>Ga0187856_1000943_pt1 | contig 24392 bp, 22 predicted proteins | sample June2016WEW_8_40_FD_132443 | JGI IMG/M metagenome (GOLD analysis project Ga0187856, IMG submission 132443) | Peatland microbial communities from SPRUCE experiment site at the Marcell Experimental Forest, Minnesota, USA - June2016WEW_8_40 | ecosystem: Environmental > Terrestrial > Soil > Wetlands... | reverse complement strand
GACATCGACACCATCGAGCGCATCGAGATCATCCGCGACCTGCGGCTGGGCGCCTTCGACGCGCTGGTCGGCATCAATCTCCTGCGCGAGGGCCTCGACATTCCCGAATGCGCGCTGGTCGCCATCCTCGACGCCGACAAGGAGGGTTTTCTGCGCAGCGAGACGAGCCTGGTGCAGACCATCGGCCGCGCCGCGCGCAACATCGACGGCCGCGTCATCCTCTATGCCGACAGCATCACCGGCTCGATGGAGCGCGCCATGGCGGAAACCAATCGCCGGCGCGAGAAGCAGGCGGCGTACAATTCCGCGAACGGCATCACGCCGGAAAGCGTGCGCAAGGGCATCGCCGACATTTTGCAGAGCGTCTACGAGCGCGATCACGTGCTCATCGCCACTGGCACTGGCGAGGGCGGCGAGTTCGAAGAGGCCGCCACCATCGGCCACAATTTCGAGGCGGTGATCGCGGACCTCGAAACACGCATGCGCGCCGCCGCGGCCAATCTCGACTTCGAGGAGGCGGCGCGGCTGCGCGACGAAATCAAGCGTTTACGTTCCACCGAGCTCGCCGTGGTCGACGACCCGACGGCGAAGTTTCTTTCTTCTCCTTCTCCCCGCGTGCGGGGGGTGGGGGCCGACCTCTCCTCGCGCGCGGGGAGAGGTGAAGAGAGCAAAATCCACAAACCCGCGCTCGACGAGATGGGCATCGCGCTCTACCACGAGCTGGTCCCGCACCGTGTGGGAACCAACAAACGCGGCGGGCCGCGAAAACCAACGCTTGACGAAATGGGACCGGGCATTGAATCCGTCCCCGCGAAGCAAGAGGCGGGGAGCGCCCCCGGCTCGGCGGCCGGGGCAGACTCCGGCGCGACAGGGACACAAAGAAGTTCAGGCCCGCGCTCGACGCTCGGAAGGCCTGGCATGCGCGGCGGTTTTAAGCCGCGGCGCTAAGGGCGGGCCGGTCCGGGGGGCCGCAATGAATGCGCGACCGCTTGGCCTCGTTGCACCGGGCGAGTGGGACGTGTTCGTGCCTTATGGCGGGCTGCACGCTCTCGTTCTTGTCGTCTGTGCGCTGCTGATCGCCGCGCCCACCTTGATCGGCCGTGCCTTGCGTCCGGACGCCGAGGCGGTATTGCGCCGGATTCTCGCCGCGCTCGCGGTCTGCTACTGGCTTGCCTACAACATATGGTGGAACCGGCACGGCCTCGACCCGCGCACCGGCCTGCCGCTGCAAATCTGCGACCTCAACGGTCTGGTGGCGCCGTTCGCTCTGCTAACCGGCCAGCGCTGGGCGCGAGCGACACTGTACTTCTGGACCAGCGCGCTGACGCTGCAGGCGTTCATTCAGCCGGCGCTCACGGCCGGACCGGCCTCGCAGGTGTTCTGGGCGTTCTGGACCGCGCACACGATCATCGCCGCCTGCGCGGTGTACGGTATCGGCGTGCTGGGCTTCCGTCCGGGCTGGCACGATCTCGGCTACGCGCTGGCCGTCAGCGCCATCTATGTCGCGTTGATCGTGCCGTTTAACCTGTGGCTGGGCTCGAACTACGGCTACCTCGGCAATCCGTCGGCCGAAAATGAGATCCCGCCGTTCGTTGCCGCGTTGGGGCCCTGGCCGCAACGCGCGATCATCCTGGTCGCGCTGGCGGCGTTTGGCTTTCTTGTCGTCCTGTTACCCTGGCGCATTGCTGCTCGGTGCTCGGCGCTCGACCGGCCGGGAATGCGTGGCTACAACCCATGCGGGCGGTAGTACGGATGCTCGCGCGGGTCCCTGACCCGCCCGGCGAAGGTCACCAGCGGTGGCCCAACCCCCCAACCCTCATCGAGAGAGCCTTTCGAGCGCGGGGAACGGCGTATAGGTCGCGCCCGCGCATGGTTCGCGCGCCGTCTCCGCGAAGTGGTCGAACCGGCCGGCGATGAAGACGGCCGCGATGTCCCTCACGCCGGCATAGTCGTTGCCGCTTTTCTTGGCATTGAACCGCAGACAGACCACGTAGCGTTTGGCGCTTCCCACAGGCTTCAATGACGGGTCCGAAATGCCGGCGTCGCGAATCCCGGTTGGATCGTTCAGATAAGCGTGCATAGCGCCGAGAATCTCGGGCTTGTAGTTGGTCGGATAGGCATTGATCTCCTCATCTTCGCCCCCGGCCGCATCGCTCGAGTGGAGGCCGTGCGCGCAGGCGCCGAGGAACAGCGCCATGCCAAGGATCAGGCTGGCGAGCTGCCAGCGAGCGCCATCCGCTTGCATCGATTGCCGCGCCCCTTCGCTACGCCGTCCCGGCACGGGTTTAATCCCGAATCGCCGTGAGCGCCATTGCGGCGTCACACGGGGTAGCCATAATAGAAAATCCCCTATAAGGGTCGGCCACCCGCGGCCGCCGCGCCTCCATCGTCTAGTAGTCCTTGCACAGCTTGATGCCCGCCATCGCACAGCTCATTCACGACTACGGCCTTGTCGTGGTCGCCGCAATCATTGGCTTGGAAAGCCTCGGTCTTCCGGTCCCGGGCGAAACGGTGCTGATCCTGGCTTCGATTTTTGCCGGGACCAAGCACGATCTCAACATTTTCTCGGTCGTATTCACCGCGGCGGCCGCGGCGATCGTCGGGCAAATGATCGGCTATGTCATCGGCCGCGAATTCGGCTATTGGCTGTTGCTGCGCTATGGCCCCTATCTGCGAATAACCGAAAGCCGGATCAAGCTCGGCGAATATCTGTTCCTGCGCCACGGTAGCAAGATCATCATCATCGCCCGCTTCGTCCCGTTTCTGCGCGCGCTTGCCGGCATCCTGGCCGGAGCCAATCGCATGCCGTGGCGGCAATTCATGCTCGCCAACGTTGCCGGCGCCGTGATCTGGGCGTCCTTCTTCGGCTTCGCCGCCTATATGCTGGGGCGCCAGGTCGAGCGCTTCGCCGGACCGATGATTATCCTCATCGGCTTGGCCGCCCTGATCACCATCGCCATCGGCGCTCATTTCGTCGGGCGGCACGAAGCGCAGTTGGTGGCGGAAGCCGAACGCGCGCTGCCGGGCCCGCTGAAGTGGCCTTAACGCTGTTCGCGGTCCCCGCCGCGCCCGGCGCGCCTTGCAGCCCTCATCCCGCGACGCCATATAGCAACGGTTGGACGGACCCGATTTCCGCCCGAAAAGACTATCTAGTGGAGCATGATCTTATCGGAAAACCGGACTCCACTTCGGATCAAGTCCGGGGAAGGCTTTTTCCGGATCATGCTGTCGGGGTGCCGTAAGGGCCCCGCAAAGTCGCTTAAAAAGGACTTTGAAAATCATGTCCAGGGTTTCGTCGCTTTCAAGTCCTTTTCTGCTTGGCTTCGACGAGATCGAACGCGTTCTCGATCGGGTTGCGAAGGCCGCCGACGGCTATCCGCCCTATAACATCGAGCGTATCGCGCGTGACGCATACAGCCCGGAGCGGCTGCGCATCACGCTTGCCGTGGCGGGCTTCACCCGCGATCAGCTCGACGTGACGCTGGAAGAGAGCCAGCTCGTCATTCGCGGCCGCCAGCTAGACGACAAAAGCCGGCAATATCTTCACCGCGGCATCGCCGCGCGCCAGTTCCAGCGCAGCTTCGTGCTGGCGGAAGGAATGGAAGTGCTCAGCGCGGACTTGAAGAACGGATTATTGTCGATCGATCTCGTGCGCCCGCAGTCGGAGCGCGTCGTGAAATCGATCTCCATCAAGGAGTCGGAGTGAGGAAGCCGAATACGACTCGACCGCGTTATTGGAGAAGGAATCGAGGGCCCATGTCGGAATTGAGCGGTACCGAAATGAAACAAATCGAAATTTCCCCGGAAGCGCTTGCCCATCTCGGCGACGGGCAGATTGCCTACGTGAAGACGATCCGTTCCGAGGACGTCCATGCGCTATTCCCGCAGGTGCCGGAGATCCAGCCTGGGCTGAAGCTCTTCGCGCTGCACGCGGCGGACGGCACGCCGATCATGCTCACCGACAGTCGCGAGGCTGCCATCGCCAACGCCATGAGTCAGCAGCTCGAAACGGTGAGCGTACATTGATCGGATGCCGGATGACGGATGCCAGAGGTCAGATATCAAGCCGCGTCTGTTCTCTGACATCCGTCATCTGACATCCGGTCATGCCGCGCTCGCCGACGGCATGGCCAAGACAGCGTACAGCGCCTCCGCGTCCTGCGAAGCGCGCAGCTTGTGGGCGACGGCGGAATCGCGCAGCAGCCGCGCCACGCGCGCCAACGCCTTCAAGTGATCGGCACCGGCGCCCTCCGGCGCGAGCAGTAGAAAAATGAGATCGACCGGCTGGCCGTCGAGCGCCTCGAAATCGACCGGCCGGTCAAGCCGCGCGAACAATCCGAACAGCCGGGTGAGACTGGGCATCTTGCCGTGGGGAATGGCAATGCCACTGCCGACCGCGGTCGAGCCGAGCTTCTCCCGCTGCATCAGGATTTCGAAGATCGCACGCTCGTTCAGACCGGTGAGCACCGCCGCACGCGCGGCAAGCTCGTGCAGCGCCTGCTTCTTGTTGTTGACCTTAAGTCCCGGGAGGATCGCGTTCGGGGCGACGAGATCGGTGAGCGGCATGAGTGGGGACCTGGGGAGCGAGGCCGCAGCCTAACGCTAACTTTCTATTTGAGCATGATCTTTTCCGAAAACCGGTACCCACTTTTCGGCATCATGCTCAAGGGCGGCGGACCATAAGGAGCGTGGGCAACCGCGTCAATGGGCATCCGTCGGAACAGTTTCGGCCGGATTGATCCAGCCGAAATGTCCGTCGGCGCGGCGATAGACGACGTTAATGCCGCCATGTGCGGCGTGTCGGAAGACGAGCACGGGAGCGCCGGTCATATCGAGTTCCATCACCGCATCACTGACCGATAATTGTTTCAGCCGGGTGGTGGATTCGGCGATGATGACCGGCGTAAAGCCGTCGAGTTCCGCCTCGCTCTCCTGTTCCGGGGCGGCGATGACGTAGCTTGCCGCCTCAACCGAGCCCCGACTATCGAGACGTTCGGGGCGGCGATCCTTAAGCCGGCGATGATAGCGGCGCAGCCGCTTCTCCACCCGCAACGCCGCCTGGTCGGCGCTGGCATAGGCGTCGGCCGCCCTGCCTTCGGCATGCAGCGTGATCTTTGAATCGAGATGGATGGCGCATTCGGTGCGAAACCCGAAGCCCTCCCGCGCAATCGTGACGTGGCCGGAATAGCCCCCGTCGAAATATTTGTCCATGGCTTCGCGGATCCGCTCGTTGACGCGCCCTCGCAGGGCATCACCGACATCGAGATTTTTCCCTGAAATGCGAAATGGCATGGCAGCCTCCTAGCGCATGATCCCGAAAAAAGCCTGCCCCGGACTTGATCCGGGGTGGAAGCCGGTTTTCCGAAAAGATCATGCGCAATCAAAAAACTCATTCAGCCGCTTATTCGAGCTAGGCATTGGCGAGCGCGGAGTCAACGCGGCGCTGTGCCGGGCACCTGCCCCGCCTCCGGTTAAGATCAGGTGATCGCCGTCGCCTGCTTCTCCCGCCGCCGCTGCACCGAGGAGGGAATGCGCATGGCTTCGCGATATTTCGCCACCGTTCGTCGCGCGATGTCGATGCCGGCTTCGCGCAGCTTGTCGACGATCGTGTCGTCGGACAGCACGTCGGCGGCGCTCTCGGCATCGATCAACTGCTTGATGCGGTGGCGCACCGCTTCGGCGGAATGCGCCTCACCGCCGTGGGCGGCCGCGATCGCCGAGGTGAAGAAATATTTGAGCTCGAAAATGCCGCGGCTGGTCGCCATGTATTTGTTGGCGGTGACGCGGGAAACGGTCGATTCGTGCATGCCGATGGCCTCGGCGACGGTCTTGAGGTTGAGCGGACGCAAGTGCTCGACGCCGTGCGCAAAGAAGCCGTCCTGCTGGCGCACGATTTCGTTCGCGACCTTGAGGATGGTCCGCGCCCGCTGGTCGAGCGCGCGCACGAGCCAAGTGGCGCTTTGCAGACATTCGGCAAGATACGACTTCTCGGTGTCCCGCCGCGCCGTCGCCGCGACTTCGGCGTAATAGGTCTGATTGACCAGGACCTTCGGCAAGGTGTCGGAATTGAGCTCGACGATCCAGCCGCCGTCGGGACCCGGCCGCACGAAAACATCCGGCACGATCGGCTGCACGATCGTCGACCCGAAGGCGAGACCAGGCTTCGGATTGAGGCGGCGGATTTCCGCGATCATGTCGGCGAGGTCCTCGTCGCCGACGCCGCAGATTTTTTTCAAAGCGGCGAAATCGCGCTTCGCCAGCAGGTCGAGGCGCGTGATCAAGGCCTGCATCGCGGGATCGAAGCGGTCGCGTTCTCTGAGCTGAAGCGCCAGGCATTCGGCCAGATCACGCGCACATACGCCGGGCGGATCCAAGCTCTGCAGGATCCCGAGCACGGACTCAACCTCCTTGACGCTGGTGCCAAGCCTCTCCGCAGCCGCATCCAAATCGCCGCTGAGATATCCGGCCTCGTCGACGAGATCGATGAGGTATCGCCCGATCATACGCCGCGCAGGGTCGGCGATGGCGAGCGTGAGCTGTTCGCGCAACCAGTCGGCAAGCGTGGTCTCGGCGGAAACGAACGCTTCGAGATTGTACTCGCCGTCATCGCGGCCGCCGGAGCCGACGCCCGCCCATTCCGAGTATCCTGCCGGGCCCTCGGTAGCGCGCGGACGGCTCGTCTCGGCATCGTCAGGGAAGACATCGTCGCGGCGGGTGTCGAGCCGCTCTTCGATTGTGTTGCCGCTCGGCTCGCTCTCATATGCGTTCCACGCCTCGCCATCCGCGGGCGGCTTGTCCGCCGTTTGAGTGCCATCGGGCTCGTCCGCCGCCGGCTCGTCGTCCGCGCTGTGGTCGAGGAGCGGATTGCGCTCGAGCTCGGCGTCGACATAGGCGACCAGATCGAGATTGGAGAGCTGTAAGAGCTTGATCGCCTGCATGAGCTGCGGCGTCATCACCAGCGCTTGGCTCTGGCGGATTTGGAGTCTTTGCGTGAGTGCCATCGAAAGGGTGGCCGAAATGGTCCAATTCTTGCTTGTAGTTCTTCTACAGCAATTCGGCCGCGGTGTCGTCAACCGATTTCTAGCAGGCTTAAAGCTGGAACTGTTCACCGAGGTAGAGCCGACGCACGTCAGGGTTGTTGACGATGTCGTCGGTGCGGCCCTCCATCAGCACTTCGCCGGAATAGATGATGTAGGCGCGATCGGTCAGGCCGAGCGTCTCGCGCACATTGTGGTCGGTGATCAGCACGCCGATGCCGCGATTGGTCAGATGGCGCACCAGCGACTGGATGTCGCCGACGGCGATCGGATCGATGCCGGCGAAAGGCTCGTCGAGCAGCATGTAATTCGGCCGTGTGGCGAGCGAGCGGGCGATCTCGACGCGCCGGCGCTCACCGCCCGAGAGCGCGATCGCCGGCGTTTTGCGCAGCCGCGCGATGTTGAACTCCTCAAGCAGCCCGTTGAGATCGCGCTCGCGCCGCTTGGCGTCGGGCTCGACCACTTCGAGCACGGCGCGGATGTTCTGCTCGACGTTGAGGCCGCGGAAAATGGAGGCTTCTTGCGGCAAATAACCGATGCCGAGGCGGGCCCGCTGGTACATCGGCAGCGGTGTCACGTTATAGCCGTCGAGTTCGATGCGTCCTTTATCGGCCTTGATCAGCCCGATCATCATGTAGAAGACCGTTGTCTTGCCGGCGCCGTTGGGGCCGAGGAGGCCCACTGCCTCGCCCTTGCGCACGTAAAGACTCACGTCCTTGACGACCTTGCGCCCGACGAAGCTCTTCTCCACGCCGTGAACGGCAAGCACGCCCTTGCGGTCGGCTGGCGCGGTGCCGTTGCCGCCCGCTCGGCGGCGCGGCCGGACCGGCGGATGCGGCCCGTTTCCCGGCGAGGGTCGGCGCTGCGGCCCGCTTTCCGGCGGCGGTTGGCGCTGCGGCCGCGGCGGACGCTTGCTGCGCGCTTTCTCCGCCGTCGCCGGCAGGCTCGCAATATCGAGATAGGTGCCGTTGATCGCGCCACCAATGCTCGCGAGGTCAATGACCTCATCCCCGGCGGCAACCGGCTGACGCGACGCCGGACTACGGCGCCGGCGAAAGTATGAGAAAATGTCCAACACGCCAGTCTCGAAAAGTTCGGTTCGAATCGCGGATGGTCCCGGCTTTGCGGAGGGACTTTATCCGATTTCCCGCGGCGATGCTCTGGCCGCCACCCTTAGTTCGGCCGGTTCGGCCCCATGGACATGAAGTTCGACGGGCTGCCGTTCGCACCCTTGTTTGGCAGAATGAGCGCGCGGACCCGATTCTGAGTGCTCGCACCCGGCTCAAAGTGCGCGTTTCCGGTGGTTGTGTCGACCACGACGCGGTCGCCGTGGACGACGTTCTTGCCCTGGCTGACAACGACATTTCCGGTCAGCGTGATCGTCTTCTTTTTCAAGTCGTAGACGCCAAGATCGCCGCTCGCGTTCTGGTCCTTGGTGAGGACGGTGACGCCGCCGCGCGCTTCTATCCTGCGGATATCCTGCTTTCCTTGAGGCACAGCCGGCCCCTGCTGAAGGTGCGCGCCTTGGGACGTGCCTTGGGGCGTGCCCGCCCCCGGCTGACTGATGGTCGCAACTGGCTGGTCTGCGCCGGAACCATGCTCCGCTCCGTAGAAGATCACGAGCGTTTGGCATTTTATCGTCGTGTCGCCCTGGATCACCTGCACGTCGCCGGAGAAGGTCGCCATTTTGTTCTTGTCGCGCACTTCGAGCGTTGCGGATTCGATCTGGATCGGCAGATCCTGGTTCTGGCCTTGAACGATACCCTGGTTCGGGCCCGCTGCGGCGGCATGCGGATCCTGCGCCGCGGCAGATCCCGGCGCAGCCAATGCCATCATCACAGCCCAGAGCCGAAGCCGGTGCGTCATCGATCGCTTGCCTGCGTGGAGTCCTGGTCGGGGTGCACAGTCATCGCGACGCCGCCGCCGAAGCGGATCACGTCGCCACTGTCGACCACTTCCAGCCGCTTGGCGTTGATCACGCCGTTGTTTAGCTTCACCCAGACCGGCTTCTCCGATACCACGTGGCCTTTGTGCACGTCGACCACCGCCTCGCTCAGGCGTACTTCGTAGCCGGTCGAAGAGACGAGATGAACATTGTCGATGAGCGTCAGCATTTCGGTCTTCATCTCGTAGGTCCCCGAATTGGACGTGATGTTGACCGTGCTCTTGTCCTCCATCTCTATTTTGGCCTGAATCTGTTGTAGCTCCATCAAATCGGGCTTGGTGATTTCCTGCGCGGCGGTCTCCGCGGTGAACGCATAGGGGCGGGAATCGATGGTGAAGCCGGCGAGGCGCGGCTGCTGCATGGTGATCTTGCTGCCTTTGATCACCAGCTTGCCAAGTTCCCCCGGCACCCGAAAGGCCCCGATCATCGGCATGTAATTGGTCGCCACGACCATAAAGAGAGCCGCCGCGATGCCGGCAGGCACGCTGACGCGAAGCCAACGCACGAGCGTGCTGTGCCGCAGCGCGACGCGATAGGTCTGTTCGGCATCGCCGCGAGAAGTCGCCGAAAACCCGGTTCGTCTCGCGGTGCCGACAGGATAGACACTCGTCAGCGGTTTTCCCTTCAGACCGTTGCCCCGATTCGGGTTGCGGACCGTTTTAACGGTTCCGCTTGCGAATTGTCGCCTGCGAATGTGGCCTGGCCCGGGCAGGGCGGCCCTTCGGAAAGCACACATTCGGTGTCCCGATACCGAAGGGACCCTGGCAAATTTATGATTCTAGCGCGGTTTTTTGGATTCGACGCTCCTCTACGAGTTGGCCGCCGGACTGGGGGCACTTAAATCCGCCGCACTAGGAATGGGCGAAAATGTCCTCGGCGGCAAAGCCCGCGAGATCGAGCCGCACCCGGTCCGGCAGGAAACGAAAACAGGCCGCGGCCAATTCCTCCCGACCCTCACGCCTGAGCATGGCGTCGAGCCGATCTTTGAGCGCGTGCAGATAAATCACGTCGGCGGCGGCGTAGGAAATCTGCGCGTCGCTGAGCTCCGCTGCGCCCCAATCCGACAATTGCTGCTGTTTCGACAGGTCATGCCCCAGCACCTCACGCACGAGGTCCTTGAGGCCGTGCTTGTCGGTATAGGTGCGGGCGAGCCGCGAGGCGATCTTGGTGCAGTAGACCGGCGCCGGCATCACGCCAAGGGCGTTGCAGAGCGTGGCGAGATCGAACCGCGCGAAGTGAAAAATCTTGAGCACGTCTGGATCGACGAGGAGCCGCTTCAGATTGGGCGCGAAGTTGGACGTCTCTTGGGCGTGCGATGGGACCTGCACCACGTCCGCGGAACCATCGCCGGGCGAAAGCTGAACGAGGCACAGCCGGTCGCGGGCAAGATTAAGCCCCATGGTTTCGGTATCGATCGCGACCGCGCCCGTGTAGCGCGAAAGGTCCGGCAGATCGCCGCGATGCAGGCGGATGGTCATGGGTGATGCGCTGCGGCAGGGCTCGGTGTGGCGCTGACCAACATAGCAGGTCGTGGGCGCTACCGCCTTGAATATCGCAACCGCAATGGCTCGTCAAAATCGGCGCACTCGTATCGTGCCAGCGCAATTTCGGACGCACCCGTTGCCGGACCTTCCCCCAGATCGGAAAAATCGTCCATGACCGAATGCATGGATCATGGCAGAATTTCAAAGTCCTGGTCGGGGGGGACGGGTCGCCCATGCGGGGGGCTGTGAGCATTGGTGGCGTCAGCGCGTCGGCGGTTTGGGCGGTATTTTGCGCACTGCTCAGGTTAGCCTCTGTTGCCGCCGGGATGGCACCCGGCATCGCAGCCGCGCAGCAAACTTCGAGCCCGACCGCAGATTTGAGCGCGGCGACGCTTCCTGAAATCCGCGTGATCGGGACCACTCCGTTGCCGCCCCCTCGCCCGGCCACCGCGCCGACCGCTCCAGCTGCGGCTCCCGCGGAAACCGTCGCCAAGCCCCCCGAACCTGGCGCGATCGACCGCGACAAGGTCCCGGGGAACATCCAGACGCTTTCCGCCTCCGATTTCGATCACGCGACGACGCCGAGCCTGCTGGACGCCATGGCGCGGGGACTCCCCGGCGTCGCGCTGAGCGACCAGACCGGAAATCAATTCCAGCTCGACCTCAATTACCGCGGCTTCATCGCCTCGCCGGTGATCGGTACGCCGCAGGGGCTGGCGGTCTATCAGAACGGCGTGCGCATCAACGAAGTGTTCGGCGACATCGTCAATTGGGACTTCATCCCCGAGAACGCCATCAGTCGGATGACGCTCGTACCCAGCAATCCCGTCTATGGGCTCAACGCGATCGGCGGCGCGCTCTCGTTCGAAATGAAGAATGGATTTACCTACCAGGGCGTCGAAGGTGAAGTGAACGGCGGCTCGTACGGGCGCGTTGGCACCTCGGTGCAGGCGGGCGGCCAGGTCGGAAACCTTTCCGGCTATATCACGGCCGATGCGATCGACGACGCCGGCTGGCGCCAGGATTCGCCCTCGCAGCTGCGACGCGTCTATGCCGACCTCGGCGCGCGCGGCGATCAGACCGAATTCCATGTCACCTTCACTGGCGCCAGCAATAATTTCGGCGCGGTGGCCGCGACACCGGTGCAGATGCTCGACCAGGACTGGTCGAGCGTCTACACCATTCCGCAAACGACGCAGAATCAGCTCGCCTTCTTGACCGCGAGCGCCAGCTGGAAGCCGAGCGACACGCTGACGTACCAGGCGAACGTCTATTATCGCAATTTCCAGCAAAGCCACGTCGACGGCAACGGCACCGACGCCCAGAACACCGGATGCCCCGACCCGACCGTTCTATGCTTCCCGAATCTCGATGGTACTTTGTCCAATCTCATCACGACGACCGGACAGACGGTTCCGAACACGGGATTGCTCGGGACGAGCGTATTGGGAGAAATCGACCGCACCTGGACGTCGACCAACAGCTTCGGCGGCTCGGTGCAGACGGCTTCTTCAGCCAGAGTTTTCGGCCACGACAACAATTTCGTGGTCGGGATGAGCGTCGACCGCGGGCTGGTGCAATTCTCAACCACGAGCGAGCTGGGAACGATCAATGCCAACCAGTTTCCGTTCGTGCAAGGCGTCGGTCTGTTCATCGACCAGCCTTCCGGGGACGTGGCGCCGGTCGGCTTGGGCGCCGAGACGCTCTATACCGGGCTTTACACCACCGACACGTTCGACGTCACGCCGCGGTTTTCGGTCACCGCCGGCGGCCGCTTCAACTTCGCCCAGATCAACTTGCAGGACGAATTGGGCAATGACCCCCTACTCAACGGCAGTCACGATTACAGCCGCTTCAATCCGACGGTCGGCGCGACCTACAAGCTCACGCCCAACGTCACTCTCTATGGCGGCTATGCGGAAGCAAACCGCGCGCCGACGCCCTTGGAGCTCGGCTGCTCCGACCCGCTGCGGCCTTGCCTGATCGACAACGCGCTGGTCGGCGACCCTGATCTCCAACAGGTCGTGTCGCACACCTTCGAGGCCGGCTTGCGCGGGCGGTTCGACATCGCAAAAGGGCAGCTAAGCTGGAGTGCCGGCGGCTACCACGCGCTCAATACCAACGACATCATCAATGTCGCCAGCCCCATCCCCGGCCATGAATATTTTCAGAACGGCGGCGACACGCTGCGCCAGGGGATCGAGGCCAGCGCGTCGTACAAATGGGACCGCTGGAACGTCTATGCCAATTACACCTACGTCGACGCCACCTTCCTCAACGCGTTGACCTTGTCGTCGCCGTTCAACCCCTATGCCGACGCCAACGGCAACATTTTTGTCGTTCCCGGCGATCATCTGACCGGGATTCCGGATTTCCGCTTCAAGGCCGGCGCCGAGTACCGGATCACCGACCCATGGAAGCTCGGAGCCGACCTCAACGTCATCGGCAGTCAATATCTCGTCGGCGATGAATCAAATCAGAACCCGAAGGCGCCGGCCTATTGGACGGTGAACCTGCATTCGTCCTACCAAATATCGAAGAACGTCGAGCTGTTTGCCCTGGTGAGAAACCTGTTCAATCAGCACTATTACGTCTACGGCACGTTCTTCGACGTCACCTCATTTCCCTATTTGAACCTGACCGACCCGCGTACTTTCGTGCCGGGCATGCCGTTTGCCGCGTATGCAGGAGTGCGGGCGACGTTTTAGAGCATGATCCGGAAAAAGCCTGCCCCGGACCCGATCCGGGGTGGATGCCGGTTTTCCGAAAAGATCATGCTCCACTCAGGAAGCCAGAGCGCCAATCGATTCAATCTGAAGCGATTGCGCTCTAGCCGCGCGAGCGTCCGGCGGATGCGGATTTCTTGGATGACAAGCCGGCAAGCTCCAGGCTCAGAGTCTTCAGATGCTGCCTCGCCTCCGCGTCATAGGCCTGCTCGTCCGCCCGCGCCTCGCGTTGTCCGTTGAAATATAGCCCGCTCCGCCCCTCCATGTCGGCGGACGTCGCCAGATTGAGGATCGCGTCGGCGCCTTCCTCGACGCTGCTCATCGGCGTCGCGCCGGACTGGCGCACCATGGTCGTGTTCATGTAGGTCGCCGGATGCAAGGCATTGACCGTGACGCCCGTGCCCTCAAGCTCATGGGCGAGATCGACGGTAAACATGATTTGGGCGAACTTGCTCTGGCAATAGGCGCGCGAGCCGCTGTAGCCGTGCGTCAGCATTACATCGGTAAAGTCGATCGCCTGCTGTCCGAGCGAGGAAACGTTGACGATACGCGCGGGCGCGCTTTTCCTGATAAGCGGCAACAGCAGATGCGTGAGCAGGAAGCCGGCCAGATAGTTCACCGCGAAGCGCAATTCGTAGCCGTCGACGCTGGTCTGCCGTGTCCCCTGCGAGCCGCCGCTGCCGATGCCGGCATTGTTGATGAGCAGATCGAGCCGCTTTGTCGTCTGCTGCGCCGCGCCGGCAAGGCGCCGTACTTCGGCCAGGGCTGAAAGGTCCGCGCCGAAAAATTCCGCGGACCCGCCGGCGTTTTTGATCTCGGCGACGACGCGCTCGCCGCGCGCGCGATCGCACCCGTGCACCAGAACACGCCAGCCGCCGTCACCGAGCCTTTTCGCCACCACACGGCCAACGCCGTCGGTCGAGCCGGTGACCAGTGCTGTTTTTGCGTTCCGTTTTGCCATCGCCGCACCTCTCTTACGCAAGATGTAAGGTGGAGCGGCGCTATTTCCATATTCTTAGGATGGTGCCCAGGAGAGGACTCGAACCTCCACGCCTCGCGGCGCTAGTACCTGAAACTAGTGCGTCTACCAATTCCGCCACCTGGGCTGTGCGGGGATAGGTACGGAGCGGTCCTCTTGTTGTCAATCGAGCGCGATTTCATTGGTCCATGCCGACGTTTCGCGCGCGGAGTATTGCGGCGAGACAGTACGGGCGGTGCGTCCGGGTGGGTTGCCGGCTCAAGGCCGGCAATGACGATGGAGAGGGTGCACGTCGCGAACTTACCCGATCGCTTTACCAGCCCTCTATACATTACGGAATTGATCCTGTATTTCCACCGGCGATGACTTTAAAGAGCGGTTTTGACACTCTCGTCACCGTGTTCGGCGGCTCGGGATTCCTCGGCCGCCACGTGGTGCGCGCGCTCGCCAACCGCAACTATCGCATCCGCGTCGCGGTGCGCCGCCCGGAGCTGGCCGGCCATTTGCAGCCGCTCGGCCAGGTCGGCCAAATCCATGCGGTGCAGGCGAATTTGCGCTTTCCGCAATCGGTGGCGGCGGCGCTGCGCGACACCGACATCGTCGTCAACCTGGTCGGCATTCTGTTCGAAAAAAGCCGCCAGCGCTTCGACGCCGTTCAGGCACAGGGGGCGGGAGCGGTGGCGCACGCCGCCAAGGCCGTCGGCGCGCGCCTGGTCCACGTCTCGGCCATCGGCGCCGACGAGAACTCGCCCTCGCACTATGCGCGTTCCAAGGCGGCGGGCGAACGGCTGGTGCTGGCGGCGCAGAGCGAAGCGATCATCATGCGCCCGTCGATCGTCTTCGGTCCCGAGGACGACTTCTTCAACCGCTTCGCCGCCCTCGCCTGCACCTCGCCGGCGCTGCCACTCCCTGGCGGTGGCCATACGCGCTTTCAGCCGGTGTTTGCCGGCGACGTCGCGGAGGCAATCGCCAAGGCCGTCGACGGCGAAGCCAAGCCCGGCACGATCTACGAGCTCGGCGGACCGGACGTGCGCACGTTCAAGCAATTGATGGAATTCATCCTCGCCACCATCGAACGCCGGCGGTTGCTGGTGCCGGTGCCGTTCGCGCTGATGAAGCTGCACGCGTCGTTTGTGCAATTCCTGCCGACGCCGCCGATCACGCTCGACCAGGTCGAGCTCCTCAAGCGCGACAACGTCGTCTCCGCCGCCGCCCGTGAACAAGGCCGCACGCTCGAAGCGCTCGGCATCGTGCCCGAGTCGATCGCCGCCATCGCGCCTTCTTACCTCTGGCGCTTCCGCAAGACCGGCCAGTTCAGCGGCCGCACGGCGTAGCCGCCGCAGTCGGATCACCCCTCATACTTGAACGAGAGCGCGACGCGGGTGCGGAAGGCCGTGACCTTTCCGTCCTCCACCCTCATGTCCATCTTGGTGACTTCGGCCACGCGTAGATCACGTAGTGAACCGGCGGCCCTTTCCACCGCCATGCGCCCAGCGTCCTCCCATGATTTTTCGCTGACGCCGACAACATCGATAACCCGGTAGACGCTATCCGATTGCTTCTTTGCCATTGCATCAATCCTTTCGAGCCAAACTGAACTCAGACGATTAATTTCGCCGCGCGTTCACCTTAGCTTAGATCAAGGTACCGCTGGACACCATCGGCCGAAAGATGAAAGCTCAAAAAAGCGGCGCCATCGGGCGCGCGGCACAAAAGGGCGAACTGATGCCGGGCAAGCGTGTGCAGTTCGATGAAGCGACCTGGCGGCAGCTCGACCTTCTCGGGCGCGACCAGATGAAGGACTTTCAAGAGCTGGCCGACGAGGCATTCCGCGACCTCTTGAAGAAGCACGGTCGTCCCGTTGACCTGAAAGATGCGCTACGGCGCAGCGCGGGCGTATCCGCGTCGGTTCATCAGTTGAAGCCGGGCAAGGGTAACAAGCCGCGGCGGAAATAGGCGATCATCGACAGCGCGATCGCCCGCCCAAGGACGAAAAAATCAAGCAATGATCCGCATTTGATTTACCTTCCCAGCGCCAGCGCGATGAGGCCGAGCGCGCCGACCGCGACCCGCCACCACACGAACAGCGCAAAACCGTGGCGCGACACGTAGCCGAGAAAGGTCTTGACCACGAACCAGGCGCAGATGAAGGAGACGATGAAGCCGACGGCGACCAGCATGAGGTTGCTGTGGCTCAACTGGCCGTGGTCCTTGTAGAGATCGTAGGCGAAGGCGCCGGCCATGGTCGGCATGGCGAGCCAAAAGGAGAATTCCGCCGCGGCGCGGCGATCGGCGCCGAGCAGCATCGCCGCGACGATGGTCGCCCCCGAACGCGACACGCCGGGAACCATGGAGAGGCACTGGGCAACCCCGATGATGAAGTACATGGGCAGCGTGAACGTCGTCGCTTCATGGTAGCGTGGCTTGAGATCGAGCCGATCGACCCACAGCAGCACCGCGCCGCCCGCGATCAGCGCCAAGCACACGATCCAGGGATTGAAGAGCACCTCCTTGATGAATTTGTAGGCCGTGGCCCCGATCACCGCCGCCGGCAGGAAGGCCAAGAGGACGCCGATGATGAAACGCCGGGCTTGAGGATCGTTGAACATGCCGGTGAACAGCTGCCACAGCCGCACGGAATAGATCGACAGCAAAGCCAATATCGCGCCGAACTGAATCAAGACCGCGAAGCTCTTGCCGAAATCCTCGTCGCTGAAACCGAAAAAATGCTGCAACAGCAGGAGATGCCCGGTCGAGGAGACCGGAACGAACTCGGTCAATCCCTCGACCACGCCAAGGATAATCGCCTTGATGACATCGAACGTCATGGAAGAGCTCCGCGGCGGAGGAAGGCGCGGCACGCGCCCGGTCCGGGATGGACTTGGCAGGATCGTTTGTCAGACTTGTGACGCAGGACCGGGATACTGGCAACGGCAAAGGGCGCGCCCTGCACCGGCGCACCCCGCACAATTTGCTTGCGGGATCGCTTCGCCTATAAGAGAACGATTCGGATTAGCGCCGCTCGTCCCGAGGTTGATTCGCGCGATCCTTCCAGCCACGTTCTCCTACGCGCCCGCGATGGCATGCTGACGCTGTTTCATCATCCGCTCTGTCCGCATTCCCGTTCCGTGCGGCTCATCCTCGAGGAGCTCGGCTTGGCGCCGCGGCTCGTCGAGGAGCGGGTCTGGGAGCGGCGCCAGGAATTTCTCACGCTCAATCCCGCGGGAACGACGCCGGTCCTGGTCGAAGAAGGCGTGCCGCCGGTTCCGGGGGCGGCCATCATCGCCGAATATCTCGACGAGACGCATGGGGCGGCGGTCGCCCAGCTCCGGCTCATGCCGCGCGAAGCGGGAGAACGCATCGAGGTCCGCCGCCTGATGAGCTGGTTCAACGACAAATTTTTCGCGGAGGCGAGCGGCGCATTGGTGATGGAGCGCGTCTACAAGCGCTTTATCCCGGCCGGGAGCGGGGGCGGCCCGCCCGATACGGATACCATGCGGGCGGCACGGCGCAATATTAGATACCATCTGACGTATATCGGCTGGCTCATCCGCAAGCGCGACTGGCTTGCCGGCGACAGCCTGACCTATGCCGATCTGACCGCGGCGGCGCACTTGTCCGTCGTCGATTATCTGGGCGATGTGCCATGGGACGAAGACGAGAGCGCCAAGGCCTGGTACGCGAGGATCAAATCGCGACCCTCGTTCCGTACGCTGCTCGGCGAGACGCTGCCCGGCCTGCCGCCGTCGCCGAGTTACGCCAATCTCGACTTCTGACGCCAGCCGCGGCAGCCGCGCTGAAGACGGCGCTCGCCGAGGCCGCCCGCGCCCAGGGCTTCGACGCGGTCGGTATCGCGCGGCCGGATTCGATCCCGCGCGCGGCCGAGCATTTGCGGCATTTCCTGGCCGCCGGCGCCCACGGCGACATGGATTGGATGGCGCAAAACGCCGATCGGCGCGGCGATCCCCGCGCGCTGTGGGCGGAGGTGCGCTCGATCGTCATGCTCGGCGTCAATTACGCTCCCAACGACGATCCGCTGGCGATCCTGAAGGAGCGCAGGCATGGCGCCATCTCGGTCTATGCCCAAGGCGAGGATTATCACGAGGTGATCAAGCCGCGGCTGAAAAACCTCGGACGCTGGCTCATCGAAAAAGCCGGCGGCGATGTGAAAATCTTCGTCGATACCGCGCCGGTGATGGAGAAGCCGCTTGCCGAAGCGGCCGGCCTCGGCTGGCAGGGCAAGCATACGAATTTGGTCTCGCGCGAATTGGGCTCGTGGCTGTTCCTTGGCGCCATCTTCACCACGCTCGATCTGCCGCCCGACGCCCCGGCGCGCGACCATTGCGGCAGCTGCCGCGCCTGCCTCGACATCTGCCCGACGGCGGCGTTCCCGGCGCCGTATCGCCTCGATGCGCGGCGCTGCATCTCCTATCTCACCATCGAGCACAAGGGGCCGATCCCGCGGGCGCTGCGCCCGCTCATCGGCAATCGCATCTACGGCTGCGACGATTGCCTGGCGGTTTGCCCGTGGAACAAATTCGCGCAGGCCGGGCACGAAACGAAGCTGGCGGCTCGTGCCGCGCTGCGCGCGCCGCACCTTGCCGAGCTTGCCCGGCTCGACGATTCCGGCTTCCGCGCGCTGTTCACGAAAAGTGCGGTCAAGCGCATCGGCCGCGCGCGCTTCCTGCGCAATGTGCTGATCGCGATCGGCAATTCCGCGGACGCGGCGCTCGCCGGTGAAGCCCAGCGACTACTGGACGATTCCTCGCCGCTCGTTCGCGGCGCGGCCGTATGGGCGCTCGGCCGGCTCGACCCTGCGTGGCTCGAACGCCGCGCGGGCGAGCTCCGCGCCGCCGAAACCGATCCCGAGGTTGCCGCCGAGTGGGACGCCGCTTACTAAGGATGAGGCTCCGATGTCCACGCTCATCTGTTTCGGGCTCGGCTATTCGGCGGAACATTTCGTCGGCATGTTCGGCGACGGTTTTGAACGCATTATTGGCACCGTGCGCGGCGCCGAACGCGCCGCCGTCCTCAATGCGCGCTTCGGCGGCCGGCTGAAGGCCTGGGCCTTCGACGGCACTTTGGCCACCCCGGAAGTAAAAAGCGCGATCGGCGAAGCCGATGTAGCGCTGGTTTCGATCCCCCAGACCGCAAAGGGCGATCCTGTGCTTGCAGCTTTCGGCGAAGCGTTGGCGCACGCAAGGCGCCTTCGGTCGATCGTCTATTTGTCAACTGTCGGAGTCTATGGCGACCACGGCGGCGCGTGGGTAGACGAGGAATCGACACCGCAGCCAGATTCGGATCGCGGGCGCGAACGGCTGGCCGTGGAACACGCGTGGCAAAAGTTCGGCCAGCGATCGCGCGCCGCCGTCGCCATCCTGCGGCTCGCGGGCATCTACGGGCCTGGACGCAATGCGTTCGTGCAGATCGCGCGCGGCGATGCCCGGCGTATCGTCAAGCCCGGCCAGGTCTTCAACCGCATCCACGTCGGCGACATCGCGCAGGCGATCGATGCGGCGTTCGCGCGCGCCGCCGCCGGCATCTTCAACGTCGCCGACGACGAGCCGAGCCCGGCCGGCGATCCAATCGTGTTCGCGGCGCAACTCCTGGGGCTCGAGCCGCCGCCGGAAATCGCGTTCGCGGAAGCCGCGCCGTCGATGTCGCCGATGGGCTTAAGCTTTTGGCAAGAATGCCGGCGCGTGCGCAACGGCAAGCTCAAACGCGAACTCGGCGTGTCCCTGCTCTATCCCACTTACCGCGAAGGTTTGCGGGCGCTGTTTGAAGCGCGGTAGTGCCCTATGGGCCGTTCCCATAGCAGGCATGTCGTGAAAATTGCGTCGGCCACTTCCAGAAGGAAGGTTTGAGTCGGTACAATCCGTCACTTGGCACGGGAGGTGGCATGGTTCAGCTCGTAGACAGCGACATCAAGACCCGCGAGGTGCTCGATTGGAAGGGCGTGCATGTTCTGCACTTCATCGGCTCGTCGTGCTCGCAGAAGCTGCGGGTCTTCCTGAACCTCAAGGGCATTCCCTGGCAGTCGCACCACATCGATCTGCCCGGCAACGAGAACTTCCAGCCGTGGTTTCTCGGCATCAATCCGCGTGGACTGGTGCCGGTGCTGGTGCACGATGGCGCGGTGCACATCGAAAGCAACGATATCATCACGTATCTCGAAAGGACATTTCCGACGCCGAGACTTATTCCGGTCGGACATGAGAACGAAGTTGCGGCGCTCCTCAAGCACGAGGACGATCTGCATCTCGATTTGCGCACGCTGAGCTTCCGCTTCGTGTTTGCGCCGCCCGGGCCGCCGAAGCCGGCTGCAGCCCTGAAAAGTTACGCCGCCAATGGCTCCGGCACCGTGCAGGGGGCAATCGACCGCGATAAACAGCTGCAGATCGAATTCTGGGAGCGCGCTGCTAAGGAAGGCTTCACCGACGAGCGGGCGCGGGCGTCGGCACGGAAATTCCGCGCCGAGTTCGCCGCGATGGACACGCGCCTGGCGCAGCAGCCTTATCTGATGGGCGAGGCATTGACCGTGCTCGACATCGCCTGGCTGATTTATGCCCATCGGCTGTCGCTTGCCGGCTATCCGTTCGAGCGGCTTCATCCGCACGTCTTTGCCTGGAAGGAACGGCTTTCATCGCGGTCCGAATTCGCCAAGGAGATCGAGCTGCCGCGTCATTCCAAGGAGGAGCTCGAAGGCGTACGCCGCGCGCAGGAGAAGGCCGGCAACACGCTGGAAGCCGTCGCCGGATTTTAGCCCGTGCGGTTTTCCTCTTGTCCCAGATCAGCGCCGCCACATCCGTGCCGCCGCGTGCGCAACGACAAGCTCAAGCGCGAACCGGGTGTCAATCTCCTCTATCCCGCCTATCGCGGGGGTTTACGCGCGCTGTTGGAGGCGGGGTAGGAGGCTTCGTGGGAGGGTCGGATCATCACGTCACGTAACGTTACGTTTGTGACATAGCACTATTGACATCTGGCAGAAGGAGGCGGACACTTCGGGCAATTCGCCGGAGGCGCGCGCATGCCGTCGCTGATCCTTGATGAAATCCGAATCTTCCTGAAGGCGAATAAGACCGGCCTGTCGGCCGGTACGCGGCGGCTGCTGGAGGCCTTTCTCCACCTCGCTGGTCCCGCGGCAACGACGCGCGTGCAGGCCGGGCCGTTGCGCGAAGAACTGGGGCGCCGCCAGGGCAAGACACCGGACGCGGCCGGTCTCCGCCAGCGAATCAAGCGTCTCAACGATGCACTGTCGAACGCCAAAGCCACCTTCGAGTTAAAGAGCAGCGGCGGCGACGTCGTCGTGCAGCCGACCGGCGCGCTGGACGAGAAGCGTCACCAGGAGCGCGTCCAGGATGCGCTGACCGGAATGTCGAATGAACTTGCGCGCCTCGATACCGGCGGAATGGTCGAGCCGCGCGCGGCGCCGGAGAGCGAGGTTCTCTCGGTCTTCTTTTCATACGCTTGGATCAACGCAGAAGAGCAACAGATTCAGAACGAGTTTTTTGAGCGATTGAAGGAGAGGCTCAGCTACCCGCCGGCCGAATTCGAGGGGCTGCCCAAGATTGTAATGTGGCAGGACGTTCGCAACTTGAAAGCAAGCGAGCAGGGCGACGCTCAGATGGATGCCGGATGCGCGCGGTCCTTCCTTGGCCTGCTGATGCTGTCGCACAAATATCCCTACAGCGCCGCATGCAAGCGTGAGGCGAACTTTTTTTTGACCAAAGACGGCGAGAATCAAGAGGGCAAGTGCTGCGTCGTCGTCGGCGTGAACGTCCGGCTCAATCAGGTGCCGAAGCGGTTCACCGCCGGAACACGCGTCGTGCAATTCGGCCCGGTTGGCAAACACTTGGTATCCCTATGGTCATCGGGCCATGCCGGCGACCACAGCGACTTCGTTGATCAAGTCGCCAATCAGATTTTTGTTGCGGCGCGGAATTTCGTCGCTACTCGCCGCAGCAAGAAAGACGCCGAACAATTCTTCAAGACGCTCAAGCTTGGCACCGACCCGCACGACATGGTGGAATCTCTCGCGCGCCCCGGCCGCGTTTCGCCAGAAGTCGGGTCGTCGACGTCCGGAAGAGAGCCGAAGGACGGTGTGCCGATCGTTTCTCATCTCGTCGATTGGGCATCGGGAAGCGGCCGAAATACACCACGGCTCATCGCCTTGCTCGGCGAATTCGGCATGGGGAAGACGGTCGCCTGCCAGCTTTTCACGCAGAAGCTGCTTGAGCTGCGGATCGATAATCCGGACCTTCCATTACCGATCTATTTCGATTTAAGGGATGTTGATCGCTTTCCGGACGACAGGCGTGCCGATCTTGAGACGCTCGTGGAGCAGATGCTGCGCAAGGCCGGCGATGAGGCGCCGAGCGCGAAGGAGGTCATCGGGTTCATCCGCGAGCGTGGAGCAATTGTTGTCTTCGATGGCTTGGACGAGATCACCAACAAGCTTTCGCATGACACAGCCATCAGGCTCTATCGGGAGCTTCTCGCTATCGTCCCCAGTAAATTTTGGGTCGCGGACAACGAGCGTCGCCGCAAAGCTCGTCATGGCAAAGCCAAGCACGACAAGATGACCGGTCCGCGCTTGATCGTATCATGCCGCACTCATTATTTCCGCGATGTCGCAGCACAGCGCGCCTTTCTCACGGGAATGGAACGTTCGCGCCTGGAAGCTGATGCCGACGTTGCCGCGTATTTCATGTTGCCGTTCAACGAAAAGCAGATCGAAGCCTATCTCAAGCTTCATCTTGGCGACGAGCAGGCAAAACGTGCGCTCGCGCTGATCGGCGAGACCTACAATTTGCGCGAACTCGCCGAGCGCCCCATCCTGTTGCGGTTTATCCGGGAGACCTTCGAGCGGATCGAGCAGGAAAAACTCGCTGGAAGGGCCATCAATCTCACGCGCCTTTATGACATTTTCGTCGATCAGGTGTTCGAGCGGGACAATCCCAAGCACATCATCCCGCCCAGGGAAAAGCGGTTGCTGCTTCAATCGCTGGCGCTGCATCTGCATAAGCGCCGGCAATCCGAGATTGGCAACGACAAGCTCGATGAGTGGTTCCAGAGACACATTGCGACCATGCCGCGGCTGGCGGCTGCCTTGCAGGGCGTGGATGTCTTGAAGCTTTCGGAAATCTTTGCTCAGGATCTGCGCAATGCGAGCCTGCTTGTGCGTCCGGGTGACAAATCGTTTCGTTTTGCGCACACCTCGATCCGCGAATATTTCCTGGCGTCTGCCCTTTATGCTGCGGCGCGGGAGGGTGGCGCAGAGGCTGCTTGGGAGGTTTCGCTTCCGTCGCCGGAGACGCTCACTTTTCTTCTCCAGCGTCACGCCATCGAGGAGAAGCCCGAACGGCGGGAATTTGAAACGTATTTCATAAGGCTCATGGAGCCTGGCCGGGCATTGACGGTGCGTCAGCTTGCCTTTGCACTGTGGCTCGCCGCAAATCGGGCCGGAGAATCGCTGCCGCGTCCCGATCGGATTGATCTGTCGGGATTTGAGCTTCGCCGCGAGGTGCTCGCCGGCGCACCGGGCCGGTTGCTGCCGCTCCAGCACAGTGTCTGGCGCGGCGCCCAGCTCCACCAAGCCGAATTTCGCCATGTCGATTTGACGGACGCGGATTTTGCTGGCGTGGAGGCGCCGATGAGCCGGTGGATCGATTGTCAACTGAATGGTGCTGCGTTCGGAGCGTCGAATCTGAGCGGGTCGATCTGGCGCGACTGCGACATTCCCGACGGCGCACTGGATCGAGCCGAATTGCTCGGAACGCGCGCAATCAACTGCTGTCGCTCGGGGATAGCTTGGCGTCCACAGCCCGATATTGTTACGGGTGCACTGAGCTGGCGACTCCTTACAAACTCCGTCTCCAGCAACGCTATCGCGGTGGCCCATGTCGGCGGCAAGGACGCCGTCGTCTCGGGCGGCGATGACGGCACCATCCGCGTGTTCGATCTCGGCAGCCGCCAGCCGCTCGCCGTGCTCGAAGGGCATCGGGGTGAGGTCAATAGCGTCGCGGTGGCCCATGTCGGCGGCAAGGATGTCGTCGTCTCGGGCGGCGATGACGGCACCATCCGCGTGTTCGATCTCGGCAGCGGCAAGCCGCTCGCCGTGCTCGAAGGGCATCAGAATTGGGTCACGAGCGTCGCGGTGGCCCATGTCGGCGGCAAGGACGCCGTCGTCTCGGGCGGCGCTGACAACACCATCCGCGTGTT
>Ga0187856_1000940_pt1 | contig 24429 bp, 26 predicted proteins | sample June2016WEW_8_40_FD_132443 | JGI IMG/M metagenome (GOLD analysis project Ga0187856, IMG submission 132443) | Peatland microbial communities from SPRUCE experiment site at the Marcell Experimental Forest, Minnesota, USA - June2016WEW_8_40 | ecosystem: Environmental > Terrestrial > Soil > Wetlands... | reverse complement strand
GCGAGCGAAGCGGCATGAAGGCTCCCGCGAAAACTTTCGGCTCCCCCGAGGGGGAGCCGAACACAACAACCAACAGTCCTACGCCTCAACAAATGTGCGAAAAACTCTGGACACTACCCTCGGTTTCGTCCAAACGCAGATGGAAGCTTCGCTTGCCTTGGGCGAAATCCAAACGACAGGCCCGAATCCAACCGCAGGCCGGGTCGTGCTACAGCGACTTGCAAAGGATGCTCGCGCTAAAGGTTTCGCACTAATCGCAAAAAAGGCCTCAACTGCTCTTGAATCTGGATCTGCGGAATGGTTTCTTGCCTCTCACCAAAACCCTGGCCGACCGTAGAATTAATAATCGACTTTGGTCGCTGGAGGAAACGATATTTCGGATTCTCCCGCACCGGGTTCGGATGACATGGCGGCAACGCTTGCTGCGTCGACCGCGCAGCTCGCACATCTGTGACTCATATGCCCGCACGTCGATGAGTCATCACTATTTCTAAATGCAATGGCTTCGAACGTTTCTTTGAATTGGATTGTTCTCCGCCGCCCCGTTAGACTCCCGCCATGAGCGAACCCTATCAATACCCTTCCACTCTTCAAGAAAGCGCCTTCATGCCGTTTCGTCCGGCACAATCGCGTGACGTGATCCGGCGCGCGTGGGAATCGCCTGCGAAGAAGCTTCCTCTCAAGCGATCGGTGATGGCGTGCGCTTTCTTTTTCGTATACTTGGCCGCTTACTTGGGCGTCGGCTACGCGGGCATCGTCGCCGTCGAATATGCCTGGTCCGCAATCTTCGGGTAGCTCGATCAGCATCGCAAATGCTTGGATGAAGTTTCGGGAATGAGCCCCTGCGAAGCGTGGGTGGCTCCTTCGAGTCGAAATACTGGGCACACTGAATCCGGTGAGGCAAGCGCGCTTGGCAGGGCGTTTGGTAGCGATACCGGGATTCCATCGCTGGAAATGCAGAAAACCGAGGAAAATCCGCAAAAAACCCTACTGTTTGTAGCCACTTCCCTCGGTGCCCTGCTGTAACGCTAGGTCAATCCTAGATCATCTCGGACAGCAAGAGCGAGATCGATTTGGCAACAGTGGATACAGTGAATCGGTCGCCATTATTTCAGGACGCCAATCGTAGACTGGCGTCCTAAGATGGTTTCGGTAGCACCCCTTTGTCGAGACGCCGCTTTCGGATATAGGCTTGCTCGGTCCACTAGCCTTCGCCGCTGCATTCTTCTTCCAACGGTTCAAGGACGTTTACCTTCAACACATGATGATTTTCAACGTCTGGCTGTTTGTCCACTAGCTGATTTGGCCCTGGTTCACCGTCCGTGACATCGTGCAGGACGATAAAGCCCGGCTCTTTGGCGAACTCTGCCAAAGCCCTGATGTCGATCTCTGCGACTCTAATTTTGCGCGACTCTTCTCTGCGGAAACGACGTTTTCCAGCAACTGTGAAAATGGTCGACCCGGAACACGGGCGCTCGACCCTAGTCGCGGACCCGTGTCCTAGTCAGCCCAGATCACGGCCCCCACACCTCGCGGGGCGATCCTTCCGTTCTCTTATTTGCGGCTCGCGACCTCGGCTCCGCCGACCTTCTGATGCGTCCGCCAACCGTCAGCATAAGAGGTCCGCGCTACTTCGGCGTAAGGAACTGGGCTGACGACCGCGCGAATTTCCGTCTGGACGTGGCGCTCGACCGTTGGCTTCGACGATCCGCCGCCCTCCTCGCCCCACACGAAAGTTACGTCCGTACCGGGCTCGCTGTACTCTTGGTCGAGAATCGCCAGAGTCAGCATCTTCCCTTCGTTCGCGCTATAGCCGCACCAGGTCGAGATGCCGATTGTCTTGCCATTGCTCAGCACCTTGTCGTACGGCAGCGTCGAATAGACAGCCGAGGGGAAATCGAAGTACTTGGCTCGATTCGTTTTCTGGAACATCGTGCTAAGGGCACGGGTCACATCCTCGTCGTTCAACGCGAGCGTCACCTTCTTCCGGTGCGGTTTGGTCGCCAACTTCTCAAGCGCCTCGCGTCCAATGAAATCGTGGTCGAACTTCACAATGGGTCCGTAGCCAAGATCCCAAGGCGTGAGGTAGTAGTCCGAGATGTTATCGGAATAGAAGCTGCCACCGAGGGAAGCGATCGCTTCGTAGCAGTTCGCGGGAAGCCATTGCCGGTACGCCTTCATCTTGTCGCCGCTGTAAATCGCAGGCATCGGGGAAGGAATCCAGCCGGATTCTAGCGTGTTGGACGAATACGCGCGTGCGCCCACGAGCCGAAGACCGAATTCTTTGCCGGCATCGACGATCGCTGCTTTCACTGCTTCGCCTTGGTCCCAAGAGCCAAAAAGTTCCAGGCCGGGCTGGCCGGCCATACCGTGGCGTAGCGCGCGCACGTCGTGGCCCGCAATTGAGATCGAGGTCATGTTGAAGAACTTAAGGTCCGGGGCGGGTTTGCCAGTGACCTTCTCGATCACCTTCATCGCATTCGGGCCCTGCACCTGATAGCGGTAAACCTTCCGAACGATTGGTCCTTGTCTAGCGGCAGCTCTTTCGTCCCTCTCCACCTTGGCGTTGTAGCCGCCAGTCTCACAGTGGTATTGCACCCAGTTGTGCACGGAAGGACGGCCGACCAGATTGAAGAGGTTCTTGTCGAGATAGAAGAGAACCACGTCGCCGATCACGTACCCGTCATAATTGCATGGAACAAACTGCTTGGCCTTGTTGGGTTCGAATCCCTTGAAGCTGTTTACGCCAAGATCAGAAAGCAACTTCAGCGCATCGGGGCCCTCAAGGTACATATCCGTCATGTGATAGGACTGATTGAAGAGAACGCACGTCTGCTGCCAAGCGCGCTGCTCATCTCTCCAGTTCGAGAACTCGCTAGGGACGACGGGATAGACATAGGGCCCGGTCTGCGAGTTGCGCAGCAGTTTCACCGGATTCCCGGTGGCTTGTAGCACGTCCTCTAAGCTTTTGTAGCCCACTGTTTCTTCTCCTTTTCATGGAAAGAGTGTCTGGTCATTCCCAACTCATTACAGTCCAGCACTCCAATTCAGAAAATTGTCCTCCCTGTTCAACCGTGGCAGGGTAGGTCCCCCTCGCAGTTTGGACGGCTCACACGAGGACTGCCCAGTTCGGATATGAAACTCCCATCCGTGCCAAGGGCAACACAACTCTCGCTGGCGGCTGACTCGGTACTCTCCAGGCCCGCGCGATTCCACAAGCCTGACCAGCACGTCGCCTCACAGGGGGGCGCTGGTGCGGACAACGATCGAGCACGGCCGAAGTATTCGTCGTCCACATGAAACACGCCGACCGTGCATCCAGCCACAGTCAATAGCCTTCGTCCGCCTGGTGCGATTTCGCCCAATCTAGCGACGGTATGGTGACTCATCTCATGTTCAACCGGAAGAGGGCGACCGCATTCTCACTTAGGATGGCTGCGCGATCTTCCTTCGAGAGATCGACCTTAAAAGGTCGAGCCGGATTGTCAAAGTGCCAATGAGGATAGTCGGTTGAAAACATCAGGCGGTTAGCACCAATCCAGCGGCAACGCCTTTGTGCTGGGAACCCTTCGATGAATATCACAGTTGACGGCGTCGCCGCTCGACACACTCATCTTTCCTCCGGGAGAGAAAGTATACGCGCCTAACTGGAATGTGTACAAGCGTATACATGAGCTTTCTTTTGCAGCGCGCGAAATCGCCATTGAGCGACCAGAAACTGTGATGCAGCCAAAGGAAATAGCAAAATGGGAAGCCCCTCACGGGCACCATCGTGTGGCGCTCCGACCGGTCTGAATAGTCAGCAATGGAAAACTTGTATACACTACCGAATATTCACACGGTTTCACCTAGGGCGACGTGGATGCACTATAATCCCTGCGCCGCGGAGTATGAATCGCGCATGCTCCGGGATCTCACTTTGGGCCATAGACGGAGAGCCCGATTTTGAAAGGCGCAAGGCTTCAATGAAAGGGCTGGCAAGTACATCTCAAGTGATTGCCGCCCTCGAACGCGGGATCGAAGGCGGTGGCATATCCCGCGGACAAGCGCTCTTGTTAATCGAGCACGCCGAACTAAGTTCCTTGCTCCGGGCGGCCGCAGCCGTTCGGGACCGATCAAAAGGCTGTACGGTTAGCTACTCGAAGAAAGTTTTCATCCCGCTGACGCATTTGTGTCGCGATTATTGCGGCTATTGCACGTTCCGAGCGGACCCGGTGGCCGATGGCCAACCATTTATGACATCGCAAGAAGTTCTCGCGGTGGCCGAAGCCGGACGTCGTGCGGGATGCAAAGAGGCCCTGTTCAGCCTGGGTGATCAGCCGGAGACGATATTCCCAGAGGCCAGAGCGTTCCTGCGAAAACAGGGTTTCGAGCGCACGCTCGAATACCTGACGGCAATGGGGCAGCTCGTTCTCGACCAAACTGGCCTGCTTCCCCATTCCAATCCCGGTCTCATGCCTGCTGCCGATCTGCGCCGCCTGAAGGAATCAAATGTCAGTCTTGGGCTGATGCTTGAAAGTGCCAGTCCCCGCCTGTGGCGCTCAGGCGGCCCGCATTGGAGAGCCCCGGACAAAGTGCCATCGCTTCGATTGCAAACAATCGAGAATGCGGGGCGGTTGTCGATCGCCTTTACGACGGGTATCCTCATTGGCATCGGCGAAACCGCCGAAGAGCGTGTCGATTCGCTGCTCGCCATTCGCGATCTCCACGAGAAGTATGGCCACATCCAGGAAGTGATCGTCCAGCCGTTCCGAGCCAAGCCCGGGACGCGAATGGCCCTTGCACCCGAGCCTTCGACCGAGGATTTGCGACGGACCCTGGCCGTAGCCCGATTGATTTTCGGCCACGGGATGAACATTCAGTCTCCGCCCAACCTGCTCTCGGACGACTATCCTCTGCTGTTAGAAGCCGGGATCAACGACTGGGGTGGAATTTCCCCTGTTACAAAAGACTTCATCAATCCGGAGGCAGCCTGGCCACAGATCTCTCTACTGGCCGAAAAGACGGCCGCCGCCGGGTTCGTCTTGCGGGAGCGGCTGGCGATTTATCCCGAATTCTTGTCGCAGCCGGGATTCGTGGATGCACACGTCCAATCTTGTTTGCAGAAACTCCAGGGAGAAGGCGGTTATGCCCGAAAGAGAGAGTGACAAATGCTGAAAGCCATGGATCCTCGGTGGCGAGAGATCTCCTGGGAGCAGGCTTTCAAAGCTGCGAGTCCGACTGTTGCCGATGTCCTCGAGAGGGCTCTCGCTGGAAGAGATCTTAATTTTGACGACGGGCTCGCCCTGTGTGGCGCGGCAGACGACGACCTCCTCGCGGTGGTAAAGATTGCGAATGAGCTTCGGCGGCGCGCGGTCGGCGATCAAGTGACCTACGTCGTGAACCGGAATATGAACTTCACGAATGTGTGCATCGTAGGCTGCGCGTTCTGTGGATTCGGCCGAGGCGCCCGCTCGCCGGATGCCTATTTTCATGCTACAGAGTCGCTCGTTGCCAAAGCCGTCGAAGCGGTGGAGCGCGGCGCCACGGAAGTGTGCATCCAGGGTGGATTGCCCCGCGACTTGGAGGGCACGTATTATGCTGATCTTCTGCGCACCATCAAATCGCGTCTGCCGAACCTGCATCTGCACGCGTATTCGCCCATGGAAATCGTGTACGGCGTCGAAAAGACCGGCATGAATCTGCCTGAGTACCTGCGAACACTGAAAGAGGCAGGGCTAGGCACCATCCCGGGAACGGCGGCCGAAATCCTGGATGACAAGGTGCGCCAGCTCTTGAGCCCGAACAAACTCTCGGTCCGCCAATGGATTGACGTGATTCGAACGGCGCACGAGCTCGGCATTCCGTCCACTAGCACGATGATGTACGGTCACGCAGAGCTGCCCGAGCATTGGGTACGGCATTTGCTCTTGCTGCGCGAGATTCAAATGGACACGGGCGGGTTCACCGAGTTTGTCCCTTTGGGCTTCATCCATTCACAGACCAGACTGTTTCGCGCGGGCCGCGCGCGTGCAGGGAGTTCGCTCGCGGAACACTTGCTGGTCCATGCGCTCGCCCGCCTGCTCCTGGACGGACACATTAAGAACGTCCAGGTGTCCTGGGTGAAACTTGGTTTCGAAGGGGCATTGGCCTGCCTCGAAGCGGGCGCCAACGATTTCGGCGGCACGTTGATGGAAGAGAGCATCTCAAAATCCGCAGGAGCTAACTTCGGAGAATCTGTCTCACCGGGTGAGCTTCGCGCGTTGATCCGGACGATTGGTCGTACGCCCGCCGAACGCACCACAACCTACAAAATCCGGCGCGTGTTCGAACACGCAGATGCAGACGAACTCCTGCCACTAGAACGCATGGCCGCACACCGAGAAAATCCCATGCTGCTCGATCAGGCGAGACACTGATGGACATCGTGGCGTTGGCGGGCGGCATTGGCGCCTCAAAGCTCTTACTGGGACTCAATCGCATCATGGATCCGCGCGACCTGACGGTCGTCGTGAATACCGGCGACGATATTGTTATGCATGGCCTCTCGATATCGCCCGATCTGGATATCGTCACGTACACGTTGGCAGACCTGGTGAATCCCGACACGGGGTGGGGCTTCCGCGACGAAACGTTCCGCGCGCTCGAGCAGCTCGCCGTTTACGGCCGCCCCCAGTGGTTCCATCTTGGAGATCGCGATCTGGCGACGCACATCCACCGCACGGCTATGCTCCGCGCCGGGGCGCGCCTCTCGGAGGTGGCGGATTCCATCCGGGAAGCGCTGGGCGTCCGGGCCAGAATTCTCCCAATGAGCGACCAGCCTGTGCCAACCATGATTGAAACCAGCCAGGGGCGCCTTCACTTTCAAGAATACCTGGTTCAGCGACGCGCGGAGCCGACGGTTCAGGCAATCTCATTCGATGGAATCGAACTCGCGCACCCGGCCCCAGGCGTCCTCGAAGGGCTCGAACGCGCCTCTAGCATCGTCATATGTCCGAGCAATCCGCTGATCAGTATCGGACCGATTCTCGCAGTCCCGGGCGTGCGAGAAGCCTTGCGAAGGCGGCGGACGCGGGTCGTCGCCGTTTGTCCCATCGTAGGAGGCAAATCGCTGAAGGGGCCGTCCGATCAGATGCTCGCGCAACTGGGGCACGACGTATCGACCGTCGGAGTGGCGCGGATGTATCAAGACATCTGCGGAACGATTGTGATCGATCCCGTCGACAGCGCCCAGGGTCCGGCAATCGAATCGCTCGGTGTAGAGGTCGTCATCCACCCGACCGTCATGCGTAACCTTGAGGACAAGGAGCTCCTCGCGCGGAGAGTTGTGCAATTCGCCGAGAAGCAGAAAGCAGGAGCCGCTGCATGAAGGCGATCCTGATTCCCGTAAAAGAATTTCGCGAGGCCAAGAAACGCCTAGCGCCGCATTTTCTTCCTGCCGACCGCGCGTCCCTGGCGGAGGCGATGTGTGAGGATTTTTTCAGCGTCGTGGCTGCGACGCACTGTGCAGACCGCGTGTTTGTAATTAGCAAAGAACCCGGGGCTCTCTCGCGGGCGCGAAAGCTTGGCTGGGAAACAATCGTCGAATCTTACCAGACCTCGGAAAGCGACTCCGTAGACGCTGGATCACGCTACTGCGCCGAGCAGGGCGTTCGCGCTCTCCTGCGGCTGCCCATCGATCTGCCGCTGGTCGAACCGTGCGACATCGAGGCGGTCTTCGAACAATTGGACGTTGCGCCGTCTGTCGTTCTGGTTCCTTCGAGCGATGGCACGGGCACCAACGTGCTCCTACGGTCACCTGCCGTTCTCTTTCCCTCTCACTTCGGGCCGAATAGTTTCCCCCGTCATCTGGCCGAGGCGGAGGGATGCGGCGCACGTACTCGAGTCTTTCGAAACCCTCGTCTGGAGCTCGATATCGATGAACTGGATGATCTGCGGAGGCTTTCGAATCGGCTGCGGCCTGGCTCCGCCACGGCGCGATGGCTCCTAGAACGTGACATCCGTGGCAGAGCGCGGTGGGCCGGTGGAATCGGTGGCGATACAGAACTTTCCAACACGTAGCGTTCCCTGCAGAGTTGCGGCCATCGTTCCGCTTCGTCTCCGCGAGAAGCTCTTGCCACTGGTACGTAACGGGACCGTCAATCAGATGACTTGATCGCGCCGAAGAGTTTCGATTTCAGCGGCGGTGTAGCCAAGTTCTCGAAGAATCGGCTCGGTGTCTTGTCCCAGGGCCGGAATCGGACCGAAGCGAGCAGGACTGTCAGACAGCCGTAGAGGACTTCCGATGACGGGCACGGCCCCTACGGGCGATTCCATCTCTCGGATCATCTTCCGAGCAATGACTTGAGGATGGGCCAACACCTCGGCAATGCCATTTAACTTGCCGTGTGGCAATTCGCTGTCACGGAGGCGGCGCAACCATTCGCCGTGCGGTTGCTCCAAGAAAATTCTCTCGACCATCTCTTCCAATACCGCGCGATTCCGGCGGCGGTCCGGCGCTGTGCGGAACCGAGGATCTTCGAGCAGCTCGGGACGCTCGATTACCTTCCGGCAAAAGATCTCCCAGTCCTGAGGAGTCGCCACCGCCAGGCTCACGTACGCTCCGTCGCCTGCTAGGTACGGACCATAGGGAACGATATAGTGGTGACGCATGCCCACGCGGACCGGTTCTTCCCCCCGATGCCAATAGTGGTGCGGAAAATAGCCCAGCCAGGACAGCGCGGATTCGAACATCGAAATGTCGATCACTTGTCCTCGGCCGGTTCGTTCTCTCTGATAAAGGGCCAAGAGAATTCCTACCGTCGCGTACATCGATGAAGCGAGATCTGTGATCGGCACCCCGACCTTCGCTGGTTTGTCCGGATAGCCCGTCGTGGCAATGATTCCGGCTTCCCCTTGAATGAGCAGGTCGTAGGCTTTTACGTCCCGGTAGGGGCCGTCCTGGCCATAGCCGGACACGGAGCAGTAAATAAGCCGCTGATTGCGCGCACAGAGCTCCGCCGCTCCTAAACCCAGGCGATCGACAACTCCGGGCGCAAAATTTTCGAGGAGCACATCCACACGTTCGGCTAGGCGCCGCACCGCTGCCAGCCCCGCCGGCTTCTTGATATCCACTGCAAAGCTTCGTTTGTTCCCGTTGAGCCAAACGTATCCAGAGGAGAGGCCGCGTACGACGGAATCCCACGCGCGAATCAGGTCACCGGTTCCCGGTTTCTCAACCTTGACCACTTCGGCGCCCATATCCCCGAGAATCCGCGAGCAGTGCGGGCCTGACACAGAGACTTCCAGTGCCAGGACGCGGACGCCATCAAGAGCCAAAGGCGCTTTCCCAGGACGGTCCTCCGCCATCAGGCACGGACCTCGGGAAAAAGATTCTGCTTCGGCGCATGCGCTCGCTTCCACACCATGACGCTTCGGGCGTAGTCGATTACGACCTTGCCTTCCTGCTGGATCCCGCGCGTGCGGACCTTGATAATCCCCCATTGAGGCTTGGATTTGGATTCACGTTTGTCCAGCACCTCGGATTCGGAGTAGAGGGTGTCGCCGGCGAACAGCGGGTTGGGCAGCTTGATCTCATCCCAACCCAGCGCAAATCCGTTTTCGCTCACGTCAGCCACGCCCATTCCGGCTACGATGGCAAGTGTGAGGGCGCTGTTGATCAGGCACCGGCCAAACTCGGTGCGCTTGCCGTATTCATTATTGAAGTGGATCTGATTCGTGTTGTTGGTCAGCAGCGTGAACCAAATGTTGTCGTTTTCCGTCACCGTCCGCCCAAGGCGGCAGCGGTAAACGTCTCCCACTTCGAAATCTTCAAAGAAGCGACCTTCCCAACCAGGCTTGATTGCCATTTTGCTCCCTCCCTGATGAATTGCTTGAATGAGTTCACATAGGGACGAAAAGTCCACGCGCCACCACTTCCTCTGATCGCGTGCCGCCCTTCTATGCAACTTCGCTGAAAGCCGAATCCTCTAAGAGGAACGAGTGCTCAGCGAATCCGCCAGCTCAAGAGTTTGTCGGGCCCTGTCCACGATCGGGAGATCGAGGAGTTGCCCGCCGAAGGCTACCGCGCCTTCGCCGCGGGCTCTGGCCTCATCAAAGGCCTTCAGCACTCCTCGCGCATAGTCGATTTCGTCCGCTGCCGGCGTGAACGCGGCGTTCACGGTGTCGACCTGAGCGGGATGAATCAGCGACATCCCTGAAAACCCCAGTCGGCGGGACTGCAGCGCAAATGTCTTCAGCCCTTCGGTGTCTTGAAGGTCCGGCCACACGCCGTCCACCGCCTGGACGTGCGCACATGCGGCGGCCGTCACCAGCGCCGAACGCGCGTAGATGAGATCGCGAGCTTCGCCCTCACGCCGCAGGGGCAGACTTAGCTCTCTTGAAAAATCCTCCGCCCCGAAGATCAGCCCAATCACCCGCGGCGAAGCGGTGGCAATGGAGTAGGCGTTGAACAATCCTCTCGGACTTTCAATAGCAACAAGCAGACGCACGCTTCCTCGACTGAGTCCCACTTCCGGTTCGCGACGATCCAGGATCTCCTCGACGGTCTTGATCTGTTCGGGAGTTTCGACCTTCGGCACAACTAGACCCTCCAGACCCTGCCGCACGACCGAGCCAAGATCGTCACGACTGCGTTCGTGCCCCACGGCATTGATGCGTACGAACCTCGCGGGCGTGCGAAGTTGCTTCTCCGTCTTCAGGCGCGTTGCCACCTGGTCAAGGCAGGCCGCAATTTGTTTGCGGGCGGCGTCCTTCTCCGCAGGAGCTACGCCATCTTCGATATCCATCATGACGGCGTCAACGGCAACCCCCAGCGATTTTTCAATCATGCGCTGGCGATTTCCGGGGACGAACATCCAGGAGCGTAATAACTCATTTTTCCGGTCCATGGTTTTGCAGCACCTCTCTCTGTTTATGATTTCTGAATCAATTGCTGGCAGGCCCGCGCCCGCCGGACTCCGGCTTCTTACCTTCCCGTTCGTCTAATACGACTTTGGCATTTTGAGTACGTTCTGGCCGACAAACGCCAATATCAAATTGTTGCTCACCGGCGCTACGGTGAGGAGACGAGTCTCTCGAAACTTTCTCTCGACATCATAATCGCGTGCAAAGCCGTAGCCGCCGTAAGTGGTCAAGCAAACATCCGCGGCTTCCCAGGCGGCTTCGGAAGCCAGCAGCTTGGCCAAGTTGGCCTCCGCCCCGCACTTTTCCTTGCGGTCGAACTTAGCGGCGGCATCGAAGCGCATGAGATCGGCAGCCTCCACGTGCGCGTAGGCCTTCGCGATGGGAAACTGGACGCCCTGATTCGCGCCAATGGGCCGCCCAAAGACCACTCGTTCGCGCGCATACGTCGATGCGCGGTCGACGAACCAGCGGCCGTCTCCGATGGCCTCGGAGGCGACCAGAATCCGCTCCGCATTCCACCCGTCGATGATGTAACGAAACCCCTTGCCCTCTTCGCCGATCCGGTTCTCGACCGGGATCTCCACATCCTCGAAAAAGATCGTATTCGTGTGATGATTTACCATCAGGTCGAGAGGCCGGATTTGCAGGTTCCCTTTAACGTCCCGCATATCCACGATGAACACGGAAATCCCCTGCGTCTTGTCCTGGACGTCGTTATACGGCGTGGTGCGAGCCAAAAGCAGCATCAAGTCCGATTGTTTCGCGCGAGAGATGAAAATCTTCTGCCCGTTGACGACATAACGATCCCCCTTGCGAACGGCACGGGTCTCGATGCGCGTGGTTTCCGATCCGGCATTCGGTTCGGTGACGGCAAACGCCTGCAGACGCAACTCGCCCCGCGCGATCGACGGGAGATAGCGCTGCTTCTGTTCTTCGCTACCATGACGAAGCATGGTCCCCATCGTGTACATTTGGGCATGGCAGGCGCCGGAGTTGCCTCCTGAGCGGTTGATCTCTTCCAGGATGATCCCGGCTTCTGTGATCCCGAGTCCGGCGCCGCCATATTGCTCTGGAATCAAGGCGGCCAGATACCCGCTGGCGGTCAGTGCGCTGACGAAGTCTTGCGGATACGCTTCCTTCTTATCGACCTCGCGCCAATACGTGTCCGGGAAATCACGGCAAATCGCGTGCACATTCTCCCGGATTGCCTGAAGCTCTTCCTTCGTCGTTCCCATGTCATGTCCTCCGTGCTCGCGAAGTCGTCTTCCGGGCTTAGTCAAGCCACATCAGCTTGGCTGGATTGTCGTGGAGCATCATCCGAACCTCATGTTCCTTGATGCCGAACGCGAGCAAGGCTCGAATGAACACTCGCATTCCATCAATGCTGTCCATGTGCAATACCTGGCCGAAGTCGCTGCCGATGATGCATCGCTCGGGTCCGATTGCTTTGATGGTGTTGATTGTCTCCATGGGATCGGCGACAGGCTGGTACAAGCTGGGTATCATAGGTTGGCAATAGGTCCCAACATAAACTCCCAAATCGGCAAGCTCCCTCATTTCATCCAGCAAGAGCTTGTTCAGTTCCAGCAAAGGATGATCCAGTGTGGCCCGGACCCCGAGTTCCTTCGCCCTCTTCGCGAGCGGCAGCAACTCCTTGAAATCGGTATGTCCGAATCCGATGCCGACCTTCTTTGCCGCAGCCATCTTCATGATCTCCGCCACTTCTGGCAACACCTCGCCAGAGTCGCTGACCAGTCGTACGCCACCTCGCTCCGGCTGTCCCGCGCCGCGCCAGAAGCCGAGTGACGTGAAGGTGGGGAACCAGATCATTTTAAAATTCGGATATTGCAGCGCTATGCGAATGGCATCAGGGTTCATCCCCAGACACGTCCCCGCTCCACCGTAGATTTCCACGCGGTGCGTCAATTCTCCCTTTTCGATCAAGTAGTCGATGTGTCGCTGGGCCAGATATGCGGCGTTGCTACTGATGTTCCAGTGATCTTTGAATGCGAGCGCACGCATGCCCGCCTTGGAAGCATCGATGGCGATCTGAATCATGTCCTGAGAGCGATAAACAAAATCTGGGAATGCATGAATGTGGCAGTCGATCGCTCCTTCGAGAAGCTTGTTCTCGATTCCCGGATAAATCTTGAGCATTCCCGGGTTGTCCTTGAGCATCTGGTAGAAATAGTCTTTGGCATTGAGCTGGCGAACCCGCTCAACGGTAAGTACCCGGCCCACGAGAAGCTGTCGGGCCGCCTCTGCATCGGCAGCAAAATCGCACATGATCGTCTCCTTGTAAGAATAGGTTTATGAATTTCCCCACGCTTCTACGAATCGCCGGGCATCCTCGATAACCGGCTCGGTCACAGGAACGTACGGAACAATCAGTCGCGTGACACCAGCTTCCACAAAGGGTTTCAACCGATCTTTGATTTCCTGGATGGAAGTCGCGGGGATCACCGGCAACTTGTCCATGTAAGCGTCCGTGATTTTGGTGCTTGCGGCTTTGAATCCACCCTCCTTGAAAGCTTCCTGGACGGCGTTCACTTCTTCCTCGAATCCGGATGCCCTGAGCATGTCCTTGTAGTGGTCGGCGATGTTGTAGAAGGTCAGCACCTGCCGGATGCGCGACCTGGCCATGGCTCGATCCGGGTGCAGCGAAACCCGAACCTTCGCAATTATTTCGATCTTGCTTGGGTCGCGGCCCGCCTCGACAGCACCAGCGCGGACGCGGGCGGCGATTTCACGGATCGTGGCCGGCGTAGCCATGTTGATAAAGACCCCGTCGGAAATCCGCCCTACCAACCGCGTCATCTGAGGACCCAATCCCGCCAGGTAGATGGGGAAGGATGGGTGGGCCGGTTTCCAGGAAAGCTGAAAACGTTGTCCGGTCGAGTAGATCTCACCCTGATATTCCACACGTTCGCCCGCGGCGGTTTTGCGAACGATCTCGATATATTCCTTGGCACGGCGCAGAGGACGATCAAAAGTGCCTCCGTGCCAGGCGGCGATCGTTTTGTTGGCTACTCCCAGGCCCAAGAGGAGCCTCCCGTCGGAGAGGTCCTGCAAGGTGGCAGATTGGATTCCCAGCGTGACAGCGCTTCGGCCGTAGATGTGATAGATGGCCGTCCCGAGCTTGAGTGTACGAGTGCGCGCGGCAATACCCGAGAGCAAGATCAGCGGATCCGTGCTGTTCGATTCCCCCTTCCAGAAAGCACCGAAACCAGCTTGTTCAATCAAGGGCGATAATTCCACGATCCCGCGAACCGGATAATGTGCGGCAGAGTTTAACTCGATGTCATAGACCATGATCGTTCCTCGCTTTCGGTACAATGGCAGGCCGATAAGGCCTGCCGCCCCTTACTTCAAATGCAAGCCTTTCGGGTCGATTTCCTCTCGCAACAAGCGCAACTCCTCGGCACTGGGAAGTGGCGTCGTTGGAATGTCGTTCGGGATGTGCAACGGGAATCCCGTATTTTCTACTAACTCTTCCAGTCGAATCCCCGGATGCAACGAGAGCAACGACACTGCATGTGTCTTCGCGTCAAATCCGAGAACAGCCATGTCGGTAATCACGCGGCTCGGACCGCCTCCGCGCAAATTCAACTCCTCCCGGCTGCGCCCGCCCACAAAGCCAGGACTAGTCAGGTGGGCCACGGCCAGAGGAAGTTTTCGTTTCTCGTGCCGCATGATCACGATTACACGTTTGGCCAGCGAGGCGACATCATTCCCCCCGGCGCTGCCGTTCACATAGCGGATCTTGCCGGACTCCTCCTTCAAAAGCGTGGTATTGACGTTGCCGTAGCGGTCAAGCTCCAAAGCCCCTAAAAAACCTGCGTCAACCACACCTCGATGCAGGTTCATGCCCATTACATCCAGAAAGCCGCTCCAGCACGTGGCTCGGTAGAATATCCGGGAATCGGCCAATCCCACCGGCGTGTCTCTTGGAGCCGGATTCATCACTCCAACCTCAAGAAGAGCGGCAAGTCGCGGCGCGTGCGTGCGCTTGGCAAGCACGGTGGCCACTTCGGGCAATCCGAGCCCGACGATGATGACCTCACCGTCGCGGAGTTCTCTCGCTCCGGCAGCCGCCATAATCTCGGTGGCTCGGATATCGGGCAGCCTATTTCTGCTGTTCGTTCCTTCAGTCACCCGCATCGAAGGGATCCTTTACTTCTCTGCGCTTCACTCTTCCGCTCAGTATCCTAGGATGGGATCGGCCCTTAATTCTTCCATCCGCCTCAATCCTCCGAGCTTTTCCAGGTATTCCCAATGGTCGCGGCAACCGAAAACGAAGGCCTTCAAATACTCCTTGAAGCGCTCCGGTTCCTTCGCGTGTTCTACGTACAGGCGCAAATGATCGGCATCGTAGTCGTAACAGCCAAAAACAGCGGTTGGCAACGCACCAAACGGTTGATGAATGACCGCCTCCACTCGGTGTCCCGGTATGATTGTCCGCTCAGGCGAGCGCTGGATATACTCGGTGGGAACAATCTCCTCCGCTACTACAACCAACCGGCGCCCCGCCTTAGCTTGCTCCTCGTTCTCCCAGCGAGGTCCGTTGATCTGACAATTTCCCTCGCGGTCCGCAATCTGCACATGAACGAAGGACACGTCCGGCGTAAGCGCCCTCAACAAGACGTACTCCTCCCCGGTGAAGGGACACTTTGATCGCTTCACATTCTCGGCGCCCGGCCCCGCCTCTAAACGCTCCAAGATCTCGGAAGCAAGCAACGACTTGATGGGAATGAAAGAGAGACCCAGCGCTCCTGCCAAGTAGCGAAAGCAAACTGAAAGGCTAGTGTAGTCTTCGCAGTGTAGCGACTTTGTTTCGCGCGCGCGGTTCACGCAGTGGGCGGGGCCAAATCGGTCCAGGGACCCTCCACCCATGATCAAGTGCCTTACGAGACCAGCCCCGACTAGTAAGTCTGTATCGAGTCCCACAACTCCCTGGGAGACCGTCAGGTCCCGCTTCTGCTGCCGAATCAATTCGTGGACAACTGCAATTAGGTTGCGGGCAATCGCGAAGCCGCCCAACGCAATGTGGCTTCCCGAAGGAATCGTGTGAACGACTTCGGAAACTGACTTGACTTTGTCAACCATACCCGAAGTACCCGCCTGTCCGTCGGTGCAGCCGAATCGTGGTTCAGTGCATCACCGGGACAGCGCAAAGCTTACCAGGCAGAATCGCTGACCGTCAAGAACAAAATGGTCTCCATTATCATAAAATGAGAATTGCGCTGCTAGGTTAATACATAGAAGCCGCTCTGAGATAATTTCTCTAGACATCGCTTCTAAAATGAGCGATTCTTGCAAACAGCTTCGACTTCGTGACCAGCAGCCACAATAGTGGCGGCGGGGTCAGGCATGCCAGCTCTGAGCGAGCATACAAAGTCGAGGAACAACCCACGCGAGAGAGGAAATAGGTGACTACGGCGAACCGACTACTGGCTGTCCTGAGCCTTTTCACGATTGAAAAGCCTGAATGGACCGTGGAGGAGGCAGCCAAAGAAATAGGTGTTTCTGTTAGCACAGCCTACAGATACTTCAGGGACTTGTCCAAGGTCGGTCTTCTCGACTCGTCTCCAAGCGGCAAATATGTTCTGGGGCCCGCAGTCATTGAGAATGATCGCAAGATTAGGCTGACCGACCCGTTGATTAAGGTCGGGCGGCCTGCCATGCAGCGTCTAGTTACTCGCTCAGGCAGCGCGGGCGTGGCTCTTTTGTGCCGTATCTATCGGAATCGCGTCATGTGCGTGCACCAAGAGGCCAGAGTTCTTCCTGAAAATACCGTCGGCTATGAGCGCGGCCGACCGATGCCGATGTTTCGCGGCGCATCATCCAAGGTCATTTTTGCTAATCTTCCCTCGAGAACAGCGCGATGGTTTTTCGAGAAGTACCCTGACGAAATCGCTGCAGGAGGGCTGGGCTCCGACTGGGAAACGATAAAGCTCAATCTGCGCCGCATCCGGAGATGTGGCGTTCATATTACCCGAGGCGAAGTTGACAGCGGCCGAGTAGGCATAGCGGCACCTGTATTTGGCCCAGACCGGAACGTGATCGGTAGCATCACTATGGCCATTCCAGACAGTGAGGCGACTCCCCAGTTCATCGCCAATATCTCTGCACTTGTGCAGGCAGCCGCTCGCGAAATCGATGCTGGTCTGCAGTTCTTATCGTCCGGAGAGGTCGTTCAAGATCCTGGCCAGCCTCCCGTTTATCACGAACTATCCAGCTCTCAAGATGCTGGCATTGCTGATGTCTCGACAAGCTCATGACTTTGGGATCGGGCGGATCACTTGGGTACTTTGCTGCGGTGCGAGATGAAACTGTTTCCACAAACCTGCAGCCGTCACTCATTGCGGTCGGGTAGAGAGGGTCTCATTGACCTTCTCGGTATTGGGGCGTGGCTGTTATGACCTCTTGGGGATGTAAACCACTACCGAAACAAGTCTCTCTCCGCCGGCCGAATAAGGTCGCGTCCGCTTCCTCTTCCCTGCGACATCGGCAAGCCCTGGAGAACCGCTGCCGGGACGCGGTTGAGCTTGCCCATGACAAGTCCGCCAGCAGCAGCGAGTTCGTCGGCCAGCGCAATCACGGTCGCTTGAAGCATCTTCCCGTGCGTGTCGCGTTGCCCCCGATAATCGACCAATGGCATCATTCCCGCGACACCCAGCGCGACGTTGACCAAGCCCTCCCGCCACGGGCGGCCAAATGTATCGGAAATGATGACGGCCACATGAACGCCAAATGCTCGCGCGAGTTGCTCTTGAAGCGTGCGTGCGGAGCGATCCGGATCCTCCGGCAACAACAACGCCGTTCCCCCTGGAACGTTCGAGACATCCACGCCGGCATTGGCACAGACGAAGCCGTGCCGCGTTTTGGCTATGATCACGCCGCGCTCCATCCGCACGATGCTGCTTGCTTCCCTCAACACAACTTCGATCGCACGAGGATCCTTTTGGTATTCAGCGGCCCACTGTTCCGCTCGCTCGGAAGGTTTGATCGAGTCGAGACGCACGATTCTTCGTTCTGCCTTGGACACAACCTTCTGCGCCACTACGAAGACGTCTCCTTGCTCGAGAACGAGTCGTTGCCGTTGGGCCGCTTCAATAAGGAGCCGTGCGAGATCGTCACCGGGCGCAACTTCGGGCAGCCCCATCAACGGAATAATCTGTATTGGGAAAGGAGTCGGTTTGCAGTGTGATTCAGTATTTGACACGTTCGATCAATTCAACGTCGCACAGACTAGCATCCGAAACCAAGCGAGCCAAGTGGGTTCTGTACAATAAGCGTTGTCATACGCAATGGACGTACTGCCAATTAGGCCAGGCACAAATTGTCGTTTCTACTCTTGGCCAGGGGTGAAGATTCTCTAGAGCACAATGGAGCCAATTTCGCACTTCTTCTATTCCGACCGTTTGAAGCTCCAGTTCTGGGACTACGGGCAGGACGGGAAGCCCCCCCTTGTCCTCGTCCACGGGGGGCTCGATCACGCACGCAGTTGGGATTGGGTGGCGCGGTCGCTGCGCGAGCACTACCACGTTTACGCGCTCGATTTGCGGGGCCACGGCAATAGCGCCTGGGCGCCCGGGGCGATCTACAGTGTTGCCGAACACATTCTCGATCTTTCGGCGCTTCTTGACATTATCGATAACTTCCCCATCCGACTGATGGGTCACTCCCTCGGCGGAAGTGTTGTGCTGCACTACGCTGGACTGTACCCAGACCGTGTGTGCAGGGCAGTATCAATCGAGGGTTTTATTGTGCCGCGAGAGCGCCGCTTGCAAGGGTCGCCCAGGGATCGGTTGCTTTATTGGATTGAAGCCGTGCGCGACGTGGAAAAGCGCCGCTCCAAGTGTTACCCGAATCTCGACGCCGCCATGGCCCGAATGAAAGAGGCGAACCCCCGCTTGTCGGAGGAAGTCGCGCGACACCTGACGCTCCACGGCACGAACTGGGAGCCGGACGGATCGCTCGTGTGGAAGTTCGACCATTACATGCGGGTACTGGCTCCTCACGGATTCGACATCGAGGACTGTGTGGAGATATTTGGGAACATCAGTTGTCCAACGCTGTTGTTCTGCGGTCTGGAGAGTTATTTGCCCGTGCCGGAGTCGGACCCACGGATGAAGGCGATTAGGAATTGCCGGCTCGTGAAAGTGTCAAACGCAGGGCACTGGGTGCACCACGACCAGTTGGAAATTCTTTTGAGAGAAACGACTGAGTTTTTTCAGGACTGACGTGATTCATTGCCAGCATGCCATCGCGATCCCGTCCCCGTGATAGCGGGCGTCTCAATGATCTTGCGACTTCCAGGATCGGAGCCCCATGGGGGAGTTCGGAATTAGATTTGAGATCTCAAAACTTATGTTGCGGAGGAGCTATGGGCGAAGAAAGGATTGCCATTATTGGCGGAACCGGCGACTTGGGATTCGGCCTCGCCTTGCGATGGGCGCGGGCGGGAGTGCGGGTCACTATTGGCTCCCGCGACGAAAGCAAGGCAAAGGAAGCGGCGCGGCGTATACAGGAAACGCTGAACGCTCACGCGCCAACTGAGTCGGCGGGACTTTCAATCAGTGGGCTCGAGAACGCACAGGCCGCCGCACAGGCTTCGGTGGTGGTGTTGGCCGTTCCTATCTCGGCCCAAGTCGCCATTTTAAAGAGCATCCGAGGTTCCCTCGAACGTGCCATTTTGGTGGACACAACGGTTCCCCTGGCTGCGGCGTTGGGCGGCAAGCCAACACGGATGCTAGGGGTTTGGCAAGGATCCGCCGCTGCGCAGGCTCGCGAGTTCGTGCCAGTCACGACGCCTGTGTTGGCGGCCTTCCACAACGTATCGGCTGAAGCCTTACAAGACCTGTCGGTAACGCCTGAATGCGACATCCTCGTATGCGGAGACGACGAGGCGGCCAAACAAACCCTTTTCCCGCTGGTGAAGTTGATCCCTGGCTTGCGCCCGATTGATGCTGGCCCGTTGGAAATGTCCCGCATAGTCGAGGCCATTACAGCCGTACTGATCTCAGTGAACCGCCGCTACCGCGTGCACCACAGCGGTATTCGCATTACGGGCTTGGAGCTCAGGGCATAGTGGGCGCGCGTTATGGCGGATGTACGGATTCCAGGACCTTGACCTCGCAATTCGCTGCTTGGTTCAATAGCGATAGGCACGCTCGCGGTCGTCAGTAGCGCGCCCCACGCTAAGAAGTGTTACCGGACCCGGGAGTTTCTATCCCTAAGGCCCACAGACCAATTCGGAGAATGAACCTATGGCATCAAGTACGACGAAGGCGGGTAAAGAAGTGGTTCGGATCGAATTCGACAAAGGAGTGGCGTGGGTCACTCTGAATCGGCCGGAAAAGCGGAACGCGATGAATCCCGCATTGAATTCACGGATGCTGGAAGTCCTGGATGAACTCGAGGCCGATGACCGTTGCGGCGTACTGATTCTGACAGGAGAAGGAGAAGCATTCTCAGCGGGCATGGATCTCAAGGAGTATTTCCGGGAGATGGAGGGCAAGCCGCGCATCGTGACGCAGAAGGCCCGGCGAGCAGCCTACGAATGGCAGTGGCGCCGGCTGAGGTATTTTGAAAAGCCGACGATTGCGATGGTGAACGGCTGGTGCTTCGGCGGAGCGTTCACACCGTTGGTGTCCTGTGACCTTGCCATCGCTGCGGAGGAAGCGCAATTCGGTTTGTCCGAAATCAACTGGGGCATTATCCCAGCCGGCAATGTGACCCGAGCCGTAGCTGAAACGATGCGACACCGCGACGCACTCTATTACATCATGACCGGTTTGACATTCGACGGTCGCAAAGCAGCCGCGATGGGGCTCGTCAACGAAGCGGTGCCGAGGGCGCGGTTGCGTCAACGTACCCGCGAACTGGCTGACCTTCTCTTGCAGAAAAATCCCGCCGTGCTGAAGGCGGCCAAAGATGCCTTCAAGAGAACGCGCGATCTCCCTTGGGAAACTTCAGAGGATTATCTGACTTCCAAGCAGGAACAACTCTGGCTGATCGAGGGGCAAGCGCGCCAAGAGGGCCTGAAACAATTCCTTGATGACAAGAGTTTCCGGCCAGGCCTTGGGCATTATAGACGGACGCCAGCCGGAAAATAGGTTGGACGATTCGGCAGGCAGGTGCCGCGAGACTCGCTGACTTGCATCAGATCCCCCGGACACCATTGCCCGGTATTTCGTGATGTGATGTCGGCGGCAGCGGTGCGGCAGCAGCATTCGTACACCGACAGCATCCAACCGGGATGCGAAACTGTAAAGGCAGAGAGTAAATTCCATCGAAGTAGACACGACGATGTCAAACACTCCCGCATGGTTCGACAAGGATCCCATTCAATATCACGCCGGTGTTCGGCCTAACCAAACCGCGTGCCTCGAATTTAGGACAGGCGAGCATCTCACCTATCGTGACCTGGATCGGCAGATTGCAAAGTGTGCCGGTTTGCTGGTCAAGGTGCTGGGCAAGCCCTTGGGTATACGGGTTGCCATACTGGCTCGCAACAGCATCGATCTTGTACTGCTGCACTACGCCTGTGAACGGACAGGTGCGATCTTCGTGCCCCTCAACTGGCGTCTCGCTGGTCCTGAACTCAAGACTCTGTTGGAGGACGCTGGTCCGCAGCTATTTGTTTACGACGAGGAATTCGGCCGCGCGGCGACGGAAGCCGCTTCCGGCCTTCCTTCGCTAGTTACCTTCAAGATCTCGCCCGGCAGCAACGAGTTTCGATCAGCAGTCAGCGCAGCGGAGGCTGTCGCCAGTCGGTTTGCTGCGCTGGATGCGCCTTGTACGTTCCTCTATACCTCGGGAACAACCGGAAAGCCGAAGGGTGTCATTGTGACCCGCAAAAACATATTCTTCGGCAGCTTCAACCACTCCATCGTCGGCCAAGTTGGCCCGGATTCCGTCATGCTGTGCGACGCCCCTATGTTTCATGTCATCGGCCTGTTCGGTCTTATGCGAAGCTCTTTCTACGCAGGCGCCACACTGGCGATTTCTGATCGGTTCACGCCCTCGGCGACACTCCAGCGAATTTCCGATCCGCAACTTGGTGTCACTCATTATTTCTGTGTGCCGCAGATGGCTCAGGCGTTGATCGACGATCCGTCATTCCCCGCGAGCGACTTGTCACGACTGAAAGGACTCTTCTTGGGCGGGGCGCCACTCTCCGAGAGTCTGGCGGCAAGATTTCTCGACGCTCGCATACCAATCGCCGACGGGTTCGGCATGAGTGAGGCAGGAACGGTTACTTGCATGCCTCTCGATCTCGAGATCATCCGCCGGAAGCCTCGCTCCGTAGGCTTGCCGGCACCCGCAGTTGAGATCCGCTTGGTTGCCGCCGACGGCCAAGATGTCGGACCCGGCGAACCCGGCGAAATGTGGCTTCGCGGTCCCGGTGTCAGCCCCGGATATTGGAACCAGCCTGAAGCTACCAACCGAGCCTTTGTCGACGGATGGTTTAGGACCGGAGACGTTGCGCGACGAGACGACGGTTTCTACGAAGTCGTTGACCGCCTGAAGGACATGTACATCACCGGTGGAGAGAACGTATATCCCGCGGAAGTGGAGGCAAGCATCCTGACTCTGGCGGGTGTGGCCGAGGCAGCCGTCATTGGAGTGCCAAACGAACGGTGGGGAGAGTGTGCCTGTGCTTATGTGGTTCTTCAACCGGGCGCGACGGTGATGGCCGAGCAGATCCTAAATCACTGCGCTAGCCGACTCGCCCGCTTCAAGCTCCCCACATGGGTCCGCTTCGTCGATGCCATCCCTCGCACTGCTTCCGGCAAAATACAGAAGGATGTGTTACGCCGCATTTTCGCTGCGCAATCTGTCCACCGAGACTGATGGATCCGTTCGGCATGTGTTGCCTACGGTCGTCCAAACCGCTCCCGAGCAAACATGTATCGCTCTGGTGCTGGGCGACGCCGAATTCGACAGCGAGAAGAATCACATCTACATCCGCTACAAACTGGGGGCGCAGAGCGTGATCTCTGCCAAGCGCGAAGACTGGAGCCTCTGAACTGGAAGCTCCGCAAGAGCGATTGGGGTTCAACCGACGATTCCGGTTCCGCACTGGGTCTTAGCGGGAGACCCCGATCCCCTTCGTCTGCCAGCGATTCTCAAAGATAGGTTTAGGCACTTCAATGGATATTGTGGGCAGTCCGTCGTGCCGCTAGCCGGGCATCTCCTCCTGCGCGAGACGCCCAATGCCGTATCTGCCGCTGTTCGCAAGCGGTTGCGACAAGCCTACCGAACCGTACTCCTGAAGGCGGGCCAGCGGCAGGAATCGTCCTGACATACTCAACGTGTGCGAACCCAGTTCCGAGCGACTCATCCTAGATGGTTATGCCGCCAATCCTGCGAGAGGAGACGAGAGTTCCCGGTAACAGCGCCGACGAAGTGTCCGTGCCGGCGCCATGATTTTGGACGACGATCATCTTCTACGACGACGAATTCGAAGGCAGGCTTTTCTCGGGATGCTTTTGCACGGTTCCAGGCAATCGTTTCCCCCGATTGAGTCTCGGACCGTTCGGTCAGCTTTGTTGAACGCTTTCGGGCCCTCGCTCTAAAGGGGAAGACCCGCCATTGTCGGTATCGGATCTCCAGGTCTTTCGCCCCATGTTGATACTGGCCTTCGTTCCGTACGCGTGCTCGAACATCAGCGCCGCGACCCTCTCCCCCTCGCCAGTTTCGAGCGCCTGAACGATCGCATGATGCTGACGATGCGCATACCACAGGAAGTCGTACATGTATTGGAGGTCTACCCTGTCAAAGGCGATCGCGTGAGCTGCAGCAAACGGGATGCCGTTATTGCGTTCGATCGCGTCGGCAATTACCTTACTGCCTGCTCCTTGGACGATCAGCGAATGAAATTGTTTGTTCATGTCGCCGTAGGAGTCTTCGTCGGATTCGACGAGGTGCCGCTTAGCAAAAATCTCGTCGCCTTCATGGAGACAGTCATGGAGCGACTGCATCAGCCGGCGCGGAGGTCCTTGTTCGGCCAGTGTGCGCGCCGCGAGTCCTTCCAGCACACCCCGAACATCGATAGCATCCATAATCTCCTTGGGCGTGAATTCGCGTACCACGAACCCCCGCGTATCCAGTTGGACGAGAATGCCTTCTTGCGCCAGCATGGGCAGGGCTTCGCGAACGGGAGTTCGCGAAACTCCGAGGGTGCTGGCCAACTCCACCTCTCTCACGCGCTGACCCGGCAGGAGTTCGCCATGCAAGATCATCTCGCGAATTTTTACGATTACTCGTGAATTCTTACCGGCCATTTGCACGCCAATCTTGCCGAGCTCGCTGAAAAGCGTGGAATCGTTCCCTTGCCCCCGCAAGTAGATCATTCCACATGCCCGACGATCATGCGGATGTTATCAACTCTACCTAATGCAAGCAATGTCTCGAAGTTGTCCCGCCTTTAGTTGAAACCTGAAACAGAAGCAGCGACTCTCGGAGGATTGCACCTTAAGCGACCCGGACCCGTTGCGTCAATGACGGATTCAAGCGGTGCTGCAATGAGTCGAG
>Ga0187856_1000937_pt1 | contig 24463 bp, 19 predicted proteins | sample June2016WEW_8_40_FD_132443 | JGI IMG/M metagenome (GOLD analysis project Ga0187856, IMG submission 132443) | Peatland microbial communities from SPRUCE experiment site at the Marcell Experimental Forest, Minnesota, USA - June2016WEW_8_40 | ecosystem: Environmental > Terrestrial > Soil > Wetlands... | reverse complement strand
CAGCCACTCCAGCTTTTCGCGCTGCAAGCGCAGGGTTTCATCCAGTATGTTCTGCTTCTGCTCTGTAGCAAGACGAGCTTCAATCTCGGTCTTTCTTCGTACTTCCTCGGCAGCTACCTTCTCGCGCTCTTCTTTTTCGTGTGCCGCTACTTGAGCCTCATAGCGTGCCAAACGTTCCTTGCGCTCCATTTCTACTTCAAGGAGCAAGTTCTCGCGCTCTTCTTTGGCTTTCTTGGCGTTAGCTTGTCGTTCTTCATCGAGCTTTGCAATCTTGCGTTCAAGCTCCCTCTGTAGTTCTTCGATGTTCATCTGAGTCTCCTGAAAAATGTAGAGGGCCACTAAGGGCCCTCGGGGTATTAACTTACCATTTTGCCGATAATCGGACCCGTTCTAGAACCACCCGTAGCTACACGCAGACGGTAGAACTTGAAGTTAATCAAATCTACACTGCCCGAGCCCACTGAGCCCGGGGCTGCTGCGCCCACAGCTTGTCCGCTTTGCCATTCGTAGGTGTTCCCTGCCGACCCTGATGCTACGATTTCTCCGATGTCAACAAACTCAGTGTCGTAGTCGAGATTCGAGCCCTGTATATACACTGCGATAGCAGAAAGCGTACTAGGATTCGCCGTAGTATTGGCTGGCAACTTCACAGACACACTCAGGGACTTCCCAGTATTATCTGGACCCGCTACAGCAGATGCAACAGGGGCAGAGGCTATCCCAGTGGAGATAAGATCAGCAGTGAGTTGGTCTCCGACTTCGGGGACCATAATGTAGAACTGCCCAGCATCTGCCGCTGATGCGCTAGTTCCCGACCCCGCAACGGTGATGGTGTAAATTCCGGTGTCGGGGTTTGCGGGTGCCGAAACGCTCAGGATGCCTACGTTTGTTAGGTTGTAAGCCCCTGCTACATTGGCTGTTCCCACAGATGTGAACAGGGAGTCCACGGTCGGGACATTCCCCGACAGAATCTTAATTACAAAAGTTGAAGTAGACCCAGTGCCTGAGTCACTAAGGATTAACCCTTGTGTAGGGGCTACGTCTGCATTCCAGTTCCCGAACAGATACTCGGGGGTGTTTTGGGTCAACAACTTTGGTGAAGGCTTAAACGGTGTCTTCTGATAAAACATGGCTATTTTCTCCGGTGCTTCTAGCACCACTTTCAGGATTTTGCTGTGTGCGAAACTTTAGATTACCCGTTGTCTACGGTGCCGCTGGACACGACGATGCTTGATCCAGAGAAGTCCGTTAGGATTGTGAGTTGCCCCGTTATACCCCAAGGGCCATCCGTCTTGACTGTGACAGTACCATTGATTACCACTTGGTCATATAAATGTAATGCATTGCCTAGAGTTGTTCTGGCGTTGTTACCAGTGAGGGGCTCTTCCACTGCAAAACAGTCGCCTGCTTGGACAGACACAGAATCCCCTAGAGGAGTCACTACTGTCACTGTATCCGTAGCATTCGTGGTTCCAGAAGGGCGACCTACGCCGCTCCCAGTGATTACCGTGACTGCTCCGTGAACCGTGACATGTGCTCCGACTGCCACGGGTAAACCATTCATTCCTACCGCTGGGTTTGACATTGAAATCTCCTTCAGGTTAGTACTTCATCTTCTTCGGACGGAACGTGATCGAAGGACGGTTATCCTTAGGCCACGCGACGCTATATTCATTGCCCAACTTGGCCCATGTACGTATAGCCGCTGGGGACATCTCATCGTCCCCTTGAACTGTCACAGGTTTCCCTGAGCGTTCGGCTTGGGACTGTGCAGCGTCCATAAGACGTGTGTAGCCCTTGAGCCCTTCGCCCTTCTCGGCTGATGCGCTGGTTTTGACAGTCCATTTGTTCGGATTGTCATCTGCAGCACGAGCCTCTATTAGGGCTACCGATTTTCCATCCTTGTCTCTAACGGTGACTTGGTGGCTGTCGGCATCCCGCTTATACTCGTACGTGTGCTTGGGGGAACCCTTAGGCTTCTCAGCTACCTCATTTTCGAGCTTGGCTGTGTTGAAGCTGGTGTCCTCATCCTCGACTCTGGCCCTATTTCCCTGGGCTGGGGCTTCTCGGAAACCGAGTTCTCCCTGGGCTGACTTTGGAGGGGGGATTGTTCCCTTGCCTCTGGCTGTTTCGATGCGTTCTTTAAGCCGCTCAACACTGCGAGCAGTAGTTGGCGTTTCTCTGCCGGAGACTTCTGGCTTTTCTCCGATGGCTGCGAGCTTTGCGTCGAGGTTGGCATGTGTCACTCCTAAATCTGCGAGTAATTCTCTAGTGTATGGATCGTGCGCTAGAAGATCGACAAAATCTTCAGAGTGCTTACGAACCTCTTCGGGCAATTCCTCGCCGCGCTCAGTAAGAGCTTGGGTGAATGACCAGATTGCTGCCTGTGCTTCAGCGGGCTCCCAACCAAGTTCTTCGGCGGCAGCGCGCGTGGCAATAGATAGTGGGTGATAAGAGTGGGCACTGGAAATCTCTCGTGGGTCTAAGCCCGCGAATAGTGACATCCAACCATCGTTGGTTACAGCCCCAAGCCAGCCCCTCAGGTTCCTAGCAAAGCTGGGAACTTTGAAGTTTTTGTTCTTGGTGATGTCCGGCCACATTTCTTGACCAGTGAGTGCCTTCAGAGCGTTGGGTGTCTTGGAGACCGCTGGTGACAAGTTCTCATCCAGCAGAGACTTCAGTGTATCCCCCTCGGGTCGCCCTGCGTCAACGTAGGCTTTCCACGTACGCAGCGTTTCCCGCAGATTCATCGCTACCGGCTGCCTAGGTGAACTGGCAGCAAGCAGGTTGATGAACTTGTCCTTGTCTCCCTCTTCCTTGAAGTACTCTGGAGCCTCTGAAGACATAGCTTCGAAAGCCTGGGCACTTCTCTGGTACCACTTGCGTGCACCTTCACCAGCCAGAGCTATATCCACGTACTCGTGGACCTCTGGAATCTTCTCCATCTGCGATACAAACTTCTCAGTCTGCGCCTTAGACTTGGTGATCCCTGCCTTTTCCTCAGGAGTACCGTGCTTCTCAGCCAGCTCTCCCAGATAAGGTTTGACAGGTACTTTCTCAAAAGAAACATAGCCTCCATCGTGGAAGTACCCATGGTATCCTGCGTCATGCACAGCCTTCTCAGCAGCCGTTGCGCCACCGTCTTTCAGTGCTTTCTGCCAGATACCATCTGGGTCTTTCGCGATGTCATAGTATTTCTCGGGATCAACCTCAGCCGTGTAATGATTCTTCTGTCCCTGTATGGCAGATTCCTTATATTCTGCGTCAGCGAAATACGTGCGTGGCAGGAAGCCTTCTTCCTTAGCCCGAGCCTTCTCAGCACCGGCTTTACCTGTGCCAAACTTATCGGGGTCGGTTTCCTTCAATCCATCTACATCGGACCAATGATGCAGGGTTATGTTTCCACCCTTAGGTTCCCCTGTGCCGCCCGTAGGTACTTCTTTGCCTTCCTTCAAGTCGTAGATGGCTTTCTGGTCATTTTTGACGCCCATTTTAAGCGCTTCATCACGATTTGCGGGAGTCTTGACTAACTCAGTCACAGTTTGATCTGCTTCTTTGTCGTGCCATGTGCCTATGCTTGCGTCGGGATGCTTAGCCAATGCTTCTTTGACGGCGGGACGTTCAGTGAATTCTTTGATCTGTGCTTCGGTGAGTTCTCCACCCTTCGTAGTCATCTTAAGTTCAGGAGCGCGAAACTCAGGTTCTCCACCTACAGCAAAGAATGGCTTACCGTTTAGGTCGCCGTGTTCTGGATGGAATGTAGAACCCCCATTGGAGTTATGTGCACCTACTTGGGTACGTACATCGTACGGGGCACCCCCAGTGGCACCTTGCTTAGCGAGCGCTTCTTGAACTTTGGCGCGATCCTCAGGACTCATCTTGCTCTGGTTGACCGTCTTGCGTGCTTCACGCAGCTGATCTTCCCACGTTTGATTTCCTGCCTCAAATGGTTGTTCCTTGCCTGTGTCCGCAGGTAGGTTAACCTTATCAGCCGTAGGCTTCACAGTGGCTTTATCAAGGGGGTTTTTACCTTGCCACCTTTCCAAGCCGCCTATGCCTTCGTCGGGTGCCCCAGAACCCCCAGCGGCACCTTTGGCTGCTAGATCATCTTGATATTTAGTTAGGGCGTCCTTGACGATTTCTTTGGAACGGTCTGCCCAGAACTTGCTGCTTCTGGACGGTTCGTCGAACGTCTGTGGATTCGCTTTGTCCCACGCGGCTTCTGCGTCAACAAGTTTGTCCACTAGGGCAGTTGGTAGTCTCGCCATCAAATCTTTGTGGAACCTATCGCGGTCAACTGCGTGTTTGGAGCCGCCCTCACGAGTAGCTTCGCGCTTGCTGAAGTCATAGTCTTCGGTCTTCGTAGAAATACCAAAGCGATTGCCTAGATTTTGCAGTTCTTGATTGGGTAGTTGATAAACTACCTTCTCGGCTTTCCCTACGTCTTCTGGGGAACGCTCAGGGGCTTCTTTGGGAGCCTCGGCCTTCGGTGCTTCTACTGCAGGCACCTCGGCAGGCTTGGGGGCTTCCTTGGGAGCCTCAGCCTTTACTGCTTCTCTCTTGGCAATCTCCTCAGGTGCGTACTTAGCTAGCGGGGACTCCTCAGCTGGTGCTTTAGCGAACGGAGGACGCATAGCGACACCTTCGGTCGCGGGTACCTTGCGGCCTGGGGCTTCCGCGCCCAGGGCTTCACGAGCCGCATCTTCGGTAGCGGTGGTATCAATCACCTTGCCCGTAGCCTCATCAACCTTCAAGCCCTTCATGCTCGGGGCACGCTCGGGCGCACCAGCCGTCATAATCGGGGGAGGCTCAGGTTTAGGCGCAGCAGGGACCTCCGGCTCTATGCCCACACGCTTCTCAATATCTCCCATCAACCGCTCTTGGCGAACTTTGATGTCTTCATCGGTCGGGCTAGGCGCTTGGCGTGTGTCTTGTGCAAGCTTCTGCTCGGGAGAGAGTTCAATAGGCCCTGTGGAAGGGGGCACTCCTTTGCTGTCTTCATAGTCCTCTTTAGCAGCATCTAAATGTGCCTTTGCAGCTTGTAAGGCAGTCTGTGCTTTCTCGTGTGCCTTCATTACATCTTCAGGAGCAGGTATACCACGTTGACGCCCAGGTTCATGTGCTGCATACTCATCTGCTGGAGCCTTTGCATCTTTTAAGGCTTTGTTGTAGCGCTCCTGTAGATGTGCAATTTTTGCCTCTTTGTCATTTAGTCCGAGAGTTCGACCTTTTTCTAAGAAACTTTCTCCAAGGTCTTTGGGGATTAGTTTTCTACCTACGGCACCTCCAGCCATCATACCCAACATTGGGTGTCCAGCAGCCTCTCCTGCAAGTCCTCCAAGAACTGAACCTGTAAGTGTGGGTATAACAGGTTGTGCTATTGTTGCAGCTTTAGCTGCACCGCGCACAGGGGCGGACATAACTTTACCTGCTCGCTCCTGTCCGATCTTTGTACCTTCTAGTGCCCCTGCGCCACCCATAGCAGCAATGCCTGCACCGCCTAAGGTTTGCTCAGCAGTCTCAGGAGTAAAGCCACCTTCTTCATACGCTTGCTTTACACCTTTGCCTGCCTCAACAGCTCCCTGTGCACCAAATAGGGTACCCATAGCACGCTGCCCGTATTTCATGGCAGGTTTTATGTAGGGACTAGCTTCTGCCAAACCTTTAAGGGCAGGCACAGCTTCTGCTGCTCCTTCCACAATCGGTCCTGCAGCCATTGTAGCCACGCCCAAAGGAGATGAGAAATCACGAGCCATCTTCTCTGTGCTACCCACAACGCCTGCACCGAATTTCTTGGCAGCAGTTCTGTATGGGTGTTCTGATTCCGACAGTGTAGGAGCAGCGGTCGAATATTCGGTCGCGCGCTTCTCTATAAGAGGCTGAGACAGCAAGGGCGTAGTAGCTTTTTCCCAAACTTTAGATGCTGTGCTCGGTTCTTCCCAAGAACCGCCCGCTCCCCCCATCGTAGAGGGTGTAGATAGGGGCCTAACTGTGGCCCCCTCAGGCAGACCTTCGATACTAGACTTTTCACCAACAGATTGCGGGGGCGCAGTTTCTTCTTGGGCCTGCAACGGGCGTACAACTGCACCCTCAGGAAGTCCTTCTATTTGGTCTGCCATGTTTCCTCTATTCTTTGGGTAGAGCTACATACTTCTTGTTTACGATGTGGCCGATGACATTTCCAGCCTTGTCGAGCACTTCGTCACTGGCCCCATGTGGAACTAGATCAGGATCGACTATTGGTGCTTTTCCGCCGTCCTTCATGAAGTCCCCTACACTACGCCTGTTTTCCTTCAACGCTGCTATAGTCGCTTCTGGTGAATTCTTAAATTTGTTAAGAAGAGCTTTTTCTGTGCCCTCTATAGCTTGTGCTGAACGCAAACCGTGAATACCGTTCGTAGCGAGAGCGGTGTTGTGCAAGATAAGACCAAGTTTGGCTATAGCCTTATCATTGGACCCCATCATCTGTGCAACTGAGGTAAACCGACCGGATACTTTTCCAAACAAATCTGGATTATTCCTAATCAGTTTAGTGGCTTCATCTACGTTGTGTATCACGTTCTCGGCCAAGTCAGCCCTCATTTTCTGATTTGCTGTAGGCTGTCCAGCCGTGCCTTTTGGTGTCATCTTCGGGCCGATGGGCTTGCCCTCAGGAGTCAATTGCGCTCCGGGGATAGGTTGTCCATCTGCTCCAAGGCCATAATAATCTGCCAAGAATCGCGTCTTGTCTAATCCCAATTTTCCTGCCGCGATACTCGTACGCTTTGCTTCTTCTTGCAATTTGGCCATTGCTATTTTGTTTTGAGCATTATTGGGGTCAGCCTTATATTTTTCAAGAATTGCCTTAGCCTCTTGTTCATGCCCTTTGGCCTCGTTGAGAGTCTGTATGCTCTCTTTCTGATCATATGCAGCCTGTTGTACTGGGGACATCTCCTCGTAAGTCAGGGGCACATGCTCTCCAGTAGCCGGATCAGTCTTGAAACCAGCAGTCCTCAGAGTATTCTCCATTTTCTGTGCTGTCAGTTTCTGTGCTTCTTCACGCAGTGCAGGTTGCTGCTCAGCTTCTTTAGTGACAGCCGCTTGCTGTTGTTTTTTCTGTGCCTGCTCAACTCCTTGTTCTCCTCGGGCTTCTTGTGCTGCTATGTTGGCCTGGGAGCCGGGTATTGCTGGCGCAAGGTATGGTGCCGTGGGCATAAGCGCTGCTTGCCCTACGCGGGACATAACGTGCCCTATTTTACCCAGCATGCCTGGGTGGTTCCCTTCGGAACCCCAAGGAGTCCTACGGTTAAGCTCAGCCAAATCTTTTTCGGCTTGGAAACGCTCTTGCTCAGTAGGAGCGTTGATCATCTTATTCTTAAGTTCTGCCTTTTGATTTACAATGTTCTCCCGAGCTGTAGGGGCAGTGGGTGTAGGCAGTGCGGGCTGAACGCTCTCGGGATGTTCTTTATCCCGGCCTTCAAGCATGCGCAGATTGATGTTAGACATTCCCAACTTTACAAGATCGCCGCTCTTCATTGCATCCATCTGATCCTTGAGCACTATCTGCTTCTCTGGAGACGGAGCTTTAGGAGTAGCGTAATCTGCGCTGGCTACATCACCTTGGGCTGCTGCTTGGTCGATGTCTTCTTTGACAGGACCAGCAGCAAGGCCTTCAGACTGCGGTGTATAGTTCATTCTTTCTGGACGTGGAGTATTGATTGTGCTTGCCTCTCGTTCCATAATCTCTGGCTGCAATGCTGGAGTGTTCTTCATATTCATCTGTGGTTTTTCCAGAGGAGCATTACGTATACTCATGTGAGCCTCGCTCATACTAGAGTTGTCTGCTACGCCCTTGGATTCATCCACGGGATTCTCTGTATCGTACTGCATACGTACGGGGGGACGGAGAGCCCGAGCGTCTTCACGGTCACCCATAGTTCCGTGACTGATGGGTGCTTCTTCCATGTGCACCTCTTGTGTAGCCTGCCGCATAGCCGCATCTTTCGCTGCGGCATCATCGGCTGCTTTTTCTTGGTCGTTCTTCTCTGGTTGTACTGTGCCGCCATCGTCATAGAGGGGTGCCATCTGTTCAGGACGCTTCTCGCCGGGACGATCCCCATACTTAGCCTTGGGGTTCACTCGGTCAGACGGGGCAGCAGAGTAAGGCTGCTGCATCTTCTGGGGCTGCTCGGCTGCTTTATACTGATCAATGTTCTGTTGATTCGCAGCTATGCCACCCATAGGTTCTTGTACCGTAGGGATGTACCTAGACACAGCCGATTTTTCCTGACTATAAATCTCTGCAGCACGGTTCTTTATTTTTCCCCACAAAGAATCATCTTGTGCAGGTGCAGGAACGTCTCCGCCTTTGTCATACACCATACCACCGCAGTCAAATGCTTCTTGATTCATCAGTGGACTATCTTGCACGGGTGCTGCTGCATCTGCCAAATATGCGTCGGCAAGGTGGGTAGGTTTTTTCACATCTCCACCACCGTCGTACACTTCTGCCTGCATAGGTCGCTTGCGTGCATCGGGGTGCGTACGTTCATATTCTTTGTTCTCAGATGGAGTCAATATGCGCTCTCCTACTTTGGCTAAAACCATGCGATGATTTCCGTCATGTATATTCACTCTTTGAGGTATAGACATATTTTCAAAATCCTTCTAAGGACCAATGCACAGTCCAATCTTTTGTGAGATAATCAAATCCTTAGCCCTTAAATGCGGAGTAAACATCAGCCCCGGTCTTTAGAGCGCCTTCTGTATCTTGTAGCCAGCCGGTCTTGCTTGCGTTGGTGGCTGCGTTGATGTCTGCAGATTCTTGACCCATTGCGGAAAGTTGGCCCTTGAGGTTCTCTCCGTACAAACCCTGCAGTGCCCCTGCGCCCTGCTGACGAAGTTGCTGTGCACCCATGACATCCTGTGCAGCAATGCCCTCGGATGCGCCTGCAGCGGCCTTCGTACGGTCGCGAGCAAGTTCATCTAAACTCTTCGACATGCCAGCAGCATTGCCAGTAGTGGCTGCTTGGCGTTGCATAGCAGCTTCTAGCCCTCCCGATGTTGCGCCTGCACCCAAGCCAGCGTGTGTCAGCAACTCGTTCAGTTGCGTTGGGTCGAACATATGCTCGGCGTGCATCTCGCGTTGAGCAAAGGGGTTGAGCTGCGCCCCTTCAGCGGCAGCTTGCGACCCATAGCCAGCCGCTACGTTGCCTGCAGTAGCTGCATCGCCTTTGGCCATACTCTCTTCGGCTCGCAGGAAACATCCGAATGCTGGTTGTATCCATGTTTGAAAAAACAGTTTGCTGATATTCATTTTCGGTCTCCTGCTTTGCAGTAAATCGTCCACCCATCACGTAGGGGTTTGTAGCCTAATTCTTTGATGCGTCTTCCAAATCTTTCATACCCTGGGGGAATGCAGCACAAAACGTTTTCTATTCCCAGTTTCCGAACCTCTTCTGTAGCTTCTCTGTCCAAAGCCTTGATTGCCAACCAGCGCTCTTCGGCACCAGTCCAATTTCCCTTGTCTAGCCAAAGGTAACATTCAGCAGCACTTTGCATACCATAAGAGGCTCTAACTTCTCCATCTACTTCTAAGACCTTATTGATTAAGAATCTACTAAGATCAGGCAAACAGTAGTCTATGTTATTCTTCTCATGAATTTTACGTATAGAAAGAAAATCTCTGGGAGTGTAGTTTCTAATTAGGGCTTCTTCACTCATTTTTTCTCTCCCTTTAATCTGTGATCTGAGCACTTCGATCCTTTTTTGGAGTTGCATGGCCCACATAGTCATTTCTTCCTCCAGTTAAGGTCGAGAAGGGAGATGTAACTGGCACCTCCCAACCCTAATCTAGGATTCGAGGTCCTAGACTTCTGGGCGTGTAAAAACTACGCCCGACTTCTATGCTACATTCCTCTTCGGTCCCGGTGCGGGGCGCGTTAATACCGTGCCCAACCCCTTGCCCCCTTGCATACCAGAAGGATCGGCTGTGCCTGACCCGGTAGAGCTAAGGAGTGTACACTTGCTCGTGCCGGTCATTTGAATCTGTGTCGCACTTGCTAGGCCGCCAAGAACCGTGGGTTTTTGCGGATCGGAACCGTTATATTGTGCGAATGCTCTATGGTAATAAGTCTGAACTTTTCCGTTGTTATCCAATGCGGGTAGATGTACGAACAAAGATCTGCTACTGCCTCCATCAATTATGTGCGGAGCCAGAAAGTTTGGTTCCGTAGCGATCTCGTGGATATATTGGATGCCTTTTCTTAACTCCCCGTTGTGGGTTAAGGTAAGATGCAGATGTTCGCTAGCACAGGTGATGACGTTTCCACTCTGCGTGCCACTGACTTGAATCGAATTTATCGGAGGAGGTGGGGTAAGTTTTCCTACTGCCGCGCCACCTAGGTTCAAAGCTACGGAATTAACCGCATCAATGATGCGTTGGAGGAGGGTACCGTTGTTGAAGTCTTGCTGCTGAATCTTAGTCAGCTCCTGACCACCTTCTAGGATTGCTGATTTGCCGATCATTGGGTTCTCCTCCTGTAGTCTATTGTCTTATTTCCTTTGCTTGAATTGCAAGGTTGGCAAAGAGGCTGAATGTTTTCTATGTTGCTTGATCCGCCCTTAGAGACTGGGATCACATGGTCTGCTGTGAGTTTCCTACGCTTGCCACAGCATAAGCAACGATTATGGCACTGCTTACACAAAGCTTTCCACTCGGCAGCAGCGAAGGAACCACCTGCACCCGTTTTAGATGTGGTGTACTTGTTGTTCTTAGCCTTGAAAACCTCAGGGTTTCTCTTCTGGTAATCTCGGCATCTAGCCCTGCATAATTCTCTGTTTTTGTTCTGGTACCTTCTGTACCTTGCAAGGGCTTCCTCGGGGTTTGATTCTGCCCACTTTTTAGAAGCTTCTTTCATCTTCTCGGGATGAGAATCGTTCCACCTTTTGTTTGTTGCTAAGACTTTTCTACGATTACGCTTGTAGTACTCAGCGTTTTGCTTTTTAAGTCTTTCTGCATGCTTTTTATAAAACTTTGCGTTTGGCATTTTTTCCTCCTATGAAAAGGTGAGAAGGGAGATGTTCATAGCATCTCCCAACTCTGCTCTGGGTAATTATTCCAGAGATTTCTTACACTATTCCAGCATTGCCTCCACCCGTGGGGTTGATTGGACTCCAGGGGTCAGCCTTACCTGTCAAAAGAACTTTGCAAAGTTCCCACCAACTTCCAACTGCGTCAGTAGAAATTTCATAGAACATTCTTTGACCTTTGGCGTTTATCGACTTCATGTAGTCATCCATAACGGGATAAGAAAGATTCACTCCTCCGGGTATGGAATAAGGATAACGAGCGTTCAGATCGTTGGGTAACAATCTAATCTTCGCATTTCCCTCACCTTGTGCATTAAACTGCAACACGGTGTACCTTTTATTGTGCAACCCTAGTATAGGCATGGTCACTGCTTTTTGAGCGTTTACAAAACCGTACGTGGTGTATAAGCCCCAGATAGCAGCTCCATCATCACTGGTTGCATTGATGTCGAACTGGTAAATCTTAGAAGATTCAATCCCGTTACAGACCATCAGAGGCATGTCAATGAGGTTTGCTCTAGTTACCAGCCCCATATACGGAGTAGGTATCTGCCAGATTGTCCACTTCCTGCGCATGTCTGGGGCGGCTAGCGTCCCATACATGGTACAGTGGACCGATATGTTGTGCAACAACTCCTCAAACGACCCGATGCCTTGGTAGTTTAATATTAGTAAAACATTGGGGGTAAGCGGAGCAGGATTATAAGGTGCATAGGGCAACCACTGAACCGTAGCCGTTGGTATACCCTCAGGTGAAGTTCCGGTTGGCAAAGGCACAGCGCATAAAATCCTGCGGTTTTCTGTATCATTCCTAAGACAAATAGTATTTCCTGCATTCCAGTTGATTGCGTTCCATACCTGAAGTATTTCCAAGTTTATAAGCTCAGGAGATGAGCCTGTAAACCCGAAGATGCCGTTGCGACACGCAGTGACTATCCATTCTTCACCCACGTCGTACGCGTTGATGCCACAGGCACCCACTCGGTTGCTGATCTCGTTCAAGCTCCAACCCCCGGGTTCGGAATTCGGATTGTCCTTCGTGACGTACATGCTGCTTGTCTTAAGCAGGTACATGCTGTCGCGCAAAACGGCAGCTCCATAGCACGTTTGCGGATTTTCCGTGCTCGTATCAATAATTCCGCCGTCGCCCGAGGCATCTACCCATTCAGGTTTGTTGATGTAGGAGCCATAGACTTCCGTCTTCAGATACGGGAAGAGAGTAGGAAAGACTTCGATTCTGTCCACCAACACGTCAGCCCCTGCACCCATGTTCTGCACTGACATGCGCAGTTGAAGTATGGGAGATACGTTGCCAGTGAAGATTCCGTTGTTCAACAGGGTTCCTGAAAATACCTTAGGCAAAGAACTCATGCTTGATAGTGGAACCGTGAAAGACCCGTAGGTTTTCCCGAAGTTTCCTCCATTCAAATCCGTCAGATCAATCACCAAGTTGCCTGTGCTTACCCCAGAGGGTTTGGAAGCAGCCACGCGTACCGAATACGCTGTGTTGGCGTTGATAATTGCGACGTTGAATATGTCTTGATAAGCGGTCTGTGAAATCAGCCCCATCTGTGCCTGTGTGCTTCCAGTTGTATTGGACACATAATAGGCCATGCCTGTTACAGGGCTGTTTACCAGTTGGATTTCATTAGCAGTGGGGTATAGACCCCAACCTTCTAATTTCGATCCACCATCGAACGTCAGGTTGTCGAAGTTCTGCACCTTGTTCAACTGCATGCCGTAGAACATACGGCTGGAGTACGGCACACACCAAGCGCAGCTTCCCAGTTCAATCAGGTTAAACAGATCGAAACCGGGGATGTCCACTTCTGTAGAATTCAGCAGAACCGCATCCGTAAAGCTGAGAGATGCTGTGGTGTCGGTGTTGTTGTTGATAATTGTAGAACTGTATGTGGTAGTAACCCCATTTACCGTCAGGGTTACGGGTCTTTCAATCACATAGTAGTTAGCCCCGGGCACGCCATTAGCACCTGCCTCGGTTATCGCAATTCCACGCGCGACGACGTTAGGAGGGCCTATAGGAATGTTGGACACATTCAAAAGGTTTGCATTCGAAGGTGTAGTAAACGGCTGTGCAAGGATAGGAGATGCGGGTGTCCACTCCCCCGTCTTCGTGATGAAGAACACGAATGCATTACGCGTTCCTGCGCCTATGGGCGTGATGGTGTTGCCAATGATCGTAACCTGCCCGTTATTCACAGCGTACGTGGTGTTCCCGTAGATAACATTTGTGTTGGTACCTACGAAAGTCTCGCCCGGGTCAAATGTAAACTGCGTACCAGACATAGTTGCCTGTGCAGTTGAATGCTCATCTACAGGGTTCCCTACTGTAGCAGGGAGTCCCAAGTTGGCAACTGTGAAAGAGTGCGCCCCGGTATTTACCGTGGCAATGATGAAGGTGCCGTTGTACCCTTGGTTCTGCAGAGCCCCTGTGATCGTGATGTAGTTTCCCGATATGGGGTCTTGATTATTGCTGCCTGCATAGGAGTATGTATAGGTTGCTGTAGTCCCGTCTGAGTATGTCGTGTCGATGATGTACTGACCGGAGTTTAGAGCCTCTACAGTAGTCCATGTACCATTCCAACCAGACTGCGGAGAACCTGTGACACCTGTTATCGTAAACTGCTGACCAGCAGATAGTCCCAGAATTCCGGGGGATGGGAAAGCTACCGTGGCTTGGGTTACTTGGAACGTTGCTCCAGCTATGATGCTGTCAAGAGTCCCAGAACTGACGTACGTGAAACAGAAGTACCCTATGGTTTGGCTGACTCCGGGGGGATTACCTTGCCCGACCGCAGTGACTTGCCATACGCCATTGAAATTGTACTGCCCAGACACAGCATTGGAGATGTAAATATACAACCCGTTCCCAGATGCAAACATTGTCTGCAGCAAGGTGTCGATAGGCAAACCATGAATGCTGTAGTACACCGTGACATTGTTCCCTGCCGTTGTGACGCCGGGGCCAGCGCTCAAAACGAAGCGCGGCGTACCTGATACGTTTGTGATAGCCCGTGTCTCAGTGATAGATGCCACTTCATAAAAGAACTGAGGAGTGAGTAAAGCCCCTAGCGGGACAGTGATAGTTCCCGAGCCATATGTGCCTGTCACTTCGGCGGTGAACGCCGCAGTGGTGGGCGCAGGGCTCCCTGAGACAATCGCGGCTTGCCCATCGAGGGCTGTGCCTGTGCCAGAAATCACGTAGATAGAACCTACGGTCGGTGCCACAGATGCCGTAGCATACGTAAGAACGGCTGTGCCTGTGCCGGGGGTAGCCCCAGCGGTCCAAGCGTAACTCTTAAGAGTAAGCAGCCCGCTGAGGGAACCTGTGCTGGCTAGGAATCTCGGAGGTGCCCCGGGGCCCACTTGGGTTACCGGGTACCAGTTGCCGTCGCTGTACAACTGACGAGGGCGGTCTGTGCCCACAGTCAAATCCGAGAACATGACGAACTCAGAGTTGTCTAGGGTTGCACCATTGGCGAATGACCCCGGCAAGAGTCCTGCTAAAGTCAGAGACAGAACTCCCGGGTTATTCACCGGGTCTTCCTTCCACATATTGCCACCAGCGTCGAGAGCGAGGGTTGTGAGCGCATCGTTCTGCTGCTCGTAGGAGCCGATCCAGTTGAAATTCTCAAGAGCAGGGGTAATAAAAGTTGTGATGTCGAGATCGCCTACATATGAGGTGCCTGTGCCTGTGGCTGTAATCTGCACACCGAAGCCAAGGCTGTTTACATTGGCCGCTGTCCATGGGTATCCCCAAGGATCGTTTGCTCCCCCAAGTTGATAGAGAGTAGATGCAGAGGTAAGCTGGATAGTCTTAGGATCGCCTACGGGTACGCCGTTGTTCAGCAGTTGTAGAGAGATCGAAGTGCTGCCAGTGGAATACGCCTTGAATGTAGAGAAAAATCCAGAGACTCCAGAGGAATCTGACAGAACAAAAGAGAACGACTGCGCAATCAAAACGTCAGAAAGCGCAGAAGACAGATAGTACACAGTAGCGGTTAGGTTGTTGAAGTTAAACGTAGCGCTCGCTGCTGCAACGCTATCCAACTCCGCTGTGACAAGTATCCCCAACGGACCGTTGAACAAGGCTGGGGTCAAAGTAGTGCCCCATTGGTATGTTGGACCGCCTATGGTGTACGGAGAAATCGTGCCGCTAATCGGCACGTTCACAGAGCTACCTATGGCTGTCCCATTACTTGCTAACTGGATGTTTACCGAAGGTGAACCTGTGCCCGAGGCACCTGTGGAGCACGACACCTCTACGCCCGCAACTATGGCAGTCAAGGGCAAACCTAAGTTTATCCCACTGACCAAGATCGGTGCCGAAAGTGCTGTAGACATGTAGTTCTCCTTCTAAACTATGCCGCCTTGAATGATACTGCTACGCAAGCCCAATGTGCTTCAGATGTGCCAAAGGCTGTGGCTATAGTTCCCGCCGCTTGGTTGGGAATGTACTGACTCAACCCTGAAGCTATGGTGGTGGAAGCAAGGCCCGCTGTGTACCCTGCACCTATGGATGGGGTAACAGAGTTGTCACAGAGCATGGAAACGAAAATTAAGTCTTTGACGGTTGTGACAAGAGATGATGTGCTCGGGATTGATGTATTTCCTGTATTCGTTGCAGACACATCTATGGCAGAAGCTATTACGATGCCAGAGAACTCATACAATGCGAACTCTACTTCCACATAGGTTGACAATGATCTCCCTGCATTTACTACGGTTGTTCCTGACATTGCTGCTGCATTGTTTATGTAGTATAACGATACCCTGCCATACTCTCCATTGACTGTGTCTGAATATATAGCTGTTCCTGCCAACACCCATGTAAAACCTGTAGTCACGGGAGTGTTAATGATAGGAGTGCCTTTGTCTGAATCTGCCCACACTACACAGAGAAGAGTGTTACTAACAGTAGTTGAATTAGAAAAACCTACTGGATTGGTAGATACAGAAAGCACACCTTCTGGCGAAGTGCTGGCAAAACCATATCCGCCTGTACGCACTTGCACAATCACTATCCCTGAGGGTGGTGGCGGGGGAGGCGGTGGAGGCGCACCGCCGATTGACAGAGACACTGAGGCTACGGATGCACCTACAGCAATCGCATTGCTCGGGGATGTCCACGCCGTGTTCGGAGAGCTGAGATTGGCTGCGGTAGTTGGGTAAATCGGGTCTGTTATACTTGCCCCAGTATCTGCTGAGGCGTACGCGGTAGGGCTGTACACGTTCAAGGGGTTAAGCCAAGAAGTGCTAAGGGCTACCGTGCCCTGATTGGGGCCAACAAATTGTCCTGTGAGAGATGTAGCGGTTCCGCTGAGGCCGCTGAAGGTACCTAAGGGCCCGTTTGCCACGGCCATAAAGGTCGTCATGGTCACTGCCTCAACGTACACAGTCTGCCCGTTGAGTACTGAGAATATCCCAGTGAAGCCTGAGAGCATGAAGCCCTCGTTGATAGTTGGCTCCGGCCCTGTGAATTGAAATGTCGCAAGCCCGCCTGAACCCAAACTAAAGCCAGTGATATACAAAGTGCTTGCGTATGTGTAAGTACTCACCAAACCCGGCCTCGTAAAAACGGAGCCAATAGCAAAGTCGATGTCCCAATTTCTTCCTGAAGAGCCTTCGGGAAGATCGCGCGGGTCGCAAAACGTGGCGAGCCCTCCGAAGCTATCGAGAGATGCTGTCAAATATGTTACGATCAAACCGCTTCCGCTTGATCTCTTGCAGTCGCCTGCAATGTTCAGACTATATCATCGCCCTAACGGGCGTCGTGTGCTTCGGGAACGCTGTTCCCTACTCCCTTGCGGGATAGTCGTTGCACCTTCCGCCGTTAGGCGGCTCGGCTCAGGATTGACTCTTAGAGTGTTTCCCTGAATTCTCACGATTCTGCACTCAACCATTACTGGTCGAGGGGGCTGCATTCATCTAACCCAGTTGAAGCAGTGTATGACCCAAGCGAACCTCCTCTATGTCGTTTTGCTACGTAAATATAACAGTTGTTTCTTCAACTGATGGTTCATACATAAAGTTTGAAATCCATCAGGAAAACTTTCTTTCTTTGCCCAACGATACAACTTTTCTCCACCTTTAGCCCCTATATTCAAACTGCGTCTGTGTTCTGCACCGTCATTGTTTATGTGATCTAGACTAAGCATGTCGATGTCCGTGACGGTGCAATTCTCCCAGCAGCACCCAAGAACGTGCTCTGGGCTGTAGTATGTCAATACTTCCAATTTAAGAGCGGCCATTCTTTCGCGAGTTTGTTTTCTATATTTAGAAGCAGTCTTGGCATAAAACACACGACTTTCCTCGTTTCTAGCCGACTTGTACTCTTCTGAAGAACGACGAACTTTTTGACACTCTTTGCAAGTGCCATCAGGATATATGTTTTCAGGAACTCTTAGATGTCCATGAACACAGTAGACTGGGGAATGCCCGCAACTTGTGATTTTTCCGTTACGCAAGTGAGACCCATAAGCGATGTGTTCATTTCCACAAATACACATACACACCCAGCGAGACTTTCCAGCAGCAGTATTTGGTGCTGCTGCAATCACGATTAGGTTTCCAAACTCTTTACCAATCAATTGCAGCCTGTTATGTCCGTATCTTGGCATTTCTTTCCTCCGATAGTAGGTTGAGCAGGGTGGCTATCGGACCACCCCACTCTAGCTCTGGATTCGAGGTCCAGAGATGTTTAGTTGTGAATTGCTATGGCTTCAATTTGTACAAGCGAACCTACTGCTGGGGAAACCTGAGGTGAAGGAACCTGTATAACGCTAAAGGACAAATCATAGTGAAAATATGTCCCAGAGGCCCAAATGGATTGCATCTGGATTACTGTGCCCGCTAAAACGAAAGCGTTATACGTAGCTTGAGAAAATCCATAAGCAGAATGCAGTATCGTTCCGAAATCGGTATTTTGAGCAGTTCCCGAAGGATCAGTCCAACTGTACTCTAAGATTAAGCCCCCGCCATTGCCGCCATCTGCCCTAGCGTCTACATAGTATGTAAGCTCATACAACGCGGTAAAAGGTGCTACAAAAGATAAGGTTTGGGGGAGAAGTGTGTTTTGTACCTGAAGTTGCTCCGGCACCAATGGTGAGAATGAAGGCAACGTCATCACTGCAACAAACCCTTGGGGCGTCTTGAAATGAATGTCGCCTACGGCATAGTCTAAACTCAGGAAGTTCTGTCCAATGTCGTTAATGCTGAAAGAAATGGTATAGTCTGTGTCTGCAAAGGGTTCCGGCCATGTGATCGGAATCCCTGCGTACCCTACTGTTATGTCAGTCTGCGTTATGGCATATGCAGTCTTAGCAGTTTGTATCGGTGATAGAGGCATAATGGCGATAAGCCCTCCTGTATACTTCTCTTCGACAGTTGCCGATGCAGAGGAGCAGGACTAGAGAAGCATCCTGCACATGCTACGGAATACCACTTCCAATCGGCTAACTTTGCACCTATACAAGCGCGACTTGTCTAGTACAACTGTTTAACTTGAGGGCAACTTTGGTATGGGTTGCTTTTACAAGCCCAGACTTTAGTCTGGGTAGTTGACCACAGAATCTGACGGCAAAAAAACCTATAAACCTGTCTACTTCTCTTGGGATGAAACTCTTGAACTGGACAGAACTTCTGTCCAGTATACTATCTCCAGAAAGGTTTTTTTCCTTGCTTTTTCAACTTCTTCAGTTCCTTAGCGATCTCAGCGATCTGGGCTTGTGCATAGGTTACCCTATGCTCAACCTCGGTGCGCTTGGCTGGCGACAGGATCGGCTCCGCGCGCGCTGCCGCGATTGCTGCCCTCCAGATTTTCGCCTGTTCCCCGGCCTCTTGGCGGGCTCTGCTTATGTTTTCAGGTGTTTTGATCATAACACTATGAGAATCCCCTAACTATGTGTGTTTTCTTGGACTTACATCTAAGTTGTTGATTCTATTAGCCCTCTAAGGTATAGTACACATTGCCCTCAGGGTTTATAGTCTATGATAACACACTTTGTTCCGGTGCGTCAACCGGACGTGTTACTAGGAATTTTGTTGACTTTTGGTCGGGCCTGTAGTACAATTATTGTTGGAGGTGCACAATGACCAAAGAAGAAAAGAAGTTAGCCATGGAGAATCTAAGGAGAGAACGACAAGAAATCCTTCAGAATCAATGGGATGAGAACTACGAAAAACTTAGGGAGAGCTTGTCCCCAGAAGTCTTGGCAGATGCAAAAATGCGGGGAATGGACGGAAAAAGGGACATAAAAGAGAAGTGTGAGCATATGGATTTGTTTCAGTATGTGTATGAAATTAAAGAAGTTCAGAAAGCAACAGAAAGAATGAAGTTGATTGATAAGACAATTTCAGAGATGTCACCAGAGGAACAAGACGAGCGTCTTAACCGTATGGCAGGACAAAAGCGTGCGGCGCTTACCGACCTCGATCTGTACTTGGTCAGCGAAGAAGCGAGGTCTGCGTGGGATGCTTATGACGCTTGGGGCTACCCCTTGCCTACAGAGTTGGCATTGGTAACACCTCAACTTGACAAAGAGGGGGGTACGGGTGTATAATTTACATACTGGGGGGAAAGTGTAATTATTTCCCTTTTTGAGTTGTAAAGGGCTTGATGTATCACGTACAGCGAGGGACAACCAACCCTCGCGCCCATCGAGTTTGTTCCGTACGATATGTAGACGCGGAATGCGGATATCGTAGACAGACGTGCAGCGCCCCACGACACTAGGGCGCAAAGTTTTGCCCATGTAGCTCAGTCAACAGAGTATCGCACTTGTAATATGCGAGGGTCGAGGGTGTAATTCCTTCCTTGGGCTCCAAAGTTTCAGCGTGTAGGCTTGAAAAGCTGCGCTGAATGGTAAGATACGCTAAGCGATTCTTACCCGGCTCCTCAGAGTGCCGACACTGAGCATCGCAATAGCGATGAATGGGCGGCTCCTGCCCGGTTTGAATGCATCAAACCTGAAAGCGTAGCAAACGGGTCTGTATGGTTCAACCCAAGTACACAATGAGCCGAACCTGTGCAATTCAGGGGGTGGCTTCGTAAAACTCGAAGCCAGCTTTTATGTGGGCGGCTGGCGTAATCAGGAACGCACGGCGTTTGCAACGCTGAGTCGTCGGAGCATAACCGGCGCTGTCCACCAAGAAATCATAAATAATTCATACCAGCCTAAGTGCTCAAAAAGCGCTTGGGCTTTTTTTGTGCCATAAATACCTTGTCCGAATGCGCGGGAAACGCGTGGTGGACTTGGAGAAAGACAATGCGGTCGGACCCTACTCTGAAGCGTTGGTATAAGAAAATCAACAAGCGTTTTTTCGACAATCAACTCACCAACAACGTATGTGTTCGCTGGGCAAATGAAGAAGACGACGGAGAGCAAGGCATAAACTGCGAAGACAAATTCTTTGGTTGGGCAGACAAGGCCAACGACAATTACCATGACTATGTAATTGTTCTCAGCAGAAAAATGTGTAAGCCCGTATCCACTCGGCTACTCACTCTCAGCCACGAAATGGTGCATATAGCCTCGGATTTGAAAGACAATCACGGACCCGTTTTTGAGCAGTGGAGAAACTACATCGGAGATCGTGGAATTTTCAAGAAAAATGCTTTGGTACGAGGTCTGACTATCTTCTGAAATATCTCCGAGCTTAGCGGCTCGGGGCTAGCTCGGGGACCGCTCCTACGGTCCCTTTGAGCGTCCTAGGAGGGGTAAATATGAAAAAGACACATTGTAAGCGGGGACATTTAAGGAGTCCAGAAAACCTATATGCTGGCGGAGCTTGTAAAGAATGCAGCATAGCATACGCTAAAGAAAATTACAGGAAGAATCCAGAGTTGTTTAAGAAAAGAGCAAAACTTTGGAATGAAAAGAACCCCAGAGACCAGAATAAAGAGCGAGCAAGGTTCAGGAAGTACCACAAAGATCATCCAGAAGTGGGAAGAAGACTCAGGTTAAAAGACAAAGGTTGGACACCTCTCATGGTGGAGGAAAAGAAAAAAGAGCAAAATAATTCTTGTGCAATTTGTAAAAAGAAGTTTGTAGAAACACCACATGCTGACCATAAGCATGTTGTACCACCAGAACCTAGAGGTCTTTTGTGTCATCATTGTAATGTTGTCTTAGGTTTTGTTTTTGAAGACACAAAAATACTAAGAAATGCAATTAAGTACATAAACAAATACAAATAGGAGACTCAGATGAGCGAAGTTGAAACAGTAGTGAAAGCAGTAGAAGCAGAAGTGGCCAAGGTTGAAGGTGAAGTAGTTGCCGAGGCTAAAAAGATTGAAGCCGAAGTAAAAGCGGAAGTGAAGAAACTGACGCAGGAACTGACCGCCGAAGAAAAACTCGCTATTCGCGATATTGAAAATGCGTATTTAAAGGCGCAGATGGAAATCCAGCGTCTCAGCCAGATTACGCAGAAGGCGCAGGCAGACTTCACGAAGACAGTTGAAGATTTAACCAAGAAGTATTTGATTTCTCCAGTGGAGTATATTTTTGATAATGTTTTGCTCCAGTTCAAAAAGAAATAAGGAGCCAGCAATGTCAGAAGACTCAGAAAAGCAGACCGAGGGAAAGCCGGAGAAGACCCCGGCTCCTTCTGAACAAATGATTCTACATCACGAATCTCATACTCCAGTAAAAGTGTTCAGGAACGAAAAGGGAAAATTCGTGCGTTCCCCCAAAACGATGCCCAAGACGGCAGACGTTACCCGGCTCATGCGCAATTTGCTGAACGCTCCCGTAACTGGGGAAAAGAGTTCTGAAAGTAGATTCAGGGAGATGTTCGACAACATAGTGTTGATCGCATCTACCTCCCCACACCAACCCGTTCTGGACAAACTAGGGCATCCTATAAGACTGGCTGATGGATCATACCTCACAGTTATGGATGCGAAGTGTGCCATGGCATCAGTTCAGGCGTTCAAAGAACTAAGCTTGCGCGCGTACGGTGCACCTTCCAAGAGTGAAGAAGAGATTGAAGCAATGCAGACTCAAGGCGTGAAGATCGTGGTACTCACTCCACCAGAATTTATGATCAATAAGCAGATCACTGAGGAAAAACCAAGAGAGAAACTAACGCCCAGTTTTATAGAGGCAGAAATTGTAGACAATAAGTAATCTCCGAGTTTAGCGGCTCGGGGCTAGAGTTGAGGGCGGTGCCAGATACGCTGCCCTCCTCGACCTTATCTGGAGGGAACATGTTAGTATACTTAGTAACAAACGCTCTTAACGGAAAGAAATACGTAGGACAAACTGCAAAGAAACTGAATTTACGATGGAACGAACACACTTCCAATACCAATTCGAGCATTTTGCACAAGTCTATAAGAAAATATGGAAAAGAAAGTTTTTCGTTGGAGATTTTGCATACCTGTGAATCCAAGGAAGAAATGAATTTTGTAGAGATGTTCTACATTTCTTTTCTAAATACTAAGGCCCCTTTCGGATACAATTTGACAGACGGAGGAGAAGGCAGACAAGGTTATAAGCTGTCTGAAGAAGCTAAGAAAAGAATTAGTGAAAAGAATTCTGGAAAAGTGATGTCTGTTGAGCAAAGGCTTCAGATAAGTAAAAGACACCGTGGCACCAAAAGACCACCAAGGTCTGAAGAGACAAAGAAAAGAATAAGTATTGCCCATATAGGAAGAGTAGCTACTGAAGAAACTAGACGTAAACAGAGTTTAGCAAAATTGGGCAGGAAACGTGCTCCATTCACCGAAGAGACTAGACTCAGAATGAGCATGGCTAAGAGAGCCAGAGATGCCAAAAAAAGTGGTGAAGGAAGAGAAAAAAGAGAGACCTGCGTACCTCAATGAGGACGGCACATTAGATTTTAGGAAGATTTTCAAATTACAACCAAAGCAGACAGAATTGCTAGAGATGCGAACCAAAGACGGCGTACCGTATATTCGCCCGTTAGCTCCTCAGTGCCTTAGTGTTGGGGGTATTCGATCAGGAAAAACTGTAGGTTGGCTATTGTATATGATAGAAAACTACACATTAGCCTACGATTGTTGTGACATATTAGTACTTAGACGTACTTTCAAAGAGTTGGAGAGCGGAGCGATTAGTGATTTCCGTACCTTCATTCCACCAGAGCTGTATAAGTACGATCAAACGAAACATGTTGCTACATTTGTCAATGGGTCTCGTGTAGTTTTTGGTCATTGCCAAAACTTGAAAATGCGAGATATAGAACAGTATCTCGGTCAAGCATATCCAGCAATTCTGGTGGACGAAGCTGGACAATTTTCAGCAGATGCGTGGATGATGCTGTATTCTCGTAATACAGTAAATGCGGGGTGCAAAGAAAATCAGCATGGTCACATGCCCTTGCCAGTCATCGTAGGTTGTACAAACCCTCTGGGTCCTTATTATGAGTACTACCGTACGTTGTTTGTGCAGAAGGAGCCTTGGAATAAACCTGAGGGCGCACGCAAGGACGAGACTAATGGTACATGGTGGGTACAGGAATCTGGAAATTGGCACTGTGTATACGATCCCGCTTTATATGCTTGCCAGCGTTCGACCGTAATGGATAATCCCGAGTTGCTGAAGCGTGACCCGGGAATTATTGCGCGTTTGAACAGCATGCCGAAGGCCAAGCGGGATAAACTCCTGCTGGGCTTGGACGGTGCAGTTGAAGGTCAGTATTTCGATTGTTTCGACCCGTTCGAACACGTTATCGACCTCCGCGAAGACCCAGAAGCAATTATCTGGCAATCTTGGCAACCCGTTTGGGGATCACAAGACTGGTCGATGGGCGGGCACCATAACGCGGCGTATTTGTTTACACGCGCGATGGTACGCACGATGGGCTCGGAGTATAAGCTCAAGACGGTCTGCTTCAGAGAGACTGTTGCACAGGGCGGCAAAACTCACAAAGAGTGGGCTAGCATGTTCAAAACCATGTGCAAGATGCCCAGCGACCCTGAGAAGAAATTCATAAAGCCTAAGGCTATTTTCTTCTCGCATGAAAAGTTTGCAAGGCAAGTAACACAGCACTCACCGGCTGACGAAATATCGAAAGAATACCGTGAAGTCGGGCTTCCCTCAGTATCCCGAGCGAACCCTGATCGTGTCGGCGGTGCATCGTTGATGTACAACATGTTCAAGAATGGTGATCTCGTCATCCTCGATACGTGCAGAGACATCATTCTCTCCATACCGTCTTTGATGCGCGATCCAGACAACATGGACGACGTTCTCAAAGTCGATACGAGAGGTGACGATGCGTACGACGCGTTCCGCTACGGTTTGTACGGGATGTATTCGGCCCGAAAGAAGCCAGAAGAAGATACGATTGACGATTACGGAAGGACCCTCGCCAAAACAGATCCTCTGGCTGCTCACTTCTATCT
>Ga0187856_1000931_pt1 | contig 24631 bp, 22 predicted proteins | sample June2016WEW_8_40_FD_132443 | JGI IMG/M metagenome (GOLD analysis project Ga0187856, IMG submission 132443) | Peatland microbial communities from SPRUCE experiment site at the Marcell Experimental Forest, Minnesota, USA - June2016WEW_8_40 | ecosystem: Environmental > Terrestrial > Soil > Wetlands... | reverse complement strand
AAGCTCTTCCAGAATGGGGATATCCAGCGTCTCGACATAGGTGCTGGCTCTTCCAAACTGAAGCGGATGTTGACGTCGGCGTCGTACAACCATCTTACCCACTGCTTCGCCATCGCAGAAAAATGCACAGTAGGAAAACTGCTGGCTACCACCGCCAGGAATCAACTCCTGCACCATGATCTCTCCGCAAGGGGCGAGATCAGATGCCTTGTGAAACAAAGTTCTTGACTCAGCGTGGCTGTTCGCCAGCCAAGCCTTCGCTTTGGTGGTGTAGAAGAAGTGCTCTTTGATCGCCGGCTTGATTGCGAACGGCGGGGTAAGGCTATGGAGCTGATCCAGTTCGTCAAGATTCTCGAGATTGTAATGTGTGACGGGGGTGGGAATATCGAGTTCTCGCGCAAGACTATAAGTATTTCTCTTGTCCCAGGCCCACTTCACGCTTCCCCAATCGGGGGTAGGAACTCGGAACATTTCGCTGAGCTCCGAGCGGTGGCGCGACAACGCAGCAACGAGTTCCTCACGGGTTGGGTAAAGCACCCAACCGTCTAAGCCTAGCCGTTTCCCGAGTTCGAGCAGGCTGTCTACCGTAACCCGCTCGTCGCGCAAATTCGCGAGCTTCACGAACTTCGTGCAGTAACGCGAGTACCGCGAGATTGAAAGTTCGTCATCTACGACGCACACAGGTATGCCCTGCCGGCCGAGGCTGCGAACGATTCCCAATCCCTGGTAGTCGCCGCCGATCACAAGTGCTCCGACAGTCTGGTCCACATCCTGCACGGCGACGGGTTTTGGAACGGGTTGGCTCAAAGTACTCATCGCGTCAGTTGCTTCCGTTCCGACTCATGGAGCGAACCAATTCGTTCGAGGCGAACTCCGCTCCCGAAACAAATCCAAGGAGTGGCCCAAAGCTCCACGCCGCAGGTTTGCCCAAGAAGTGCAATCCTGGAATCGAAGACTCCAATCCGCGCTTAAGTACGGGGAAGCCGTTGACAGTTTTCAGTTGCTTCGACAATGACGGAGACAAGAAAGGATACCTTGAGACGTCGATCCGGAATCCCGTCGCCAGGAGCGCATGATCCACGATGCGTTCCGTCCCATCGTCCAGTCGAAGACGAAGTTGGCTGCCTGCGACAGCGGCGGATTTCACTCTGCGCCCCAACGTGATGGGCACTCCTGCGATTCGCGGTTGCAGCCAGCCTGCTCCAGCAGGCCGAATCGCGCGATAGGCAGTGCGATCTTGGAAGCTTCGAGGGAAACGGCGGAACAGATGCGGCATCGACACGAGGCGGCTGATCCCGGCCGGACCAACATCGCGCGTCGAATACAGCATTTTGGAAATCAGGCCCAGATGATGCAGCCTCGCGTGTAACCCGACCCAGTTGAGAGTTTTTGTGCGCGCGATCACCTCGACCTGAATGCCGGCCTCTTTCAACAGTGCAGCGGACTCCAGAGCGCTCTGTCCCGCGCCGATGACGGCCATCCGCTGACCCTTGAACTTACGGAGATCGTTGTGCTCGCTCGTATGCGAAGCCAGGGTCGAAGGAATGCTGGCGAACTCCGCAGGTCGAGCCGCAAACGGGCTGATTCCAGCTGCTACTACCACGCGCCGCGATGTGAATTCCTCACCATCCGCCATGACCACCTTAAACCCCCGCGCCTCGAGATCAATGTTAAGTACATTGCGTTTTTCAAGATCTCGCACTGCTTGCCTCTGATACCAGCGGCCGTAATCAACGAAGCGCTCCAGCGGAATCGGTTTCGATATGTGATTACCGTTTTGACGACAGTACGCGTCTAACGTCAGCTCTTGTTTGGGATCAGCAATTTGCGACGCGCCCCAATTCGACCGCAAACACATGCCGGCCGGCATCTGATTCTCCCAGAATGCCATCGGTTCGCCAAAAACGCGTGCCTCCACGCCCGCTGCTCGCAGATATGCCGCTGAGGAAAGTCCATACGGACCTGCCCCGATAACGGCTACATTGCAATCCGATGATTTGCCGTTCATGACCCTTGCCCTTACTGATTCTTGCCCAGGTACTGCAAGCCTTGCCTGGCGATGCGCCGCAAGAACACTTCTACGCTTCCCCTGCGGCCATACGCAACCTTCCGCTCCAAGAGTTCTAACTCTTCAGGAGACAGCTGAAAATCAGAGGCTGCACAGTTTTCTCTGACGTGCTCGATTGAATCGGCCTTCGGTATGGTTACTACGCCTTTCTTCGAGATGCACCAATTAAGGGCGATCTGTGCCGCAGTCTTGGGCCTTCCACGTGCGACTTTGTCGATCACTCGCTCACGGTCTTTGGACACAATGCTCGAAAACTCACTGGCTAGCTGCTAGGGGGCTGTGGGCTATTACGGTAATATTGTGCTTGCGGCAATATTCCAGGAGACCAAACTCGACCGTTCGGTCGACCAAGTTATATCGAACCTGGTTCGAGATGATCTTGTGTTTCCTCATTGCCCGCTGCGCCCTCTTGAGATCGCGCACGAAGAAATTACTGACTCCAATAAACCTGACTTTGCCGCTATCCACGAGCTGTTCCATCGCTCCCATGGTTTCTTCAATGGGAACTGTGTAGTTGGGCCAATGCAGTTGATAGAGATCGACGTAATCTGTGTTCAGGCGCTTCAGACTCGCATCGGTCGCTGCAGTGACATCAGCGGGCCTGAAATGTCTGGGGGATACCTTTGTCGCAAGAAAGATGTCTTTGCGAATTCCTCGAATCGACTGACCTACGACCTCCTCGGTGCCGTACGATTCGGCGGTGTCGATGAAACACGCTCCGAGTGTGATGCCCGCTCGAAGAGGTGCAATCCCCCCGCGATACTGCCAAGTTCCAAGTCCGACGACAGGCAGCTTCGTGCCCGGGGCTAATTCGGCATAGTTCGTCGTGCAGCATCGTCCTTTGGCCCGGTGTCACTCTCGCGGTCAACGCGTCCACCAGCAATAGGAGTTGAGATCCACTATCCAAAGTGCCTGTAAAGCGAACTCCCTGCCGCTTGCAAAAAGCTAGGCGGACACAAACGAGAGACCTTCCGCGCGATCTGGAGTCCACGTTCGGCCGACAAACTTCTTGGTTGGTATCGCCAATACGTTAGCTTTGAACGGCTCGCACCCAAGCGGTCCTTGAAGATTCGTAATCCTGAGTTTCCCCACTCACAGCGTCCTAAATCGAATTCAGAACAATTTTTTTTCTTTGCTTCCTGGATCGCTCCCCACAACAATAGCTGCATACCACCAAACCTATGGTACCGTTCGTCCGAACAACCGTATTTGTACATAAGCTTGTTCTTGTAGCTGAACGTGAGAATACTCGCGATCGGCTGCCCGTTTTTCGAGGCCACGCGAATCTTAATGCTATCCCCTAAGAACTTGGCTAAATTGCGGAACCATGCCTTCGGCTGGGGAGGTAATCGGTGTCGTCGACGCGTGCGCAACAATAGTCGGTAAAAGCTCTCGAGCAATTCGGAATTATTCCCCTCCTCATAGGCAACCGCTTCTTTCTCCGCCCGGCGAATTTTTCGTCGAATGCAGTCGGTGTGGAAGTGACGAAAGATTTCATCAACACTGGGAGAAAGGTCCAGCCGATGAAGCCAAAATATCTCGGCCTCGCGAAAGCCGCTTTGGTCGGATTTTGCGCTGGGCGCCCATTCCACCGGGCGCAGTTCAACATACCGCCGCTTATCCAAGGCGGCAAGATTCACAAACTCACTCGGGTCCGCGCAAGGTTCCACCAGAGGTTCACAGTGGTCGGAGAAGGGCAGTGAGACCAATCGATTCCCCGTGAGCCAGCTTTCTATCTGACAGAAAACTATGCCGTTCGCCAGTGGTTGCGACGGAGGAGATGTCGTAAACACCACCGGGTCGTAGCCGTAGGTTTGACGCAATGCCAAGAGCCAACCAGGAGTGTGAAATATTGTCGCCCGATTATCGCGCTCGAGTAACTGCATCCAGCGGGGGTCGCCGATCGGATCAACAAGATGGGAAATCACGCTCTTCGCTCCAGCCTCCAACAACGATCGAGTAGTCGATTGAACCGCTAAGAAATCATCGCGGGTCAGCAATGTCGTTCTTTATGAGGTGTCTCAATTCTTCTGTGTAAACGACAGGGTTTGTTTTTGGGGATAGGGGGCCGCGGAAGGGGGCAGTCCCCCCTTTGGTGGAACGCTGACGCCTTTGAATGCCGAGCAACCAGATCATCCCAACGGTTGTCCGAAAGAGGATCATTGCGTTTAGCTCCACTAGACTCCTCTTCGCTGTTTCGGATAAGCATGTTCTGTAAGGCTCGTTCAGTTCGCTTCATTCGGTCGGTCAACCGTGGTACACAGTCTGGCGCTCCGCCCAACCTCTCTTACTGAAAGCTCTCTGATAAGCTGCGAGCAGATTCTGGACGGAATACTCCCAAGCAAGCTCTTTTTCAACCCGTCTGCGTCCGAACTCACCCATTCTTCTTCTTTTATCAGGATTGTCGAGCAACCAGATGATCTTCGCGGCGAAATCAGTCACCTGGTTCCGCGTATCGGCGTACACGGCTGCGTCCTGGGCGCTGAATCTCCCTTCGCGCAGATCGAATTGAACGATGGGCTTTCCCAGAGCCATGTACTCCATGATCTTTATCATAGTGGAAATATCGTTCATCTCGCATGGCTTGTCCGGGTTGACGCAGACATCCGCCGTGGAGAGAATCTCTAATAATTGCTTGTCGGGAACCCTGCCAGTGAAGTTCACCATGTCCCCGATTTCCTTGTCCCGCACCATATTTCGGAGACTGTCTAGTGCAGGCCCTCCTCCAACGCAAGTAAAGTGGATATCAATACGGCCCAACTTCTTGAGCCGTAGCGCCACATCTAAGAGAATATCCAGGCCATCTTGATCACTCATGTTTCCTACATAACCAACCAGGTAGGCTTTGCCATATTTAAGCGCAGGGTTCGGAGGAACGACTTTGAAGGTTTCCAGGTCGGGTCCGTTCCGAACAATGAACACATCCTCCGGAGCGACGCGTCCTCTGGTTACGGCGAGATGGTTGTAACTGGCATTGGTGGCCATGACCACATCACTGAAGCGGTAGGTCAGCTTTTCCAGCAGGACCTGCACTTTGTAGAAGAACCCCTGCTTGCCGTATTTTGAGACGTAAAGCTCCGGAATCGCATCGTGGTGATCGAAGATGTACTTAACCCCGAACGGCTTAAATGGCAGTGCGATTAAGAAAATATTATCAGGAGGATTGCAGCCCTGAATGATATGAAATCCGTGCCGCAGATAGATCCACCACACATACCAGAACTCCCAAAACAGCGCGCAACTATATTCCCACAGGTACCAAAAGGAGCTATTCCCTTCCTCGGGCATGGGGTGCCGGTAGATACGGACGCCGCCGATAATCTCGTGTCCCAGTTCAGCCCCCTTGTCCTTGGGAGACAACACGGTGACCTCATATCCGGCCCGATGAAGGGAGCAGGCTTCCTTCCATACGCGCGTGTCGAAGGGGACAGGCGCGTTTTCAACTATAATAAGGACTTTTTTCTTCACTTGGAGTATCTCTCTCTACCTACAACAGTTGGTAGAGTCCAGCAAGGGCACACAGCATTGTCGCCTGCCCCCAGTGCAGCGTGGGTGTCTTGTTGACTAGCCACGGCGAATATCGACGGTAGTAGAAATAACCAGTGCGGTCTTGCATGTGGGTGATCGTCCATTGCGCGACCTTTGCCGCCAATGGCAGGCTTTCGGGGTCGCGGTCGTGGAAGAAAACGAGGGTGTCGATCGCCTGGGAGCTGCACTGGATGTCCAGGGGCAGGGTCTTGTAGTTGTAGTATCTCGGTGTTCCATCCGGAAGGAAGAAAGTCTTCTTCCAGTACTCGTATCCATTCGTCAACTTCTGGTTGAAGCGGTCATCACCCGTGCTCTGCGCGTAGTGCTTGAAGCAGTCCAGAACATATGCCGTGTGAAAGTTGTCAATCCAGTGCGAATCTGCCTTCTCGGCATAGTACCAGGATGAATCGGGCCTTTGATGTTGCGCCGTGTACTGCATCGCCTTCTGCGCCAACTCCCGGTAAGACTCGTTGCCCGTGTGCGAATAAGTCCGGGCGAGCAAACTCGCGCCCAGCGTGTTGGCATTGTGGACTTGGGTGTCTTTGATCGGAATGTAGCTGATGCAAGTCCCCTCGCCATCGCGCAATGTGCCGAGATCGCGGAGAATGTGGTCGCACGCGCTTACGGCGATTTGAAGATAGGGGTCTTTCTGAAAATGATCGTAGGCATCCAGGAAAGCGTGCCCGATCAACGCGGTCCACACCACTGTGGGCACCCCCTTGGGCAGGTAAAAGCCTCGCGATTGATAATCAAAATGATTACCCCAGCAGGCTCCACTGTAACCCGGTAACTGGTTTTCAACCAGCCACTGCAGAGCAAACTCAGCTTTGTCCTGCCATACTTGGTCGCCAGTCGTTTTGTGAAGCCGCACGAAGCCTCGCGCCAAAAAGCCCATGCCCTTGCTGGAGTATTCTTTGGTAATTCCAAACACTGGACGCAAATTCACAGGAAACCGTCTCACGCCTTGCAGGAGTACGGTACGCAGGAATTTGGTCTCGAAAGTAAGTTGACGTACGAATCGGGCATTGAGTCCGTCGAAAGTATCGTAGCCGCGGTACTCATTCGCTTCCAGCCAGTGAGAGAGTTGCCCGATGGACTTGTAGATTATCCTTTAAGGCAGTGTTCGAGCCTTGAGCCCCGCGCCGCTCACCAACAGATGCCGTCATACTTGCCATTGTTGCTCCTTCCTTCGATGATCCGCACAAAATCCACCAGGAGTTGGCCCTCGTGAAGGCGCTCCGGCACTCCAATGAAATCCGGGTCCTTATTTCCAATCACGACGGTCTGAGCGTGATTAAGCACCGCGTCAATGTCGCCGACCATAAGTTTCGATATGTGCGGAATGTGGTTGAGGATGAAATCCCGGTTCGCGCCAATCAAGCTGGCAATATTCACGTTCTTGTCATATATGCGTAAATCATAGCCCTTTCCGATCAGGCGTTCGATAATTTCGATTAAGGGGCTTTCTCGTAGATCGTCTGTTCCCGCTTTGAAGCTGAATCCCAGAACGCCCACTCGTGTGTGCCCCTTTCCCACGATAAGTTGCAGGCCCCGGGAGATCTGCATTTCGTTGCTCGGCAGAATGGAAGAGAGAATCGGCAAGTGCAAATCGTGCATTTTGGCCTGATAAGACAACGCCCGAAGATCCTTGGGCAAACACGATCCTCCGAACGCAAAACCGGGCAACAGATAAGCGGTGGAAATGTTGAGCTTTCGATCCTGACAGAAGATCTTCATGACCTCGTGCGCGTCAAGGCCCAGAGACTTACAGAGGTTGCCGATCTCATTGGCAAAACCGATCTTGAGCGCATGCCAACTGTTGTCGACGTACTTGACCATCTCCGCAGTCTCCAAGTCCGTCCTGATCAATGGCGCGTCGAGTTTTTCGTAGAGTGATGCCAGGATGTCTCCGCTGGCTTGATCTAACTCACCGATGACCGTCTTCGGCGGAGAGCGGAAGTCCCTCACCGCCGAACCTTCCCGCAGAAATTCGGGGTTGTTGCAGACGCCGAAGTCAAGCCCTGCCTTTTTTCCCGAGAACTCTTCCAACGTGGGAATCACGATCTTGTGCATCGTTCCCGGCAAGATAGTGCTCCGAATAACGACGGTGTGGCGCGCGGTCTTGGTCTTGAGCACTTGGCCAATCTGTTCGCAGATCCGCCTAATGTATCTCAGGTCAAGGTTGCCGTTGGCCTGGCTCGGTGTGCCGACGCAAACAAAGGACAGTTCCGTCTCGCGGATCGCTTGGACTGGATCGCTGGTGGCGCGCAGCCGGCCGGCTTTGACAGCGGCTGCTATGATTTCACTGATGTCTGTTTCAATGATGGGAGATTGCCCACGGTTGATCAGGTCGACTTTCGTCGGGAGCGGGTCGACACCAACGACTTCATGTCCATCATGGGCGAGACACCCCGCCGAAACTGTACCGACATAACCCAATCCGAAAACGCTGACTCTCAAGATGCGTACCTTTCCCTTGTGGCTATCAGGCTTGGAAATTGCACTCTGCTAGTGAGTGCGAGTGCGCGTGACCTCTGGTGGTCCGTCACAGCTTGTACGATTTTCCCGCCCAGATTCGGAGTTTCAAACCCGGCGGTTCGCAACCGCTTGCTCGACGGTAACAGCAAGACGACCGTCTACGGCGCTTGCATAGGCTATCCGCGCTCGTTCACTGCCTTCTCCCTCGATCCGTACTCCTTCATGGTCCTCCACAATTCTCATTCCTGCACGCTGCCTCCACCAGCGATTCACCTCACCCGGAGTCGCGATCCACACGCCTTCGTCTCGTCGTAACTCGGCTAAACGGGAAAGTAGCGCCTCGAAGACTTTCCTCTCAGGACCAGTAGTGACATAGTCGGGATGAATAATGAAACTCAGAAGACCATGCTTGTCCATAATGAGCTCGATCTGAGTTTTCCAAAGGTCCGCTTTGTAGTCTTTAAGTATGTGAAATAAGGTATAGTCTTGAGTTGCAGTCACCGGAAGCTCGAGTAAGTTACCGACAAAATAGGGCATCACAGTACAACATCCTCCTCGCTGTGGATCGAGGTGCGCCACATTAGGAACTGACATATCGTATGAAAAGTCCATGTCTTTGAACCATTCTTGCCGGCGGTATAAGACTGCGGCACGAAACCCATCAACTTTCCACTGATGGCGGTAATAATTAATCTTGGCGACTCGCTCCAGGAACTGTCGACGGTTCTTGTACAGTCGTCCGTCATGATTGAGATCCTGCACAGCTACTTCGAAACCACGCTTTGTTATCGAGGCTAAGAACGCGGAAGTAACTTCATATCTCCGTTCCGGTACTACTTGGAAGGATGCCTTGATACTGTAGGCGTCATCTATATCCATCATAGTGCCGCAGAAATCCTTTCCTAGATTCGTTTCGACATCGTGGGTCATGATCGCAGAGCTCGGAGCACCATCGGGCCAGAACCAGATGAACGGGATCTTTTCTGCCTTTTGCGACTTGAGTGTGAAAAGCATCAGAGATTCAAACAACTCATCAACGCTCCGATCAACTGGCCAATGCGGGAAAGGGATTCGGTCCCAGCCCATCAGATGCAATCTTTGAAGGTACTTCCTGACTCCAACGGGCAGGATTGGTCGCACACCGTAATACATGGCTGCTACCAGCAAAAACAGCATCGACTTTTCATTTCGCGCCGGTGGCGGGTACAGCTCGCATCTTAAATTGCCGACTACCTCGTTGAGGTCGAAGGGCAAGTTAACAGTACCTCCATCGACCGTCACTTCCGGAACGACGTCAAACATCTTTTCTATATCGGGGCGGCTCTGAGACCTACAAAGGCGTCCGTAACAGACGCTTCCTGCACCAAAACGGAAGTAACATTCCGGCTCTGAGAGGGGTCCTTTCAGAGCAAGCCGCGCATAATGCTCTGGACATTTGAAGTAGTCCAAAAAGGAGTCATTCATTCGGCGCTTAGCCCGACGAACTTGACGCGACCAATCCGCCGTAAGAACCGTGGTGGACTGAGAGGGCCGCGTTCGGGGCCTTTCCTCCTGTTTCTGGAAATGCAAGGAAGCAACGGGGGAACCTTACTTAACCTGAATAATAAACACTGGTCAAAAAAGGATGCTCTAAGAGTCCGGAGGGCTTCCACAATGATCACCGCTTAAGGCGTCATAAGCCATTATTTGTTGAGGTTATGGCCATTTAGTAAGCGGTATGCCTTGATGGCTCGGCCATCAGCGCCGCAGAACCTGGTTGCACAAAGCCCGTCAGCTGCCCAAGGATCAGTTTAAGCATGAGGCGGAAAAAGCGCCAACCGGCAAAGATAGCTAACCGTTCGAAATCATTATATCTCAAACTCTACAAGAGCCAATTCCCAGTTGTTGAACGGGCGATCGAGACAGCGGCGTTGATGCTGGGCTCAGACAAATCACGCGGCTACTGCCTGGAAATGATCTGTGCGGACTTTCTGGCCGGGGCCAGCCTCGACAACCGAAATCCGGATACGCTGCTGTTCTCGATGACGAGATTCTTCGGCTTCTTGTCCGACGAGCAGAAGCATGAGTTTCTGGGAAGCCTGAGCGACAGCGCAGAATGCCGTTAGGTCTACCGAAATCGAGGCACGTGCGCCTGGATCCTTCTTCCTACGAAGATCTCCGGCAACAAATCCTCCGACGCGATGGCTGGCGTTGTCAATCATGCGGGACGCTTTCCAATCTCGATGTACACCACAAGAAGTTTCGCAGCCAATCTGGGCACGCTTCCGAGGAGAACCTGATAACCCTTTGCGGCGAATGCCATTCTCTTATCCATAACGGAAGAAGCGACAGCAACAACTAAGCCGCCGGCGGCCTGACCGCTCCGCGGCCAATTGGCTCAAGCAACCGCTAACCCGAGACAACGGAAACATTCGACTTCTCTGTGCGAAGGCCCGTCGCGCCCAACACGGCTTGGACAACTCTGTGCCTGAACATCATTACTCCCATGGCAGTGCCGAGAGTATTTGTGAAAAGGTCGGTCATGCCTGAGTCTCTTGTCGGAAGAAATGCCTGCAGCACTTCGATGGTCAGGCTGACGGCGAATCCCAAGGCGATAGTGAGCGCCGCGGAATGCTCAACCCTTCGCAACTGAGAAAAGTAAGCGTAGAAGAAGAAACCCAGAGGAATGAAGCCGACGATATTGACGGCGATATCCTTCCAATAGCTCCAGCTGGGGTGGAATTCATCCCACGGTCGTTCAAGAAACTGTTCATTTAAGACAAAGAATCGCTCCGGTATTAGAAGGTCGGTCGCTGAGTCTACCTGGTTGTGGACTACGTTCCCGTTCCCTTCATCGAAAAGGTAGCGGGCAACAAGATCCTCGCTCGTGACCGAATCAAGCTGGCGGCCCTTCGTCCAGTCCAGAAAGCTTTGTGACACTTCAGGGGCCGAAAGTTCCCGATCGTAGACCGCGATTCCTTTCAACTGTCCAGACCAGTTATACGTAGTCGACGGCGCGTTGCCGACTACGAGCTTACCCGTCAAGTCCTGATTTGAAATGGCATAGCCTTGAGCTCTCTTAACGAATGCGCCATCTACATAAACAACCGTACCTGCGTTACCGGACGTGATCGTCGCTAAGACCGGCTTCTGGATGTTGAAAACGTCGCCTATGTATATTTCCATCTTCTCGTCGAAGCGGTTCTTAAGGTTGTGTTCGACGACCAGACCGCCACGGAATTGACGCAGAGCGAACGGAACGATTCGACTCTCCGGTCGGTAAAACGCGAGAATCATTCCCTCGGAATCGACCCGGCTCGGTTTCAACCATATCTCCAAGCTGCAGGAATTGTCCCCTTGTGAGGCCTGAGCTTTGAAAGAACGTGCGCTTACGATGCTCCCGTGTTTGCCAAAGAGAACACCGTTTCCCTCACTCAACCAATTGACTTCATTCCGGGGGGCATTAAATGGCCACAGACCCGCTACCAGAATGCCCAATAGAACGCCGGTGCAGATCGCTCGTAAAAGCATCGCCTTCTCGCCCTTTATGCACTTTGTGCGCCGGGATATACCCAACAACTGAAAGAAATCCAGCTTCGATCGTCTCGATTGGCAGTGTCTGGGCCCGGGCTTGTCGGTGCCATCCCCAAATAGAGCCCCGAAGAACTTAGCCGAGGCTCCGACTGAGCTCGGCCGGGACGGCGCTGCACCTGTAGCGGAGTCGCCCGGGGCAGCGGGTCGACACCAACCACTTCATGTCCATCATGGGCGAGGCAACCCGCCGAAACTGCACCGACATAGCCCAAGCCGAAAACGCTAACTCTCATGCTGTGTTCCTTTTGGAAGCGGCTGCCAACACCCGCGGAGCGCAGAATCAAAACTCTACCGCCGCAACCCTAGCTAGCAATTGTATTTTCTGCGGGCGATGTCGCCCCCCGTTCCCTGTACTACGGCCGCCCTGGTGGTACACAAGCGTGCTCCCGCCCTCAGGCGACAAAGACTCGCAGGTTCTAATTCCAATCCTTCATGTACTTTAGTGACATTGACCGGTGCCCCGCGAGGGGTGGTACCGTACGATGCATGGGCATGTAGTGCGGTTTGAGCCCTTCCCCCTATGAAAACGATCATTGCGAGAATCTGCTTTATCTTGGTCCTGGCCGTTTCGGCTGGTGCTACGAACTACACTGTCAAGGCCGCAGGTGGCGGCAACTACACGACGATCGCAGCCTGCGCAGCGGTCGCTGTCGCGGGAGACACCTGCACGGTCTATGCCGGTTCCTATGCAGGCTGGACACAAACGGCGAGTGGAACTTCTGGGAATCCCATCACCTTCACCGTCAACCCCGGCGACACGGTTACCATCACCAGCAGCGTGACCGTCACAAACACGAGCTACGTGACCATCGGCGCTCCTGATTCGGGAGGCGGATGCGCCGCGAGCGGGAGGACGACGGGAGCGGGAGGGGCCAATCCGAGCTTCATGGTTGGCGGCTGTTTTGTCTTTCAAAATGCCGGAATCCAAGGTCCGGTTTGCGGAAGCGGCAACCATACCTACTATTTCCATCTCACGTATAACACTAGTAGAGGAAACAATCCGCCACAGTTTGTTTCTTTCGGCCAAGGCGCAGTAAACGGCTCTACGCAGTGCGGGCTTCCATACGTTGATACAACCAGCAATAACAACTACTTTGCCCATAACGATGTCAACTGGAACATCGACAGTCCCACCGCGCCATTCTGTACTTCTCAGTTTCTAACCTTCGGGAACAAAAACCTTTACGAATACAACGATATGCAAGGCATGGGGTCGACGCATATCCGATTAGGGGGTTCCTACAACGTTATCAGGTTAAACTATGGTCACGACAATAACGGAAATATAACTTTAGGCTGTGGACAGTCACCAGAACACATGGATTTTGTCTTTGGTGAAGGCGGAGATGAGCCCTCTATAAGTTTTTCTCTTGTCGAGAAGAATGTTTGGGAGCGTTGTTCCAATGACGCTGGGAACTGCAAATTTATATTCTCTCGCGCCGATGCGAATGACGCATACAGCACGTCGGACAGCGTGATATCCCGTTACAACTACATGTACAGCCTGGATGGGAGTTACGCGGGAGCCGGCGATCAATCAGACGGCACAAATACAACTCCCAACTGGCATACTTATAACAATACCGTCGCCACGGAAAGTTTGAACACATCCAGCGGAGCCTGCGGAACTTTTGATTCAGGGATTGCCACTGTCCTGAATCAACTTTGCTACAACAGCCAAGGCACGAACGGCTATACGCCCATTTATTTTTATACCAGCGGATCATTCAGCAACGGCGATCAAGCCTACGATACAGGCTGCCCGAGTTGTACTTGGAGCGGGGGCAGCAGCGCTTACATCAATGAGGCAACCTATTCCCGTCTCGCAAACCAGAATCCGATGTGGGCCAACTATCCTACGGATGGGACAGTTCAATCGGGTTCGCGCGTTCTAGCGTCTAGCACAAATGGCGGCGGCGTATCGTTGACTACCGTTTCAAGCGGCTGCGGGACAAACTCCCTAGTCGTCGGTGATGCTCGATTCTTTCAGGCTGGCTACGGGGCAACCAACATTCCTGATCCTGTTCCTGGGGATCGGATAAGCGTCGGAACCAGCGCCACTGCCCAGATTACGGCGGTCAATTACACGACCAACACCCTCACGCTGGCCAGTTCGGTGTCCTGCACAAACGGGGCGTCGGTTAATCTGAACACGGACACACTCGGGAATGTGGTTGTTCCTCTTGGGCAAGCCAATCCCGATGTTGGAGCATTTCCATCTACTTCTTCCAGCACGCCCCCCCCTTCACCCCCCGCCGGCCTCACGGCCGTTGTCAACTGATGTCGCTCCACGCGGACGCCCGGCCGCCACGATTGCGCATGTCGACACGGGCTTCTCGTGGCGGCCCGACCGCCCCAACGACCGTACTTCTGGGTGCGTCTAGTTGGTAGCACGCACGGCCTTACCCTACAACAGTCCCCGCCGCGATGAACATTAGCTGGGCCCCAGCCCACTGGCGCCTAGGAAGATTCCCGAGTCTGATGGTTCGCACTGCTAACCCCTGTGTCCATTGCGTGCCTACCTTGGGGTGCCGGTATGTCGATCACCGCTTTACAGACAGGCGGACGAGTACGTCTCCTTCGAACAGCGCATGCGAAGACTCATTTGGGAGCAAACGCAGGTGTAACTCCGAGCTCAGCTCCAAGTCTTCCAGGTGCAGCCCCCATCTTTCATGAAACCGGGCCGCTTCGCTGCGGCCACCAGAGAGGCGAAACGCCTCAGCTGCACGTCCAGTACGGACAAACCTATCATCTACTCCTGCGATTTTGTAATCGTAGACTACTTGACTTTCGGCAGTGAGCTTGGCTCCAAGAAGTTGTAAGAATCGAACAAATGACTCGCTATCGATGTAGGGACTGACGCCCTCCATGAGGACCAGGGTCTTGGCTCCAGGGGGATTTCCCAACCACTGTTCCAGCTCCGGCCAGCGACCGTCGTTCAAGTCGATGGCGAGATGCTCCACACATGCAACATCGTGCCACCGCTTTACTATCCGCCGCCGTTTATAAATAAGCTCCGCCTGATCGCATTCGAGTACTTTTATTCGCCCATTGCCTAGCAGATTCTTGAAGCGGTACGCTCGCGTGTCGCTTCCGCATCCTACGATCAGAATGCGTTCTACTCCGTCGGACACGGCTCCGATAAACGCCTGGTCGTAGTATTGCGTCCTGGCAATAAGGTAGTAGTAGAAGGGCTCCGCTCGCAGCCGGGAGAGTTTGGACTCGCTGATCCAGGCAGCCCGGACTCGCTCGCGCAAGGGCAGAAAATAACGCACTAAGGTGTCCGGTCCGCGCCACAGGGCAGGCTCGTGAATGGATTGAATGTGGCGTAATTTTGCCACGAACAGTGAATTGCTCAGGTCGGGAATTGGCATAGTAAACTCGAAAGAAGCTGATCGGGTTCAAGCTAGAGTGGCTGACATTGTATTCTTAGGCCCGGACATAGGCATTTGGCCACGCTCGCTCAGGTCCACGAGTGCCAACCTCACCGCCCCTGTGGCTCCGCCGTCGTAAGCGACGAACCGGGAGCCGTCCGGACCCCTGTGAGCCTGCGCCTGAAGCATGTCCACAACGTTCTGGGAGCAGTCACGTGCAGCGCCGACAATGCCTGCGATACCACACATAAGCTCTTTATGCTCTCCTGTTTAGCAGCGGCGCCGGTGAAACGTGCGTTCCCATCGCGGCGTTGACTCATCTTGCGTCGATGAAAAGCCTGTGCAGCAGCTCCAGCGAAAGCACCCTGTGAATCTCGTTGGTGTAGTTCCGATCTCCCTTGATATGGTGCTGTACCATCGCTTCGAGGGCATTCTTCTGCCAGTACGGACGGGATAGCGTACGCGAATCGAGGAGCATTTCGCGAAGGTAACCAGCGAGGGCATCCCTGTACCAGACGCGAAAGTAGTAATACTTGTGCCAGCCCAGAAAAAAGCGTTCCAAGTGCAGAGGGGCAAAAAGGTGATCGATCTGGGCCATCCATTGGGGCATGCCATGGTTGTAAGCGTAGTCCGCCTTAAATGTGAAGTTAAGGTAATAGCGAAGAATGGCGCCGGGGAACTGTTCCCCTCGGCCGGCGAAGCCCATGTCGGTCCGTATCTGCCGCAACTTCGTATTGCCATCGCCAATCAGGCGTACGCGGAGATTATTATTCTTGGTCACGGCCTCCGGGGCACGGAAAACGGTCCGCACAACGTCATTATCGAGGTACGGAGACCGCATGGTGAGCTGAGTTTGCTCGAGGGCCAAGAGGCCGTAATGGTGCCAAGGCGCCTGCCGGAAAGCCGCGAACGTAAGCGGATGGGTGTCCACAATCCGGGAGTAAGTTTGGCGCGCCGCGGCTAAGTCAGGAAACAAGTCCGAAGTGTAAAGTCCCGGGGCCGAAGCCACCGGTTTGAACGCCCGTAACCCGCGCAGGACCTGATCTCCATAGTTGCCGGTCATCCTTGCAGGAGCAATTTCCCGAGCTTTTTGGCAACCATAGAGGACAGGCGAACAACCGACGTCTGCACAACCATCCGTCAGGTAGATTGTCCGCTCAGCATAATAAGGAAAGCGTGATATGAACTCCGGGCCGCATCTGATCACTTGATGCGGCTGGCCGCAGGCGCGAGCCACTTGCCGGGCCACAATCACGTCGCGGCATTCGCGAAGCGTTCCGCCGAACGTATAGCAAGGAAGTGAACCCGGCGTAGTCTTGTACCACGCCATGATCATCCGCGTATCCAATCCTCCGGTCAGCGACATCCCCACCCGCTCACGCCCGTTGAAGTGGCGGGGCAGGTTACCCGAAAAGACGTCGCGAATTTCACGGTGGAACTCCTCAGGCGGCAGCGTCCCCTGGTCTTCCCATTCGTGGGGTAGAAAATAGCTAGCTTTCCGCTCCGCGAAGCCGTTCCGAAACGACCACTCTGAGCCAGGAGGCAGCACGTGCAGGTTTTCGAAGAGCGTCCGATTTTCCAGAACGCATCCGCATTCAATCCATTCTCCCAGTCCCTGAGGGTTTATCCTCCTAAGTTCCGGGCAGACGGCGAGGATGGCCTTGGCCTCCGGGGCAAAATAAAATGCATCCTTGGATTCGTGATAATAAAGCCGGTGCATGCCGAAACGATCGTTAAAGAGAACAACCGTTCCGCGCGTCCGATCCGCGATCAGCCCGTGAAACCATCCGTTAAGACCGGCCGGAAAGGTGGGGTCCTCCTCGTAGAGGTGGATGAGATACCCCCGGCCGTTGGGCTCGGCCGCGTGGCCTCTGTCTTTCAGCCTGGCGGGCAAACCTGGCTCGAAATGGTCCTCCCCCGAGAAAGCCAAGACTGCATTCCCATGTTCGCTCGCTAGCGGAATCCCATCAGAAAAGGAACCTGCACGCGCTGTCCATCCAAGGTACACCCCCAGCGATTCATCGCACCAGGTTCCCGTGGTGTAAAACGGCTCATGCCGAAGTGTCCCTAACATCGCGACCAGCTTCTGCTCCGCGTCCTCGCGTCGTACCTTCGTAATGAGGCCAACAAGTCCCGGCATAGGCAGCCCTAGAATGCCCCCGACATCGACCCATATCTCCTGCCGCACGAAGCGTAGGGGAGGTCCCTGAGGTTGGCGCCCGAGAAGCCCGGAATGCGCTCCGCGAAGCGGCGGTGCAAACCCAAGGAGAAAGCTAACCAACCTGGGCGTGTAAAGGGAACGTAATAGCGGGGCAGATCGTCCCGTTTGAAGGCGTTACGCTCTCTCCGGCGCGGCTTCTTCATGTTGGTATAAACGGTAAACGAACTGACATTGACAAACCGCCTGAAAGATTCGTGCCGCATGCTTGCTTCCAATAAATTCCGTGTAGTAACGGCCGAGTTCATGAAGGCGTCGGGAGAGGACCCTTCGCCTCGGCCCGCAGCTAGGTGAAAGATCACCGAGACATCCTTCGTCGCAGCGATGCAGTCCTCGCGCGACAGCAGATTGTCCGTGATTACTTCAACGCGTCCCGCAGCGCCTGAGGAGGCAGAGAGGCGATCGACCCGGGCCGCTGCACTCGATGGTTTCGCAAAACAGAGGAAACGATGCATTAGGTTCGCTACGAGCTTGGGACCAATTGAGGCCAGTTGCTCCTGTTACAAGAATTCGATCGTCCTGGCCGCATATTTCCAGTTAATCAGTAATCAGTTGACTTCTAACGAGCTTGACACCACCGAAAGTCAGGAGACTTGCTGAGTGTTCGCAAAGCCTTATCAGGAGGCTCATGAATCTGTGGTGGCCCAAGACCAGAGAAAATGGGAGAGCAATTGCATAAACTGGCACAGCAATGACCGCCTTGGCTATTTTGCGGTAGCGGGACTCCGGATGTTGCATCCCAATTGTCCCTCGGAGCAACGCCCTCTTTAACATGAAAGTGCGAGTCCAACGTATTGGGGGAACGACCTCATATGCAACAGCTTCATTACACCACACGAAAACGTGCCCTTTTGCTATCATTCTTCGGAAGAAATCCTGGTCGCCTGCCCTGTGGAACTCTGGGCTGAAGGCCGTCTCCCCATCCTCGAAGATCTGTCTTCTCAGCAACACGTTCCCTGTCCTTCCCTTGGTCCAGTCGATCACGAAGCCCGTCGGATAAGTAGGCCGGTCGTAGAATCTCCCTTTGATCACCCACCTTGGTGGCTTTTCGTCAAAGTGGCACTTGACAGGTCCGAGCACACCATCGGTGGCGTATCTACTGCACGCTTCGAACAAGGTCAAGAGCCATCGCTTTTCGGGAAACTCGTCATCGTCGATGAACGCAATAAAATCGCCCGTGGCATTTGCGATGGCCCTGTTTCGCGCCAGGGAGATGTTCTGCTGACGCTCCACGCAGTACGTGACAGCAATCGCCGCGTCTGCTGCAAAACCCAATACCAGAGCTTCAGCAGATCTTTGACCATCATTGTCAGCGACGACAATGGAAAAGGTAAACAGTCCGTCAGTTTCTTGCTTCTCAAGTGTCTGCAGAAGACGCTTCAGTAACTGAGGGCGTCTATAGGTGCAAATGCAAACGCTAACGTGTTTAGGTCGATCACTCAGCATAAACGCTACTTGGCGAGTAGAAGCTATAGGGTCCGAAGGCTGTGCTGTGCGCGCAGCGATCACTGGAAAATCCTGGAACAACGGCCTACCCAGATACGGGACTGTCAGCGCGTCGCGCGACCACTTCGCGAGAGGTGCCAGTACCGGCAGCTAGTGGTTTCGGCGGCAGAAAATCCGGCTTTGGACCCCGCCGCAAAACCCATTGCAGGACTCTACTCGTATCCTGCGCCTTCCCATCCCATGTCAGGCGTTCCCGCGCATAGGCCATACCTTGCTGCCGCAATCGTTCGAGCAGGCTGCGGTCGTGCGCCAGTTCGGTCAGGACCTTTTCCATCTCCGCTACGACATCGTTCTCATTCGTAAGCGGCACCTTGTAGCCCACCTCTGGATGAACGATATCTCCCGGCCCGCCGAAGTCCACAACTACAGGTACGGCGCCGCATGCGAGAGCTTCGAAGACTACTCCACCGCCGAAGTCTCGTACCGATGGAAACACGAGCGCATCAGCAGATCGCAAGTGCGCGAGGACTTCCGCATGGCTGAGCCAGCCGCAGAAGACAACAGCCTTCTCGATCCCAAGCGATTTCACAAGCTGCTCGAGGCTATTCCGCTCCCGGCCGTCGCCGACCACGGTGAAGCGCGCCAAGCCGTTCCGCAAAAGAGGAGCCGCCGCGCGCAGGGCAAGATCGCAAGCCTTCCGCGGAACTAAACCACCAACGAAAATCAGCTCAAGTTTTGCGCCCGGCTGCGGATTGCGCGTCTCATCGGAACACAGGGAGATACTCACGCCATTCTCGGGGACAAAAAACAGCTTGTCGCAATAGGCGGCAAACTCGGAACACGTTTGGGACGAAGCGGCGATGATCGCTGCCGCGTGGCGATACGTGGAGCGAGCAAAAGGCAGATATTGATACAGATTCCGCAGGTTGGAGACCCATTCTTTTTGGTTCTCGAGCTGGCTGAAACCGGGAGGCCATGGCAAGCCACCATTCAGCGGCCCAATCACAAACGGTATCGGCCCCTTCCGCAGGAAGAATGCGAAGGGGCTCGGCAATACGGCTGTTATCGGGAGTATTCGCAGAGCGACATCGAACTCGCCCGCAAAGATGCGCTGTCGCAACTGCCGCCAAGCGTACCATTCAAAAGCAAGAGAAAACGGATATCCGAAAGCGGTCAGCGCCTGCGAGTCAAAGTTGTTTCTGAAAATCCAGCGAAAGCCCCAGGCGTGGATGCGCTCGAGCGCTGGCATCCGGACCACTTCGATCGTCCGAAACGTCCCATTCGCGCGGCGTACGTGATCCTCAACGGGCGATCCAATGACCAACGTGACATCATGAAGCTTTGCGAGCGCCGCCGCATGAGAATACGCAACATACGGCATGCTGGCCACGTCCGGATCACAGTACGGGGCGAGTACCAAAACGCGTAGCCGATTCATTTGTTCTCCATCGGAAGACTTTTGGCTCAAACTCAGAGCGGATATTGGACGAATTTGCGTGGCTTCATATCTTGGCTCCGGCGTCGTCACAAACGGTGGCGAAACGCCGTTGCAGTTTGCCATCCTCGGAGCATCCTGGAGTGACCGCTGAGGCCGTTGCGTCGGGGGCTGCAGGGCCCTGGCGCCTCAAAGTGCGTTCGGGCAAACAGTCACGAATCAGTCCAGCCGTTTCGTTAATGGGCGTTAGCCCATTGTGGAGCATAATCACCCCGCCGAGGTATAGCCCGAAAAATACTAACGACGCTGTAATCATCCGTGCGAGAGCGCCGGGCGCGCCCAGTGCAGTCGCGAGACGTGGAACCGATCGAAGGAGCAGGAAAGTCGCGCTGCCTGCGACGGTCGATGCCACGAAAAACTTCCAGATTACGGCCAGCACGGGCCCTATCCCCAGCCCGATCGGCTTTCCGGCATACCAGAAGCCGGGAAACATCAGCAGGAAATAAGAGGCGGTCCAGGCACAAGCGGTTCCGGAAGGCCCCCACCGTAAAGTGAGCAGAAAAAGGCTTGCCGTACAGGCAAACTCCATCAATCCCCAGCGAAGCCACCTCTCGGGACGACCGATTGAAAGATGAACCCAGCCGTGCGTATTATATAGCAACATCACTCCGATTCCCGGACCAAACAAGGCAAAGATTCGGCCAGCCTGGTCCCAACCAGGGCCAAAGAGAAATCGAATGAGATCCTGTCCCACGAGAGCTAAATCCGCTCCGATCCCCATCCCGACTAGCGCCAGAACGGATATGGTTCTCAAGAAGTAGCGCTGAAATTGTTCACGATCGTGATTGACGCGGCTCAGAGTACTCACGACCACCGCCGACAGCGGCGATAGCAATTGCGTTTCGGGCAAAACGAACAAGTCGTATGCCTTCTTGTAGAACCCCAGAGCCTGCGCACCAAACCGCCAGCCCACGAGAAGGTTGTCAGTGTTGCGAGTCAAGTAGCTGAAGGCAAAATGCCAGTAGACGTTCATCGCGAACTTGAACCCGGAACCCGTGCCCGAGACACGACTCGGCCAACTCGGCATCCACCGGCAGACCAACAATGCGCCGATAGCGACAACTGCCGTCTGGATCACACTTCCCCAGACCAGCGCCCAGTAGTGCCAGCCCGCGATCGCCAATCCGATCGAGACAACATATTGCAGCACTTGCCCAACCAGGTTGATGATTGCGGTAGACCTGAAATGCATAGCACGCTGGAGCAAGCCGGTATGAATGTAACCCAGGCAGCCAATCCAGATCGTAAGTGACATTCCTCGGCTTACTTGAACTACAGCAGAGTTATGGAAGAACAATGCTAGCAGCGAACCGGAACTAGCAAACGCAAGAGTCAGCAACGTACCGATACCCAAATTGATCCAGAAGAGATTACTCGCGAGAGACTCTGTTACCTCCTCGCGCTGCATGATCAATTCCGTGAATCCATTCAGTCCGAAGCTGCGAAGCAGGAGGCTGAACGTCGTGACCATCGTCACGATTCCGAAATCAGACGGAGTAAGCAGCCGGGCAAGAATGACCACTGACCCGATCTGAACAGCGAAGTTACCCGCCGAACCAGCAATGGCCGCGCCGGCGCCACGAACTGCGGTCCGGCGCAGTCCCTTGCCGGTGGCGATAGGGTGGAAGGTGCCGTTGTGTTGGAAAGGTTTCAAACCGTTAATCCCTTCTGCCTCATCGTGATCGTAAGGCCGTCCGCCGTGCGGAGATAGATCAGTGCGGCCCCCCCCGGTGTGCGCCAAGGGCGCTCGTGAATTCATCGACGTTCAGGAAATATCGCCCCGCACCCCTCGCCGCCTGGCGGATATTGGACGCCTGTCGTGCCGCATAGTAGAGCCGTCGCGACAGGCTAGTCGCTGTTAGAATTCTTCGGACACTAGTATTCATTTAGCACCTTCGGTTGGAGTATTGTCTCAATTCGCCAAACTCGACTTAGACGGGACGCATGGCTGGGGCACGATTTAGAGCTCGCTCGGACACCGGAATGGCGGCGAGCAGAAAAGTAACAAGGAGCAGGTCGACTTCGAAGGATGCCTCGGTAATATTGTAAAGGAGCAGGAGAGTCCAAAGGCCCAAGCCCAGGGAGCCACGCGCCGTCAGAGGCTTGAGCTGCTTGCAGATCTTGCGATAGGTAGCGATCAGAAACGTACAAAGAAGGACCAACCCGATCAGCCCAAGATCGAGATAAATCTGGAGGTAGCCGTTATGTGCCTCGAACACATTGTCACCATTGAGTCTCGCCCATACCCACTGGATGCGCGGGCCAAGCCAGAAGCTCTGATAGCCGCAACCCAGGACCGGATTGATCGGCACGCTCAGAAGCACATTCCAGATATGAGTTCTGTCCGACATGTCGGCGGATCCACCAACGGTCTCCGACAACTGTGCGGTCATACCGAAGCCGAGCGTTAGAATCAGATAGAAGAGAAAAACTGCTGGAGCCATCGCTTTGATCCAATTAATATGCCGCTGGCCAAAGTTGGAATGCGCGGCAGTGATCATCAGGCACCCGAGAATCAGGCAGACGGTTGAGGTCTTGCTCCCGCACAGATTTAGCAGGTAGAGGGCCATGCTGATAAGGGCGATATCCACAAGCATGACCCGCCTGACGCGGTTGTCCCTTCGTTGATGCCACCGCGTGACCGTATCCCAGAAGAAGAAAATTCCGCTCACGAGGCATAAGACGCCCAGCATATTCTTGGTCGTCGATACTCCCGTGTACTCCTGGACGCCCGACTCCGAAAATGCCTTGCCAAGGTTAGGGTAATACTTGACGAGTAAGACGGACAGCGGCACCAGTAGATAATATAGCCGGCGGAGTACGGTGCGCACCGCTTCGAGCGGTCGGGGATCCGACAAAACAACCAGGACCGTCATGTATGCACCCACATCCCGGAACCACTTTTTGAAAGTTGCGAAAGGAAAATCCGACCACGCAACACTGAACAGAGCAAACGCCAGAAATAGGACAAGCGCAAGATTTTGCTCCACGAACTCGCGCCACTTGAACGAGCGTAAAAGGAGGATAAGGAACGCCGCCAGAGTGAGAAGCGAATAGATCGTGCGGTCCAGTGGGCTTCCCTCCTCCAAAACTTGTGCAAGATTCGAGTTGAAGGAGAGCCCCAGCCAACCTGACGGCCCCCGTGATCCGAGAAAGAAGAACCATATGATTGGCACCCACAACGCTGCCGAAGTCTTGAGCTCCCGGGCCGGGTCGAAGCAAAAAAGGGCCAAGAGTAGAACAAGCCAGATGCATAGGGCCAAAGTCGGGGACATTGTACTCCAAGGATTTCGTTGCGCAGTGCTTAGGTCTAGCTGTTGTGCAGTGCTTAGGCCTGCCTGAGTTCAGAGCGACGACTAGAGAAGTTTCGACATAGCCATCGAAGTCGAGTCAGTCCTCTATTCAAGCAAATTCCGTCCTACGGCGATATCAGCGGGCGCCTGCTCGACTAGGCTTGCTTGCAGGCACGGCCATTTCAAATTCAACCGCCTTCACTTGAGAGGCCAACTCAACCTTCGGCCGGCTAGCTGCGGGCTGGTCAGTCGACTGATCCCGAAGCTGATCAAAGATGGTTTCCATGATCCGTGAGGTGAGCAGGATTTCTCGATAAGGAATCGGCACGGGTCCGTCCTCGCGAATGGAGCGGTAAAAGGATTCTATGAGAACCTTCATACCGGCGTCCATGTGAAAATCCCGGGCCAGAAACAATCTCACATTTCGCAGCAGATTGCTGAGATGCTGTTTCGCAAACAGCACCGGAGGAATAAAGTGGTCGGCGTAACTCTTAAATTTCTCGCCACGAAGACGGAGCACGATCTCGTGATCCTGATCGAGGACGAGACCGTTCTTTGGGCCGTAGATGCGAAACTCGTGAAGTGAGGGGCGCATCTGAGACGAGAACGTGAAATAGGCGGTAGTTCGTTCAGAATCCAAGATGATTACTCGAACCTCGTCCACTATCTCTTTTTCGCCAATTCCTTTGAGGAGCGGACTGGTAAACCCGTGAGCTATTACCCGAATATTATCGCCGGGTAGAAACTCGGCGATTCTGGCGATTCCGTGACTGATGATGTTCTGCAGCAATTTCCCAGGAAGCCTGCGGACCCAATGCTGACCGTCCCCGAGCAATGCTCGCGCATACGCCGCGTCACCCAGGTCATAACAGTAGTGACTTTCCATGTGTACCGGCAGTCCGCCTAGGTACCCGTCTGCGACGAGAGCCCTCAGCCGTTGGGCAGCGTGGCTGAACTGGTAATTGTGGCCTACGGTCAGCTTGAGCCCCTTTTCCTCGGCCATGTCCACGAGTTGCTGGGCCTGGTGCACTTTGAGGGTAAAGGGCTTCTCGACATACACATGGCAGTGGTGCTCTAGGCAATATCGGGCGATATCGAAGTGACTCTCTGGCGGCGTCGTAATATGGACAATGTCAGGCCCGGACTCGCTCACAAGTT
>Ga0187856_1000921_pt1 | contig 24845 bp, 25 predicted proteins | sample June2016WEW_8_40_FD_132443 | JGI IMG/M metagenome (GOLD analysis project Ga0187856, IMG submission 132443) | Peatland microbial communities from SPRUCE experiment site at the Marcell Experimental Forest, Minnesota, USA - June2016WEW_8_40 | ecosystem: Environmental > Terrestrial > Soil > Wetlands... | reverse complement strand
CGGACGCTACTCTCGTTGGCCGGTTTTCAGGTGATACTCATTGGCCGGTTTTGGGTGATCGCTGAGGCTTTCTGCTTGCATCTTGCGCAAAGCTTCCATTGCGCGGTAGAGATCGCGCTTTAGTTTCGTCTGGTAGCGAGTCATAGTTTCAAGGGCACTTCCCATGACAGCCTCTATCTCAAGGTGATCGACTTCTGATTGTCGCGGTTATGCGCAAGCTTACTTGCGAAGGCTACGTGACTGTGCAGGACTCCCGAATGACCGTGCAGACCTCCCGAATTAGACGAAATATCGGATTGACGTTGGTCCTTGCCGGTAACAGCCCGAACGACTATCCGCTCGCAGTCCCACCCGCGATTAAGAGGAAGATCATAGTTGCTAATGGGCAGTTCAAGATCTTTGTGAAATATGCTGTCCACGTGACCTGAATGCTTTTGACGCCGCAAAAGTTCACGGTCTACAAGGAATTCTACGATCCCGAGCTTCCGGAACAGGGTCGCAATTTCCTCCACGACAAACTTCTCGAGCAACCCCTTCGGGCGAAGCTCCGTTTTGCAACGTTGCCGCAACTCCAGAAACTCGGCTCGTTGTTCGTGACTGTCCAGTACCACCTTTGCTGCCAGTATGCCGTGTCGTACAGCGTTCTTGCTTGAATGCGACTTTCCTCGTTCAGTCGTAGGACCGGTCGAAGATTGCGCATTGGCTTTATTGGCGGCCCGAACAGCGTCAGTGACGTTCTTTTTGTGCATATATCATCTCCAAAGAATTAGGGTTCCGGCAGTGCAGTCAGCCCGCGTTCGAAGCCTCAAACGCGAGATGACCCGCCGGGTGCAGCGCCATACAGACACTTCCCACACTTCCCAGATTTCAAAAATTCACTCAGAGAAAATCAAGATGCATTCGCGACCATACTGCTTAAATTCAAAGCTTCAGCATGCAACCAATTCTCGGGTATTGGGCATACCCAAGAGGAATCGGCCTTCTTTCCCGATCCATTCTCAGTTTGCACCGTCCCGGCGGAGGTTGTCAATTGCGTGGAAGTAGTGCTGTTGAATCAATCGCTTGGGGGCCCTATTTCGCAGATGAGTCCAGTTCGGTTAAAAACGGCGACTGTCTTTCCGGTCCCGGTCATGAGTCTTTGACCCTGGCCTTCTGTTTGGCGACCAGGCGCTGTATGAACTTGGGACCTTCCTTCTTGTAGGCTTCGACACCTTCGTGCAGCAGCATCTCACAAACCTGCGTGATGGTCCTCTGTTCTTCATCAGCGATCTGCTGAATGTCGCGCCGCAGTTCCGGGTTCACTCGGAATACTAGAAAGCCTGTTCTCGCCACCTCTGAAATATAGCTTCGCAATCGGATTGTGAACAATACAAATCGCTATTGTGCAATACATGTCATACTTGTTATACTTGATGTACGGGAGGCGGAAATGAACCACTCAAAGGGCCAGAAGAGCAAAACAGATGGCAATGAGCAAGCAACGCGCAAGCTGCTGAGACAAAATATGAGCGTGGCGAGGAAGGCGTTCAGCGAAGCTTTATCATCGCGGACCAAAGCTTGGTTGGAAACATTAACGCGAGAGTTTGGTTTTTCAATGAAGGGCGGCGATCTCCAGATTATCAACAGCCACTGGTACGTCACACACACAGGTCTAATTGGGCTGGCGCGTCGCAAGAGATGCAGCGGCATTCATGTTGAAGCCGTCGATTCGCTGTGTGATTCGGGGGCGAATCGGTTCGTTCTCAAGGCAACGGTCTTTCCCTCCAAGGACTCCTCCGGCTTTGTCGGCTACGGCGACGCCGATCCATCCAATGTTTCCTCTCTCGTCCGCGGCGCGGAGATGCGCGTGGCCGAGACACGAGCAGTCAATCGCGCCCTGCGGAAGGCCTACGGCATCGGTATCTGCTCGGTCGAGGAGATTGGAACGTTTCCGAATCCAATTCAGAAGCTTCCTCCGCAAAAGGCAAATGGCGACGGGAACGGGGGCGGCCCCAAAGTTCGGGACCGTCTCTGCCAGATCATCCGTCAGCACAAGCTCGATCCCGAACTGGTAAAGGCCTATGCCGTCGACTTCTGTGGCTCAAAGACGCTCCGAGAGGCCACCCGCGAACAGGTTGAGAACTTTGTCCAGCAACTGGCCGACTGGGCCGAGAAAGACCGCAGTGCCCTGCTCTGCCAGCTCAACAGCTACGTGCGCCCGAAACAGGAGGTGGTCGCGTGAAACGTCAAGTTCCCGGCCTTGCCGAAACGGCCCGCGATTCTCGTCCGGAGATCCCCGACGGCATCTTCCTCGTTCGCGTCGATGGTGCCCAGTTCCGCTGGCACGCCCACAAACCCTTCTACGTCCTCCGACTCTCCGTTCTCGAGCCCCGTACACTGGCTGGGCAGTTCATTGTGGGTCGTCTTTACTGCACCCAGAAGTCTATCTGGAAGCTGGGCTGGTTCCTGCGGGACTTTCTCTATGACCCGGAACTTCTGGCCCACGAACAGGTTGACGAAAAGGCTTTGCCCGGACTCCGCGGCGTCGTCAAGATCAGCCACACCGTGCTCAATGGCATTTCGCTGATCAACCTCGACGGCTTCGCTCCAGCCAGCCAGTGGGAAGAACTGTCGGCAGCCCCGGTACCGAGTGCTTCGCGCTCCAACACTGCGGAGGCATCCCGATGACATATAGCTACACCCAGATCAGCCAGTACTTGAGCTGTCCGCGCCGCTACCGGCACCGCTACCTCGACGGCTGGCAGGAGAAAGACACTCGCGCGGCCATGCTCTTCGGCCGAGCGTTCGAACAGGCCGTCGCTGCGCTTTTTCGCCGTGAAGATCCGGCCGCTGTGCTGTATGAGCAGTGGGGTGTGTGCAAGGACATGGGTCTGACCTACTCCGGCAACGACACCTGGGACCGCATGTTGCAGCAAGGCATCCAGCTGCTTGAGCGCTTCGCTCAGGATGGTCGTGTTCGCATTCGGCGCCCTCGTTCCACCCAGCAGATTCAGTTCAATCGGACCTTGGCTTCCGGCAGCAATTTTGTCGCTTACGTCGACGCCATTGGTGAACTGGACGGCACACCCTGCGTTCTGGAATGGAAGACAACCTCTGCGCGATATCCAGAAGAGCCCGCCGGTATTTCCGCGCTGGATCCGCAACTCGTCTGCTATTCGTCGATGACAGGCATCGACGAAGTTGCCGAAGTTGTTTTCGTGCGGAAGCGCCTGGTCGAAGTTCAGTACCTTCGGGCCACCATTTCTGACGAGCAGCGCCAGGAGTTCGCAACCCTGGTCGAAGACACGGTGCGACGGATCGAATCCGCTCTGTTCCTGCCGCACAGCGGCATCCGCTTTCCACAGAATCCGTGCACAACCTGCCCCTTCATCGGGCTGTGCCTAGACAAGCCCGACTTGGTCGAAGGCGCCCTTGTGCGCAAGCCAGGAGTTGATCTTGGTCTGTTTGACGAACTTTCGTTTTAGGCCGATGCCGATGCCGCCGAAGCTCAATCGCAAGCGCGCACTGTTTGTCCTGACCAAGATCGACGAGATCCTGGCGTGGGAGCGGCAGAAGGAGGCAGAGCGAGACACGCGTTTCGTCGAGCTGGGCAGGTACCTGTGCGAGGTGCGGGCGGGTCAGTACTGGCGGGTGGAGAAGTTGGCATCATTCGACGACTTTCTGGAAAGGCGATTTCCGGAGTCGAGAAGGAAGGCATATTACGTGATGTCCATCCACGAGCACCTGCCGCCGGAGATCAGAAAGGATCTCAAAGACATCGGTTGGACGAAAGGAAGGGAGTTGGCGAAGCTGGCGCGGGCGGAGGGTCAGCGCTTCGTTTGTGCACTCTGGGTGCACAAAGCCCGCTCAATGCCGACGGAAGCATTCAGGCGGGAGGTGGAGAAGGAATTGACGGGAAAGGAAGAGGAATCGTCGGAGCTGATCTATTTCAAAGTCTACAAGAGCCAAATTCCGGTCATCGAGCAGGCGATCGACACGGCAGCCCTGATGCTGGGTACGAACAAATCGCGCGGGTACTGTCTGGAGATGATTTGCGCCGACTTCCTTGCAGGAGCCCACCTGGACAATGGCAACCCGGAGATCCTGCTCAACTCGATCTCACGCTACTACAAGTTCTTGCCCGGCGAACAGCAGCAGGCTTTCCTCGAAAACCTGCGTGAGAAGGCGTCCTGAGAATGATTCGCCCAAAAGCCGCCCGCTCGCGACTGGACCCCTTGTCGTACGAAAGGCTGTGTCAGCAGATCCTGTGTCGCGATGGCTGGCGGTGTCAATCGTGTGGCACGCTGTCGAATCTTGAAGTACACCACAGGGAATTCCGCAGCCATTCGGGAGCCGATTCAGAGCAAAACTTGATCACGCTGTGCACGGCATGCCACGCCGCCGTGCATTCAGCTTAAGATAAACTCTTGCCACACGAGGAAGCCTCTTGATTCGCATTGGTCTCGACGGCCGCATCTTGATGCACTACGAGATGCGCGGCTTCGCGCGCTATACCGTGGAACTGTTTCGCGCGATGAGGGAGATCGCGGGCGGTAACATTGACTTGTATTCATTCTCGCCAGGTCCGATTGCTCCAGAATTTCTCGCAGAGTTGGAAATCAAGCCTGTAGTTTTCCCGGCGCGGAGAGAGATTCTGTGGGAGCAGGTCGAACTCCCGAAGCACTTGCAGCAGACACGTATCGATGTTTTCCACGCCACTGCGAACCGCGGGCTCCCGTACCGGCGTGCTTGCAAGTACATCGTTACCTGCCATGACGTGATTGATCGCCTGCCTGAGTATTGCGCGGGCGAGCACTGGCGCGGACGCTGGCGGAAGAAGTATGCGGATTTTGTCTCCCGGCACAGCGCCGACAAATACATAACGGTCTCGAAATTTTCGAAGCAAGACATTTGCCGGTTTCATGGACTGTCCCCGGACCGCGTCGTGGTGATCTACAACGCGGCCAACCGGCGCTTCTATGAGATTTTGCCCGCAGAACAAATTGCGCGCGTCCGAAATAAATATCATCTGCCGCCGCAATATTTTCTTTTTTTGGGCGGGTTCGATAAGAAGAAAAACGTCTGCGCGTTGGTGGAAGCTTTTGCCCGGCTGCCGAAAGATGCCCCGCCGCTGGTTCTGGCGGGCGAGCACAAATGGGACTTTGCGGTTGTCGCGGAGAGAATTAACGCGCTGGGTCTATCCTCACGAGTGCTCTGTCCCGGCCAGATTGCCGACGAAGACTTGCCCTCGATGTATCAGGGTGCGCTTGCGTTTGTGCATCCTTCGCGCTATGAAGGTTTTGGATTGCAACTTGTCGAAGCGATGGCTTCCGGAGTTCCTGTCCTTGCCTCTGAAACCACCAGTCTGCCGGAAGTTCTCGGCGGCAGCGGTCTGCTCGTCGATCCTGAAGACCCAGATTCAATCGCAGAGCGAATGGCGCGAATTGTTGGCGACCCCGCTTTGCGGCTTGCCCTCGCCGAAAAAAGCCGGCAGCGGGCCAGCTTTTTCTCCTGGCACAAAGCCGCGGAACAAACTCTTCGGTTGTATCTGGAATTGCTCGGCCGGAGCGATGATGTTCTGCAAAGCCGCAATCACGTTGCAGCCACAACCGTTGCAGCCACAATCTCGGAGCAGCACCGGTGAGGATCATCGTCGTCACTCCCGCCGTGCCGCATCCATTCGGCGACACCGCCGCGCGCTGGTTCTACGTTTTGATAACCGAGTTGTTGGCACGCGGTCATGAAGTCGTGGCGCTGGCCTCGACTGAGGAACCGGACGAACGCGTCTCCGAAGCGAAACAATGGTTGTCGAAGCACGGCGGGCTACTCACACTGCACTGCCATCGCCTCAAAGTGGATTCAGTCGCGTTACGACGCAAGTGGCAGAACCTGGTGCGTCCGCGCAGCGAAATGCTTCAGGACTCGGCCTTGACCGGTCTTCTGCAGCGGGAATTGGCGAAAGGCTACGACGTGCTGCACCTCGAACAGATGTCCACCGGCTGGCTCGGCGTGGGTGTGCCTCGGGCGCTGCTCAACGTGCACTTCTTCGACGTCATCGATTGGGCCGAGAAAGAGCACATGGGTTTCGGCGAGCGCAAGGCGCTGTGGCAGGCGCGGCGAGCCACGCGCCATCTCCTCCACGGCATCCAGCACGTTCGTCTGCTCACGCCGCGGCTGAAGGAGATCGCGGAATCGATCAATCCCAAGGGCCATTATTGGGTCGTGCCTCTTGCCCTGGACACCGCGCTCTATAACATGCAGCCGCCCGCGCCGGAACCTGTTGTCGGCTTGATCGGCTCCATGCACTGGGAGCCTTCTCGCTCCGCGGCCGAACGGCTGATCACCCGTATTTGGCCTCTGATAAAAGAGGGTTTTCCCCAGGCGAAGCTTTTTATCGCGGGCTGGAACGCCGCCAGGTATTTGCAGAAATATTCGTCGCGGCAAGATCTCATGCTGGCGGAAAACCTCGCCCATCCCTCCGATTTTTTCTCCAAAGCCGCAGTCATGGTCTATGCGCCTTCGCGGGGCAGCGGAATGAAAGTTAAAGTGATGGAATCAATGGCCTACGGCGTGCCCGTGGTGACTACCTGGGAAGGCGTCGAAGGCATCGACTACGAGAATGGACGCGAATTTTGGGTTGCCGAAACCGACGAAGATCTGGCCGACAAAGTCTGCCGTTTGCTGGGAAATTTCGCGGAATGGCAGCAGATGCGAGACGCAGCGCGGCGTTTGATCGAAGAGCGCTACTCGCCATGCCCAGTGGTTGATAAATTGATTTCTGTTTATCAGCAGATGATCGCCGCCGCCAAGGCTGATCCCCTTGCCTCTCTTTAGTGTCTTAAATAACTGTTTGAAATATGTATCTGAAAAGCGTTTTCCGGATGACTTTGCTGATGTTGCATTTTCGCAATGGCCGCACCCTGGTCGATCGGATGCGCGCTGCTGAGCCGCGCGATGAAGTTGTGCTTTGGGGCGGCACGCGTATCTCCCATCCCCCAGGGCGCGGCGGACTGTTGGAAGCAGTCGTGGAGCTGTGGCTGGAGCATGCCTACACCGCGGGGTTCTATCGTCCCGCGGACGGAGACGTGATTGTCGCCGCCGGCCGCCAATGTCGGAATCTTCACCATCCAGATGGCGCGGCAGAACCGCCGCTGCCGGGTGTCGCTCGATCACGTGCTGCGAGTGGATGCGGCGGCAGCGGACGGCATTCCGGTCATCCCTCTCTCCGGGATTGTTTGACCTTGCCTGTGCTCAGGAGATCGATTTCTTGAAGGTTGATATCGTTCAAGCGCATCGCGATGGAGTATCACGATCAAATCGTGCCGGGGACGCTCGAACTCTTGCGCCGCGTCCTCAGGCCGACGCACGAAATTACGGTCCGTCCGTCCCGCATGGAAGAATGCGGTATCCTGCTGGCAGGGCGTCGTCTCGCCGTCGCCGAGAGTTCCACAAAATTCGACACACTTCAGTTGTAGGAATCCGAATGAGAACGCCAAATGAGAACTTTTCAGACCCGCAGGGAGGTTCGTAGTTCAACGACCATGAAACGATTATTGAAGCGACTGCCGATACTGAAACAGCTCTCGGACACTCGCAGCGACATCATGCTAACGCGCGCGACCGCTGAGCGACAGCTCCGACTCAGCCAGGAGCTTGTCGTTGTCACACTTCTGGCAAGCCCCAAGTACAGCGATTCCAAGAAACTCAATCGGCACGAAGGGCAGGTATTCTCACAGAACGGAGAAGATGGAATCATTGCTGAAATTTTTTCTCGCATCGGTTCTACCAACAAAACCTTCGTTGAGTTCGGCGCTGGCGATGGAAAAGAGAATAATTCGGCGTATTTGCTCCTAAAAGGCTGGTCTGGATATTGGTTCGAGGGCGACAACCAGAAGTTAGATTCAATACGCAGCAAGTTTGCCGGGATTATTTCAGAAAAGCGGCTGGTTGCCTCAAGAGAGTTCTTCACGATGGAGAGCGCAGCGCGCGTTTTCGAACGACACGGTGTTCCTGAAGAATTCGATCTTCTCTCGATCGATATCGACCGTAACACATCGTGGATATGGCGTTCACTTAGAGCCTTCCACCCCAGAGTCTGCGTTGTGGAATACAACGCTTCGATTCCCCCGCAGGACGATTGGGAAATCCCGTATGAGGCAGAGGCAGCGTGGGACGGTACGCTCATTTTCGGGGCGGGCCTGCTCGCACTGGAGAGAATTGGTGTAGACCTTGGATATTCGCTTGTCGGTTGTGATTTCTCCGGCGCGAATGCATTTTTTGTCCGCAACGATCTCGTAGCTGATCTCTTCTCGGAACCGTTCACAGCGATTCACCACTATGAGCCGCCTCGATACTTTCTCGGCCGGACTTGGGGACACATCAAACCAGTTCGATTCAGTGCTCCAGGACGAGCTAACAACTTGTGAACAGCAACAGCAACCAAGATCAGCTTTCCAGAAGTAGTCAGGGTGGCCGTACGGCGGCACGAAACGGGAGGCAGACTCGCGTCCTCACGGTGCTGCCGGACTTTCCCTTCCCAGCCACGACCGGTCTGCACCTCAGGATGGTAAGCAACCTAGAATTCGTCCATCGGCTCGGCTGTTTTAGCGCGCTGCTCTATTTTTCGACCGAGGGCCGCGAACCGGCGCCGGCCGAGTCCACTCCTTTGGCGCAGATCTGCGATGAAGTTCGTCACGGCGGCCGCAGGCTTCCGCATAGCGATTTCTCCACCGCTTCACTGATCGGGCACAAGATCGATTTCCTAGTGCGGGGCGCGCTCGGGCTTCCAGGCAAGCGTTATCCATTCTCCATGTCCTACGATCGCATCGGCGCGGCTGAAATTATTTTGGCCGAGGCGCGAAGAGTTAAAGCCGACTTCGTCATTCTGCCGTCGTTTATGCTGCATTACGCCGCCCCGCTGAAAAGCGGCGGGTTTCGCGTGATCGGCGATGCGATTGATGTCCTGACGGAACTCACTGCGCGGTTTTACTCCAATTATGGGAAAGGTGCAATAAGCCGGTTGGGGCTCTATGCGAACTATCTTGCGAGTCGCACGCAGGAGCGAGTTTTTCTGGCGCAGTGCAGCGAAGTCTGGGCGACATCTCCTCCTGAAGCCGAGGCTCTTGCCCGCATTGCTCCAGGCGTGAATGTGGTCGTAGTGGCCAACAGTCTCGATGAACGTGTTTTTCAGCCTGGGCCCGAAACAGTCAATGAGAATGTCGGCTTCATCGGCACTTATTCATCCGTCCCCAACCTCGATGCGGCGATGTTCTTGGCCGAACGGGTATTTCCCATCGTGCTGCAAAAGAATCCGGCGGCACGTCTAAAACTGGCGGGCGCTAGCTTGCCAGCGACGGACGAGACGAAGCTGCGCAGTTTGGGCTATGTCGATCTTCTCGGTGCCGTTGCCGATTCAAACGAGTTGTACAGCCCGTGCCGGGTTATCGCTTTGCCTGTGTTTGTCCGGGGTGGTGTGCCTCTGAAGATTGTCGAGGCTTTTGCGCGCGAAAAAGCCGTCGTTGCCTGTCCTGAGCTGGTTGAAGGATTGGGAGTTCAGGACGGCCATGATGTGCTGGTGCGCGAAAATCCTGAAGACTTCGCACAGGCAATTTCGTTGCTGTTGTCGGACGTCGCCTTTTGCCGGCGTCTGGCAAAAAATGGGCGCGAAACATTTATGAGAAACTGGTCGCGTTCGCATGCCGAAGAGATATTGCGGCGATCCAGCATGCTGGCCTCATATCGATCCGATAAGACTAACTGAGCATACGATGACAGAGCCGACAAGGATGCCCGGAGATCCCACCGCAGCGGGCGTGCTCTCGGTGGGCATTGTCGGCGCGGGCGAGATCGTGAGTCGAATCCACCTCCCCACTCTTAGCGCTTGCGAAGGCATTCGTATCGCGTACGTCGCGGACAAGAATCCCGAAGCGGCGCGATCTGTCGCAGCCAGTTACAAAGTTGCCCCAATCACTATGGCTGACCTGGACATGCTTCCTCAAACCGATGTTGTGCTGCTTGCGGTGCCAGTAACTGCGAGGCTGCCTTACTACGAACTGTTCGCCGATCGCGGTACCTGTGTACTGGCCGAAAAGCCGCTTGCAGTAGGAGGTTCCGATGCCGAGCGAATCTGCGGCTTGTACCCCGGATACGCGTTAGCTTGTGGCTTTCAGCGGCGAAGCTATGGATCCGTGGTCCTGGCAAGATTGCTCGTCGCCGAGAATTGGTTTGGTCCGTTGCGGTCGATATCCATTTCCGAGGGCGCACTCACCACGAAGACCGGCGCCGATTCCCGTTTCTACGACGATGCCGCCTCCGGCGGCGGTGGCGTACTGATGGATCTGGGATGTCATTCCCTCGACGCGGCGATTTACATCACTGATGCAACCGAAGCGATTCCGTTGAAACAGCGCTTCATATTCGATGGTGGAGTGGATCGTGAAATCGATGCGCACTTGACCTTGCGCATGCCACGTGGCTCATGTGAGCTGGATTATTTGGTGACCTGGCTCCGGCCAGCCAAGAATACGATTGAACTGCGGTTCGAGAACTGCACCGTTGAGCTCCCATGTGGGCCTTCGCAACATCTCGAGATCCACGGCGCGCAAAATGGCCGCGATGTGGCCTCGCTGGGTATGAAACACGCTGGCGCCGCTACCATATATCAGGCTTTTTACTTGGAATGGATGGCCTTTCTCGACGGGGTGCGGAGCCGTCAGGCTTCGAAGTTCAAGGCTCATAGTTGCCTTCCGACGATTCGCGCGGTCGAAGCTCTTTACAACGCGGGGAAGCAAAATCGATGAAGCGAGTTGCGATCCTGGGGGCGAACGGGCAGGTTGGGGCCGAGGTGTCGCTTCGCTTGCGCCGTGTCGAGGGGATTGAAGTCGTGCCGATTGCACGCAACATTTCAGGATCTGCCTTCTTGCGCTTGAACGGTATGGAATGCAGACACGGGCGCATCTCGGATCCGGCGGAGGCGCGCAGCCTGATCGGCGACTGCGATGTGGTCGTGAATTTTGCATTGAGCAACACGGCGGTACCACGCGCCGACAGGGACATGAATCGCCAGATCGTTCGTAGCATGGTCGCAGCCGCGAAGCCCGGTGCGCCGATTGTGTTCGCCAGCACAATCATGGTCTACGCGCCGGGTATGAAGTTCTGGCTCCCGGACTCCTACGGACTTGAAAAGTTCGTCGTCGAAAGAGTGTTCCGCCGGGCCTGTCGGGCATTGCACCACCCCGCGTTCGTGTTTCGGTTGGGGCACGTCATGGGCGAAATGCAGAATATTACCGGCAAAATCCGCGGCGAGATCCGCGACGGCAAAGTCGCATTGCCGCACCAGGGGCTCCGCGCCTCCAACACAGTGTTTACGGCCGTCATTGTAGAGGCTATCGTGCAGGTAGCTCAGGCGGCTCCGAAGCCCGGCACCTATGACCTAATCACGTTTCCGCAGTGGACTTGGCTTGACGTTTACAAGTACTACGCCGCCCAACTCGGATTGCCGCTGCAGTTGGCGCACGCAGCACAGGTTGGCGATCCGAAGTCCGGGCTGGGCAGCCCGGGCACTTCGATGCGGCGCTTTTTGCATTACTTAGCGAACCATCATGCGTTAACCGAGCGGCTCACGTTTCTTTTGGCATTCCTGCCCCGCAGCGTCAATCAGCGGATGTACTTGCGATATTTGCAGACACGGGCGATGAACGAGATCAACGCATTGCGGCAAGCAGAGAAGGTCGAATCCTGCGTGGAGGACTGGCGCGAATTGCGGGTCCGGAGTTTAGGACAAATGGCCGACCCTGTGACCCTGATGGCGCGTTATCCGTTGCCATCCGCGCTGGAATTCTCCAGTCCGAATCAGCCGGTCGCCGGCATGAAACGCCTTTGAAGATGACAAACAATAAAGTACTCGTCATCGGACCGTTGAGCCAAGGCGCTCTGGCCGAAAGCTATGCGCGGGCTTTCGAACGCCTCGGCATGGAGGTTTCCCGGTTCGATTCCGAGCGAGCGCTCATGCAAGCGAGCCGCTTTGCCGGCAACCGAATCCTGCGCCATGCCTTGCGATTGGCCTTGTGGAACGCGGTCAATCGCGAGGCGGTGGAAGTCGCCGAGCGGGTTCGTCCGGCGCTGATCTTCGCGGTGAAGTGTTCGTTCTTTCATCCCGAGACGGTTCGACGGATCCGGAAATCTGTCGGGGTTCCCTTCGTGAACCATTATCCGGATCATCCCTACATCGGCATCCGCTGGGACCCGAGAGAAGCTTCCGCGCTGCGCCGCGATCTGATCGAGGTGCTCCGGCAGTACAGCATTGTCTGGATGTGGGAGCAAAGCTTGGTGGAGCGGCTCCAGCGCGACGGCGTCGAGGCGAAATATCTTCCGTTCGCGGTCGATCCAGAAATTTCCCGGCCGCAATCCGTCGCTGAGGGATTGCATTGCCATGTTTGCCATCTCACCCATGATGTGGCTTTTGTCGCGACCTACACGCGCGTCCGCTGCGCGGAAGTTGCCGCGATCCGTAAACACACCATCGCGATCTGGGGCAATAACTGGCCGCGGAAATGGAGGACACTTTCGGGCCAGCATCGAGTTCACCCGCCAGTTTGGGGCAGCGCGGTTGGCGACATTTATGCCAGGGCCGCGCTCTCGCTGAATGTGCTCAACGCCGAAAATCTCGGCGGACCCAACATGCGCACGTTTGAAGTTCCGGGCAGCGGAGGCGTAATGCTGGCCCGTTACTCCGCGGAGCAGGTTGAATTCTTTCCTGAGGGCGAAGCGGCGGTTTACTATCGGTCGCCGGCGGAGTTGGACGACAAAATTGCATGGGTATTGAACGATCCCGAGTTGCGCGCGCGCATAAGGCGCAATGCGGCGCGGCTGGCGGCGGCGCAAACTTACGATGTTCGCGCGGCGCACGTGCTGCGCGAGTGCGGCTTGAATTTCACAACTTCCGCCAACAAGGTATCCAGCCCAAGGAGCCTGACGACTTGAGCGGCCAACTGCGCATTGCATTTGTCAGCGGCCAGCGTCAATGGTGGCGCAAGCAGCGGCTGGTGGCGAAGTATCTCAAGATGCGCCTTGAAGGCGTCATTTACCCGGACGTTTACTGTTTGGCGCTAATGCTCTCCGACAAGTTCGACTTTCTGCTCGAAGATGAAAAAGTTCCGGCAGAGAAGTACGACCTCATCATTGCCGAACTGGGCGCTTCGGAAAGTCAGTTGCTCTACCTCGAATCGCTGGTTGGAGCGGGAGACCCGCCGGTGGCGGTGATTCCGGGGCCGCCGGCGATTCTTTCCCGCGACCTGACGGACGCGAAACTGCGGCGCGTGCAGCGCATCTTGCGCACGGCGCGCCACGTGTGGGCGTATTCTCCGGAGCTCAAGACGTTTTGCGATGGGCTGATCGGGCGGGAGCGGGCCACGGTCATTCCCTGGCCATACGATCTGGCGGAGACGCAGAAGTTGGGGCGCGGTTCTGGGCGTAACTCGGGCCGCGACTCTGGCAGGCACAAGATTTTGGTGCAAGCGCCGATGAGCTTCCATGACATTGTGCAGAACCATCCGTTTGTCCTGAAGGGTGTGCTGTTCGACGTTTGGCAGGAACTGCCGAGCGCGCTGCGCGAGAAACTTACGTTTCATACGTTCATCTACAACGCCACCGATATCGAGAAATACAAGTCGTCCGAATTCGCCAAAGGGTTGCCGTTTGTGCTGGAAAGCAAGCGCGGCTACCGTTCTTTTGCGCGTTTTTTGGGAGAGTGCGACGGCATCATCAACCTGACGGCGGGCAGCATTCTCGGGCGGATCACGTTTCTGGCGGCAGCGCTTGGGCGTCCTGGAATTTTCAGCGACAACAGCCAGCTCAATGCCCGGTTGTATCCCGGCTCGGGAGTGGCGATGTTCGACACGGCACGTCTGCGCGAGTTGGCCGGCGCCATGTTGCGGGGACTGGCTGACGGCTCGACTGACGCGCGGCTTCTGCCATCGACCTCTGCGGCCGCCGAGATTGGGGACTTTCCGGCGAACTCGGCGCGGCTCCGGGAAATTCTTCAGGGACGAAGTCAATGATAGAATCCAGCACCATCTCGTGTCCGCTGTGCGGTGGTTCGCAGTCTTCGCTGGTGCAGAAAGAGCCGGCCAGTTCCGATCCGACCCGCTCTGCCGCTTATACGCAGAGGCAGGTCAGCGTAGTGATCTGTTCCGGCTGTTCCTTCATGTACGTGGAGCGCGATTTCCCAGAAACCTACGTGAATGGTTTCTACGAAGAGCGAGCTGGCGGCGGGTACGGCCTTACTAAGGAAAATTTTTTCTGGTGGCACGAAGCGACGAAGCATTCCAATCGCCACATTCTGTCGCTGCTGGGCCCTGCGAACTCAAAAAAGATGCTTGAAGTCGGCTGTGGAGTCGGCACATTTCTCGCAGATGCCCGCGACGCCGGATGGGCGATGAGCGGACTGGAGATCAATGCGGAGTTTCCAGGGTTTTGCCGGAAGGAACTTGGAGTCGAGGATGTGAAAGTTGGGCTGATTTCTGATCCTCCGTTTCCGGACGCCAGCTTTGACGCCGTGGCGATGCTCGACGTTCTGGAGCACATGTACGATCCAGTTGTGTCGGTTACGCAGTGTGCGCGTCTGCTGAAGCTGGGCGGAGTGCTGGTTGTGAAATCACCCAACGGGCCCATGCAGCTTCGCAAGGAGCGCTTGAAAAAAATGCTGGGGCACGGGAATGGCTACGTTGCAGAGATTGGGCATCTGAATCAATTCACTCCCAAGACTCTGTTTCTGGCATTCCGAAAAGGCGGACTCGAACCGGTCCTGGTCCGCCCAGCGCAGAGTTTTCAGGAAGGGATCACAGGCCCTGGCTTCACATCGCGTCGTGTTGCCCGGCATGTGGCGGTTGCCGCAGCGAATGCCTTGATGCAAGTGACCAGAGTCGGCTTGAATCTGGTGGGAATTGCCAGGAAAAGCGCGCCCGCAGGGGGGACTAAAGGCGGCTAGGGCTTCTCCGCTACCACCAGCATCACGTCGCTGAGTGTACCCTGCGGGCGGGTGAATACGCGTCTGAGAATATGAAATTGTTTCATGGTTCTAAGCGCGTAAGAAAGATTTAGCAGCCTGGAACTCAGCCGTACTTCGCGCACCTGAAATCCGGCGTCGTGAACCATCCGTTCCAACACCGGCTGGTCGAAGTTGTACAGATGTATGGGAAATTGGAGATTGTGCCAGAAGTTTCCCATCGCATGTCTGGTCCAGCTGTCGAATTTTGGCACAGCAATCAGGAGCAATCCGCCCGGGCGCAGAAGTTGGTGACATCGCTGGAGCGCGAGCCTTGGCGAGTACAGGTGTTCCAGCACCTGGCTCATTATGATGCAATCGAACGAATTGGCCGACAGGTTCGCGTTCTCGAAGGTCGAGCAGTTTACGTCAAGACCCTGTTTTTTCGCGAACTCAACGGCACTTTCGTTGACTTCCAAACCGTGAACGTCCCAGCCCCGCTGTCGTGCCCAATCCAGGTCGGCCCCGGTACCACAACCAACTTCCAGTAAGCTTTTTCCCGGGCCGCGGTAAGGCAGATAGAACAGGAAGAAGTTTCCAAATAAAGAAGCAGCCGCTTGCCAGACCATCTGCTTGATGAGACCATCTTTCGCCGGATAGCCGCACTTGTAGGCCCGCAGCTTGGCTAAGACTTGGCTCTTGCGGGTCGGGGCTCTCGGGACGTAGGAGTAGTACGTTGAAGAATAGTATTGGCCCAACTCGTCCTGAGCGGGGCGCGGCGATGTGATCACGAGGCCGCAGCCGCATTGGATCAGGCTGACCTCGGCCATCCCCTCGATGCGGCGCCCGCCAAGAGCAGCGCCGCAAGCATCGCATGTTTGGACGACTTCCATCAGAGCGGGAATTATAGCGGGCGAGAGTCTTGGCGAATATGGCCATTAGCAAGACGGTGCTAGAATGCTGAGCCATAGCATGTCAGACCCGAGCCCAGTGCAAACCTCGACCTCGGCCCCGCCTCTCGAAGAGCGCAACTGTCCAGCGTGCGGAAGTCCGTCCCGCACTGAGACGCTCTCCCGTGAAGGCGCAGATGTGCTGGTTCGCTGCCGCGACTGCCGTATGCTTTACACACATTGGGTCCAGAGCATTGCGGGGAAGATTCTCCATACGATCAGCTGGCGCGGGAGCGCGTGGACACCACTTCCAGGCTGTCGCCCGCGCATTATGGCCTGGCCAATCAGATCAAGTCCGTGGGCCTGTACGAGCGGGTCCTGCGGTTCATTGTGAAAGTGGGATGCGCCGGAGGCTTGTTTCTACTGGCGGCGCAGTCCGTCGACGGCTACAACTGCGGTGTTCCGCCGCGATTTAACGTGCGCGGCATCAGCATCGATCCCAGAGAGCGTAGCGAGACGGAGAGAATCGTGGGATGCCCGGTGCTGTTTCCGGACGAGGCTGCAACCGAATGGGTCGGCTGGGCCGACATGGTCACGCTGATGAATGTGCTGGAACACGTGAATGACCCGTTCGCACTGCTTGGCCAACTGAAGCGGATATTAAGACCAGGCGGCCTGCTGCTGATGTGCCTAATAATTCGGCGGTTTCCTTGCGCGGCAGCCTGCGCCATCGCTGGCCGGAGCTGGACCTGGGCGAACATATCAACCACTTCGTCCCGGCTACTCTGGACAGGCTTCTGGTCAGAGCGGGGTTTTCACCGGCAAGACGATTCTTTGGCATGTACAAAGGCGTGGAATCCATTGCCGTCACTCCTGGAGTGCGGACGGCGGCGCGCTGGTTCGTGTCGTCGGCAGTGATGCTCGCAACCCTGAGGAGAGTGCAGCTTTTTGCTCACATGACGATGGCCCATCTATTAGTCGAAAAGTAGAATTTGGCACCCAGAAAACTGCAGTATCTCATTGACCAACCGAAAACATACCAGTAAACTTACCCAAAACCCGGGGCGGTACCTCCTCCTAAGGTTCGACTCTGACCCGAGTTAAGTCAGCCAAGTCCGATCATTCCGTCGCCTAGGGAAAAGCGGCGAATCGACGCTGGTCATTTCAGGCAGTGTGTGCCCACGGCGGTTGGTTGGGTCGCGCGACTTGCGTACGACGAGAGAGAAGTCCATGCCGGGATTTGCAGGCTTACAAACCAACTTTGTTACCTGGCTCATCATGGCGGGCATGACAGCCTGCTGGGTGATGTCGGTCAGGCTGGTGCCGGGCTGGGCACGCGAAGGGTGGCCGTCGCTGTTGAAGTCGTTTTATGGGATTGTTTGGCTCGCTTTTGGACTGGATATCCTGCTGCGTTTCCTGATGTTGTCCTATAACGCCGTGCAGTGGGGGAACGGCACTCCGCGCCTGGTCGCGCAGACCACGGATACGGTGAACACGACGCTCGCATGCTGCGGGCTGTTCTGGCTGCTGGTGACGCTGGCTTATGCGCTTGCGGTGCGGCGCAAGGGAGCGGGGCCGCTGGGCATGGCCCGTGTGTTCACGCTTGATTTTGCTTACACGGCAGCCATCCCGGTGGCATTGCTGGCTTCCGCCGTTTTCTACTTGGCGGAGGGGCAAAGCCGCCTGCCGCTGACGTTGATTACTCCGCTGGCGCTGGTGGCGGGCTTATACATGGTGCCGGCGGTAGTCGTGTGGTGGGATCACTTCCGCCAGCCCGGTCCCAAGTGGCGAATCGGGAGCATCCATGTGATCGTGTTGCTGCCGGCGCTGGTACGCGGGTATTGCAGTCCTTATCGTGAGAATCTGGCGCCGATTCTGTTGATTCCCTTGATTGCGGCTCTTTTTGCGGGCAAGCGGCCGGCGCTGCGAAAAGTGATTCCGGTGAGCCTGGTGTGTTTGTTCGTGCTCAGCTCGGTGGTCAGCTCCTACCGGCGCATCAAGTGGGAGAATGTTCGTCCCGAGGAAGTGGCACGCGAGTTCCGCGAAGCGAGCTTTGTGGATTGGGTGAGCGGAACCTGGGACGAGCCCATGCACCGCTTCCACGGTTTTGACTCCATGTTGCTGACGGTGGCGCTGGTCCCGGCCCTGGAGCCTCACTCGGGGCGGAATGTGCTGTTGTCGCCCTTCCTGCGCGGATTTGTTCCACGGTTCGTATACAGCGGCAAGGGCGCCGCAGACGCGGGACTGAATTTCGGGACGCGGATATGGGCGTTTGACGATCCGACGGCTCGCGAACAATCCGGCGCTTCGATTGCTCCCTCGATGCCGGGCGATCTCTACGACGCGGGCGGCGTGCTCTACATTGCGCTGGGCGCGTTGATCTGGGGAAGTTTGCTGGGATTGGTGGATGGATGGAAAGCGCACCTGCCGGCATTCAGCGGCGCCGCCATCACGGTGCTGGTCGCGACCCAATGCGCCATGTCAGTGGAGCGCGACTTCGATAATTCCTTAGCTACGTTTATTCAGACGCTGCTGGTTTTCTTGCTGTGTGCCGGGGTGATCGCCCTGGCACGCCGCCACAACCCTGACTTTGCGCTGGGCTTCGACCCCACTTTGGAGCGTTCCTAGGGCCCTAATGATTACCTTCCTGGTTGCACAATCCACATCACGGGCCCCGGAAAATTGCGGCAAAGTGATGCGCTGGTTGAGGAACGAGGAGGACACCCGCGCATGAAGGTTCTCATTCTGGCGACGGATATCTTTACGCGGGGCGGGATCGCGAGATACACCTCCACGCTGGCTTCGTCGCTGGGCAGCATGCTCGGCCCGGAGAATGTGGATGTTCTGTGTTTTTTCGATTGGGGCCACTCGGGAAATCACCCGAGCGAATTCCGGCTAGTGGGAACGGTCAGCAGCCACGCACGAGCCGGAGCCTTATCCAGAGTGCATTTCATGCTCAAAGCTGCGGAAGTTGGGATTCGAGGATATGACCTAGTCATTGCGAACCACGTTGCGCTCGCACCAGTGGCCGCAATGATGAAGCTGGTGTTCGGGACTCCTTATTGGGTGGCATGTCACAGCGTTGAAATTTGGTGGGGTACGTCACGATGGAGGCACGCTGCTTTAAGAAATGCCGATCTTGTTTTGCCGGTCAGCCACTACACCGCAGACATAGTTCGGAAGATGGACGGTATCCAGAGTTCGCGAGTGAAGGTGGTGTATAACGCGATTCCAAATTCCTTTGCCAAGCTGTTGATGCCGCAAGAGCCGGCGAGCGGTTCCACCGCAAAGCTCAAGAAGGGCGGCAGGGTTCTGCTGTCGGTTTGCAGCTTGGTTCGAGGGAACGAGTTCAAGGGCGTGGACACAGTGATTCGAGCCTTGCCCAGAGTCTTAAAGGTACTGCCCGACTTGCGGTACGTGGTCGTGGGTGAGGGCGAGATACGGGGGCAATTAGAGAGCCTGGCGGTTGAAACGGGCGTGGCGGAGAACGTTACCTTCGCTGGCGAAATTCCTGATGCCGAATTGGCCGAATTGTATCGCGGCTGCGATGTGTTCGTGTTGCCGAGTCGAGGGCAGGAGCGGCAGGGGGTTATGGGCGGCGAAGGATTTGGGCGCGTGTACGTGGAGGCGGCGCTGGCCGGAAAGCCCGTAGTGGGCAGCAGGTCTGGCGGTGCGTCCGAGGCTGTACTTCACGGGAGAACAGGTTTCGTGGTTAATCCTGATTCGAGCGATGATGTCGCGGAGTATATGCTCGCCATCCTGCAAGATACGCAGCTCGCAGCCTGCATGGGATCCGAAGGGAGGACATGGTCGCTCGACACGTTCTCCGAGGATGCGCTCTCCAGTTCGCTGAGAGAGTTGTTGCGGCCTTACGGTTTCAAGAACGAGAGCGTGCAGACGCTGGCACACGTCGGCGGACGGCTATGACGAGACTCATGAAGGAAGTCGAACAGCTGCCCCAGGGGTTCAGCCGACCCACCGCGCTTCCGGCAAGCCTGGACGAGCAGCAGGGATGGCAGAATGCCAATCGTGAATGGTGGGAAAGCCACCCCATGCGGTACGACTGGAAAGGGGGCATTCCGTTCAAGGAGTTCAGCCGGGAGTTTTATGCCGAAATTGATAGACGTTTTTTCAGCGCAGTAGAGCTATACGCGCCCTGCAAGAAGATCCCCTTCGACTGGCTCATAGACTTCGATTCCCTCAGGACAAAGGACGTCTTGGAGATTGGCGTCGGCAACGGCAGCCATGCGCAGCTAATTGCGGAACATGCGAAATCTTTCACGGGAATCGATCTTACCGAATATGCCGTGAAGAGCACCGCAGAGAGAATGCGCGTCTTTGGTCTCGCCGGAACGGTGCTGCGAATGGACGCCGAGCAGATGCAGTTCCCAGACAACAGTTTCGATTCCATTTGGACTTGGGGCGTTATTCACCACTCGGCGAACACCAGAAAAATCCTCGAAGAGATGCGCCGCGTTCTCAGACCCGGCGGCGAAGCTTTGGTGATGGTTTATCACCGCACGTTCTGGGAGTACTACGTTCAGGGGGCGATGTTGGCAATCCTATCGGGCCAGATTTTCAAGCCAGCGGCGCTTCACGCGAGCATCCAGCGCAGGACGGATGGCGCGATTGCCCGATATTACAGGCGTTCCGAGTGGGAGCAGTTGGTCTCCGATCTATTCGTCGTCAAAGACGTTCGCGTTTACGGAAAGAAAACCGAACTCGTCCCGCTGCCGGCGGGAAAACTTAAGGATTCACTCGTCTGTATGGTGCCAAACTCTTTCAGCCGTTTTCTCACGAACAAATGCCGATGGGGATCATTTCTGGTGACAAGGCTCGTCAAGGAGGCGGTGTAGCTGCGTATGTGCGGAATCATGGGATTTTTGAGCGACGGCAGGCCGGAGGAGACGCGGGCGGCGGTGCGCAACATGATGACTGCATCCCAGCACCGTGGTCCCGATGCCAGCGGGAGCGTCGAGATTCCGCTGGCGGCCAGCAGTCTGGTGCTGGGGCACACGCGACTTTCCATCATCGACCTCAGCGATGCCTCACGGCAGCCGATGCATGATGCCGCATCCGGCTCGTGGCTGGCGTTCAATGGCGAGGTCTACAACTTCCGCCAGTTGCGCGCGGAACTTGAAACTCTGGGAGTGAAGTTCGTGACCTCCGGCGACTCGGAGGTTTTGCTCAAGGCGGTGGTGCAGTGGGGAGAACAAGCGCTGCAAAAACTGGAAGGCATGTTCGCGTTTGCCTTCTGGGACGGTTGGAGCCGGAATCTTCTGCTGGCCCGCGACGGCTTGGGCATGAAGCCGCTCTACTATCACTCGGGGCCACGCGGATTTGCCTTCGCCTCGGAAGTCAAAGTGCTCGAACGGGCGCAGATTTGTCCTCTTACTGTCGACCACGATGCGGTCGACTCGTTCCTGGCGTACGGCGCGGTGATGGGGCCGAATACGATTTTCAAAGAAATCCGGGAACTGGAGCCGGGGCACCTGCTGCGGGTGAGTGCGCGCGGCGAAGTTACCGAATCCGAATACTGGTCGCTCAGCGGTTGCCTAGGGGCGAACGAACCCGCTGAGATTCGAGATTTCGATCATGCGGTCTCACACATAAGAGAACGCCTCGAGTACGCAGTCAATTCCCACCTGGTAAGCGACGTCCCGGTGGGAGTGTTTCTCTCCGGCGGCGTGGACTCGAGTTTATTGGCGCTGCTGGCATCGCGACATGCGAAAAGCCCCATCACGCTGCTGACAGTTGCGTTTCCGGAGCAGGAATTTTCCGAGTTGCCGTACGCGCGGCAGATTGCTCGCGGCCTCCCGCATCACCACGAGGTGGTGACGCTCACTCCGGAACAACTCCGCGACTTGCTTCCCTTAGCTTTGGGCGCGATGGACCAGCCGACGGTGGATGGGATCAATACGTACGTGATTTCGCGAGTGGGTGCTTCACTCGGCTTGAAGGTGCTGCTGACTGGAATTGGTGGCGACGAACTGTTCGGAGGGTACACGACGTTCACCAAGGTTCCGCGGCTGCTGAGGTACGGAGCGGGGCTGCGTCCGGCGGCGCGTGTATTGGCAAAGTTGAGGACGAAAAACCCAATTCAGTGGCAGAAAGTGGCCGATGCCGGTCCGCTGCGCAACCTGGCTGAGGCCTACCTGCTGCAACGCAGCATCCGATGGCGGCAGGAGAACTCGGAGGCCCAGTCGCGTCGTGTTCAGGAAAGTGTCGAATCTCTGGCGAACAATTTTCAGAAGCTAGCTGCGCTGGAGCTTCAATTTTATGCGCGCAACCAACTCCTGCGAGATGCTGACGTTTTCAGCATGGCCAACTCCGTGGAGTTGCGCGTTCCCTTCCTGGATAAGCGACTGATAGAAGCGGCGCTTGCGATTTCACCCAGTTATCACTTCGAAGGCGGGAGGGGAAAGCGAATCACCTGGCGGATTCTCCGTGAGCTGGTGGGCGAGCAAATTCCCCAACGGCGCAAGATGGGATTCACCTTCCCCTGGCAGCAGTGGCTCGGCCGCGAACTGAAAGAAACGATCGCGTGCACTTTGCGAGACACGCAGCTCTATGCGCCGCTGGCACTCGATCCCGCCTACGGAAGACGGTTGCTGGATGGCTTGGAGCGCGGCGACCGGCTGCAGTCGTGGTCCGAGCTGTGGTCACTTTTCGTGCTGCTGAATTGGCGGTGCCGGACTGGGGTGGAATATGCCGTTGCCTAGGGTCGGCGTGCTGTGCGCGATTTCCGGGCTGGGCGGAGCGGAGTTCAGTCTGCTGGAACTGGTGACGCACCTGCGCGGCTCTTACGAGTTTCATCTAATCGTGCCCGGCGAAGGGCCGCTCAAGGAGAGCGCCGAAGCAGCCGGCGCCAAGGTGTGGGTGCTGCCTTGGCCGGAAGCCATCGCCGGCGCGGGCGAGACCGCCAAGCGTCCCAGTCCGGCACGAATGCTTCGTTCCGCGGCATGCTTGCGATCGTTCGCGCGGCGGTTGTCAAAGTTGCTCGATGAAATCGGTCCATCGGTGTTCGTGACGAACGCCGCCAAGGCGCATGTGATCGGTGCGCTTACACGCAAGCGGAAACATGTTCCTTTGATCTGGTATATGCGTGACGGATTGGAAAACCGTGTGCTTTCGCGCAAATTGCTGGCATTGCTGTCACGGCGTTGCGATCTGACGATTTGCATTTCCCGGTACGTGGCTGCGCAGTTCCGGAAATACGTGTCAGCGTCAGTGCCGGCAAATGTTGTCTACAATATCGTCGATTTGAGCCGCTTTCGCCCTGGTGCCTTACCGCCCGCAGATTTGCGCAAGAAGTCGGATGAGATCTGGTACGGCATCGTCGGTGCGATCACGCCGTTGAAAGGGCACGACATTTTTCTCGATGCCGCCGAGAGAGTTCTTCTCCACCTGCCGAATGCGATTTTTGCCATCGTCGGGAACAACCCCTATGTCACGGAAGCCGGGTTTCTGTATGAAGAGCGGCTGCGGCGTAGGGTTGCGAAATCGTCACTCCGTGACCGGGTGAAATTCGTGGGCTTCAGGAACGACGTACCGAGCATCCTTTCCCAGCTTGATATACTCGTACAACCTAACCGGGGCCCGGAAGGTTTGGGGCGCTCCGTGCTGGAAGCCATGGCGTGCGGCGTGCCGGTGATCGCCGTGAACAAATGGGGACCGGCGGAGTTGATTCAGGACGGGCAAAGCGGCCTGCTTTTCCCGCCGCTGGACACAGGGCAATTGGCGGCTCACATGCTCACTTTAGGAAGAGACCAAGCCTTGCGGAAGACCATGGGAAAACACGGGCACAATTGGATTCAGCAGAACCTTGTTCCGAAGGAGTTGGCGGGGAAATTCGACCGGGTCCTCGCCAACGCGATCGCTTCCCAACGGCAGGAGGCCGCAGCATGAGAGTTCTTCAGCTCGGGAAGTTCTATGATCCGTTTGTTGGTGGAATGGAGACTGTTCTTAAGGAAATCTGCGAGAGCCTCGCTGAACAGGTCCAGCTCCAGGTGATCGTTGCGAACACTCGCTGTCGCACCGAGCATGAGAACAAAAAGATCCCAGTCACGCGTGTTGCCAGCATGGGGAGATTGTTTTCCTGCTCGATGGCACCGTCTTTCCCGCTTTGGGCTCGAAAGTTCGATGCCGATCTGATCCATGTTCATCTGCCGAACCCCCTCGCGGAGTTGTCAGCACTGATCGCGGACCGGGAGATTCCCGTCGTTGCGCAGTTCCACAGCGACATCGTGCGGCAGCGCAGCTTGCTCAGACTGTATGCGCCATTGCTGGACGCTTTTTACCGGCGCGCGAATTGCATCATCGTGCCAACGCCTAGACACATTGAAGTCTCCAGGTTTGTTTCCAAATACCGGGAAAAGTGTCGCATTGTACCCTTTGGCGTTTCGATACCCCGCTTTGAACTGGATGAGACCGGCCGCAAAAAGGTCGATGAACTTCGGGATGGCTTGCCATCCGTGCTTTGTGTTGGGCGACTGGTCACCTACAAAGGAGTGGAGTTCTTGATACGCGCACTCCAAAGTATGAAGGCGCGTCTTTGGATTGCCGGTGCGGGCCCTCTCGAAGGTTCGCTCAGGAAACTGGCCCAAGAGAAAGGGATCGCCAACCGGATCGAGTTCCTGGGCCAGGTATCTGATCAGGACTTGATTGCGTATTACCATGCTTGCGACGTGTTCGTGCTTCCGTCCATCACTAACGCTGAAATGTTCGGAGTGGTGCAGCTTGAAGCGATGGCGTGCCGCAAGCCCGTGATCTCGACCAACCTGCCGACGGGTGTGTCGTGGGTGAACCAGCACGGCAAGACGGGCTATTTAGTTCCCCCTAGAAACGCTGAGGAGTTAGCCAAGCGCATAAAGCACTTGATTAGCAATCCGCAACTTCGCGAAGAGATGGGCGAGGCTGGCCGCATGCGCGTCGAGCAGCGTTTCACTTCGACAAAGATGGCTGAAGCCATGCTGCAGGTTTACCAGGAGATG
>Ga0187856_1000914_pt1 | contig 24928 bp, 25 predicted proteins | sample June2016WEW_8_40_FD_132443 | JGI IMG/M metagenome (GOLD analysis project Ga0187856, IMG submission 132443) | Peatland microbial communities from SPRUCE experiment site at the Marcell Experimental Forest, Minnesota, USA - June2016WEW_8_40 | ecosystem: Environmental > Terrestrial > Soil > Wetlands... | reverse complement strand
CGGTCCGTGGGAGAGCTCGAAGTCCCGCTCGGGGTCCGCCTGGAGACCGACGCGGTAGAGGACCTCGGAGAGGTCGTGCACGTCGACGTCCTCGTCCACGATGACCAGGTAGCGCGTGAACATCATCTGACCGAGCCCCCAGAGCGCGTGCATCACCTTGCGGGGTTGGCCGGGGTAGGACTTGCGGATCGAGATGATCCCGACGTTGATGAACAGCCCCTCGACGGGCAAGTTCATGTCGACGAGCTCCGGAAGGATCAACCGGATCACCGGTACGAAGACCCGCTCGACGGCCTTCCCCAACACCCCATCCTCCGTCGGGGGCTTTCCGGTCACGGTGGCGAGGTAGACGGCGCGCTCGCGATGCGTGACGTGCGTCACATGGAAGACCGGGAACGGTTCCGGTAGCGAGTAGTAGCCGGTGTGGTCCCCGAACGGTCCCTCGGTCGCTCGCTCGGTCGGATCCACGTACCCTTCGAGGACGATCTCCGCCTGGGCCGGGACCTCCAGGTCGACCGTGCGCGCCGGGACGAGCTCGACCGGCTCGGATCGCAAGAAGCTGGCGAAGGCGAAGTTCGAGATCCCCTCCGGGACCGGTGCGAGACCGGAGAACACGGTCGCGGGATCCGCGCCGATCACGGCGGCGACCGGCATCCGTTCCCCCCGGGCGGCCCACTTGCGGTAGTTGCCCGCTCCGACCCGGTGGATCTGGGCGTGGAAGCCGAGGGTGTCGGGCCCGTACTGCTGGAGGCGGTAGATCCCCGTATGCGGTTCGTGGGTCTCCGGGTCGGAGGTGATAACGATCGGGAACGTCACCGTCCTCCCTCCGTCCTTGGGCCAACATTTCAGGATCGGCAGGCGGTCCAGGTCGACCTTCGGCTCCTCGACCTCCTGGCACGGGCCGGAGCGGACCCGCTTCGGTGCCAGCGAACGGAGCGTGGAGAGCGCCGCGATCGTTCCACCGAGATCTTTGATCGCGCCGACGAACCCCGCGGGAGGTCGGAGGTGAACGAGCTGTTCGATGCGGGCCGCGGTGGTCTCCACGTCCGGATCGCCCACGGCGAGCGCGATCCGCCGGGCCGAACCGAGGACGTTCGTCGCAACGGGCATCGGGCTTCCCCCCACGTTCTCGAAGAGCAGCGCCGGGCCGTCCCGCGCCAGCACCCGTTGGGTGATCTCGGTGATCTGGAGGTCGCGGCTCACGGGAGAGCGCACCCGGAGCAGGTCGCCCTGCGTTTCCAGCGTGTCGAGGAACTCCCCGAGCGAGCGGAACGCCATGCCGCGGGCGACAGCGCCACCGATAATGAGCCCGGCGCCGCCCGGGCAGGTTCATATGCGAACCTTGGGTCGATGCCGGTGCGATGCAGACGGTGACCCTCGAATTCGCCACCGAGCATCTCGTTGCGCTCGGTCTCATCCCGGCCGGGTTCTTCGAGCGGTACGAGGAGGTCGAGTTGCTCGAGACCCTCCGCCTCGAACAGGGATGGAGGCTCCAGCTGGTCCGGGTCCGACGTCGGGGTCCGCTGAAGAGCGCCGCCGAGCTTTCGCGGGAATCGCGTCGCATCCGCCAGCTGTACGGGTTGGAGAGCTTCGAACTGCTCGAACGCCGCCCGAGGAGCCGGGACTACATCCTCCTGATCCGACAGCGCAACTCCGAGCGGCTCCGACACCTGCTCGCCCTCGCTCGGGGTCGCATCTCGCCCACCGTTCCGTTCCGGATGACGGGCGAGAAGGTGGTGGCGAGCTTCCACGGTGAGGAGGCCGCGCTCCGGCGCGTGCTCCGCTGGCTGGCGAAGGAGGAGTTCCCGTACCGCGTCCTCCGCGCCTCCCATCGACCGTTCACCGAAGACGCCTCGTCCTCCCTGACCCAGCTGCAGGCGGACCTCGCCGCCCGCGCCTGGGCGCTCGGGTACTACGCCGTGCCGCGCCGGATCACGCTGACCCGGCTCGCCCGCCTCACGGGTCGGAGTCCCCCTGCCCTCGGCAAGATCCTGCGCCGAGCCGAAGGGAGGCTGGTGGCGCGGTTCCTCTCGGCCGAGCCCGGGGCGACGACCCTGGAAGCGGATTTCGCGGGTCACCGGAAGCCGTCATGAGCCTCCCCGCTTGGAGGGATGGGATGGCCCCCCGCGCGCGGACCGTGATCCTGAAGGCGATCGAGGGGATGGATGGTGCGCGCATCCCGGTGCGCGCGACCGATGGTTCCGCCTGCTTCGATCTGTCGGCGGCCGAGGCGGCCGAGCTCGTGCGCGGCGTCGTGACGCTCGTCCGGACCGGCTGGAGGATGCGGGCGCCGAAGGGGACCTTTCTGGAGGTCCGACCCCGCAGTGGCCTCGGTTCCAAGGGGGTCATCATGGTCAACGCTCCGGGAACGATCGACCGGGACTACTCGGGGGAGGTCCGCGTCCCGCTTTCGTACCTTTTCGAGGGGAAGTACCGCATCGAGGTCGGGGACCGGATCGGTCAGATCCGCTTGGTCGAGGATCACCCGACCCGGTTCCGGCGGGGGAGGGTCACCCCGGTCGCCTCCCGGCAGGGTGGATTCGGAAGTACCGGTCGATAGCGTCGCTACCGGTCGAACTCGGTCATCAGCCGCTGCACCGTGTGCGCCGGCGGCGGGGGAGGGATCTCGCCCGCGCGCGCCTTGGCCTCGATATCCTCGAGCATCGAATGCATGCGGCGCTCCCGGGAGGCCGCGCCCCGGTTCATCCCCTCATCCCGAGTCCCTTCGGCGACCAGGACGACCGCGCGTCCCGCCCGCACGCGTCCCGTGCGACCCCGGCGCTGGATCGTCCGGATCACGTCCGGGAGCGGTTCGTAGAAGACGACGAGATCGGTCGCGGGGATGTCGAGCCCCTCCTCCGCGACCGACGTCGCGACGAGGACGTTGATGTCGCCCTGGCGGAATCGGTCGAGCAGCGCCACCTGGTCCCTTTGGGACAGGCCGGGGTCGCGGGTGCGGCTCGCCTGCCCCACGAACCGTCCCGCTCGGACCGCGGGGCTTCCGAGACGCTCGAATTCGGTCAGGAGACGATCGACCGTGTCCCGGTACTGGGTGAAGATGATCGTCCTTCCGTTCGGACGGAGACGCAGCTCCTCGGCGACGATCGACACGGCCGTGGCGATCTTGGGGTGCTCGAGGGTCGTCCGTTCGATCCGGCGGCGCACCTCGACAACGTCGGGGTCCTGGAGGAACGTCCGCTGCGCCGGTGTGATCCGCTTACCGGCGGGCTTCTCTTGCCGCTCGAAGAAGGCACGCAGCGCCTCCACTCCCTGGCTCTCCGCGAGCTCGAGGGCGTGCTGACCCTTCATCGCCGCGGCTTGGGCCGTGACCGCCGCCCAGAGACCCGGGGATGCCGTTTCGCCCCGCGCGCGGTCCACGACGATCTGGCGGTGGAGTTGCTCCCCCACGGCGAGCAACGAACGCCGCGACGTCTCGCCGGGAGGGAGAAGGTCGTAGTGGCGCAGCACCTCCATCTGCCGGGCGACCGCGGCTTTGAGCAGGATCGCCAGATGGCGCATCTCCACCGGGAGGGGGACCGTGAGCGTCTCGACGCCGATGTCGTGGATGTACGCCAGGACATCCGGGGAGCGCTCGGTGCGATACTCGAAATGGTCGATGTCGAGGTTGTACCACACCTCCTCGATCCGTTCCTTGCGCGAACCCGGCGAGGCGGTCAAGGCGAGGACCCGGGCGTGGGGCCCCGCGCGGTTGGCGCGGCCGATGGCGACGTACGGGTAGTCCCCGACGGCCCGATGCGCCTCGTCCACGATGATCGTCGAGAACCCGTCCAGCCGGAACCCGCGGTCGAGCAGATCGTTCGCGATCACCTGCGGGGTCGCCACCACGATCTGGGGAGGGTGCAGCAGCTCGGCGCGTCGCTCCGGCGTGATCGCGCCGGTCAGGGTCAGCGGAGGCGGGCCGAAGATCGACGCCGCCACGGACCGAGCGTGTTGGACGACCAAGGGACGGGTCGGGGCCAGGAAGAGGATCGACCGATCGGGATGCCGCCGGAGCTGCTCGGCGATCACGCGCAGGGCGATCGCGGTCTTGCCGAGACCGGTCGGCAGGATGGCGAGGGTGTTGCGATCGACCGCGACCTTCGCGATGTTCGCCTGATACTCCCGATCCTGGAGCACGTTCGGCTTCAGGCGCGGGTGCTGGACGGCCGTCATCGCCCTCGACCGCCGGACGTCCCCGAGCGCAGATTAACTAGTCTCGGTGTGCGGGAGGTCGATGCTGGCGCTCTGGGCCGTCGTGCTCCTGCTGCTCCTGGCCGTCACGGTGCTCCTCTACCACGGGGTGACGATCCTGTTCGCCTACCAGATGCCGCGCCTCGAACCGGCCCCGCCCGTTCGGGGACGGGTCGAAGGGATCTCCGGGCTCAGCATCGTGATCGCGGCCCGCAACGAGGCGCTCGACCTGCCCGGGACGCTCGACGACCTCCTCGCGCAGGACCGAACCCCCGCGGCGATCGTGGTGGTCGATGGAGGGTCGACCGACGGAACGGGTGCGGTGATCGACGCCCGGGCTCCTCGCGTGCAGCGCATCGACGAACCGCCGCTGCCGAACGGCTGGGTGGGCAAGAGCTGGGCCTGTTGGAACGGTGCTCGCGCGACCCGAGGCGAGTGGATCCTGTTCATGGATGCGGACGTGCGGACCCATCCCGCGGCGGTCCGCACGGCCCTCGAATGGGCCGAGCGGGAGGGTGCGGATCTTGCCTCGATCGGCACGCGGATCGAGATGCGGTCGTTCTGGGAACGGGTCGTCCTTCCGTTCTACATCCAGATGGTCCTCGTCCACCTGCGGTCCCCGCGGGTCAACCGCCCGGGCTCGACCGCCGCGATGGCGAACGGCCAGTTCCTGCTCGTCCGTCGCGACGTCTACGAGAGCCTCGGAGGGCACGAGGCGGTCCGCGCGGCGGTGTTGGAGGACGTTGCCCTCGCCCAACGGTTCCGCGCCGCCGGTCGCACCCTACGCGTCGCGTGGGCACCCGACCTCGCCTCGACCAGGATGTATCGCCGCCGGGAGGAGATGTTCGAAGGCCTGCTCAAGACGGTCCATGGCGTGCAGTACTCGACCCGAGTCCAGGTCGGCCGGGTCGTCGGGATGATCGCCCTGTTCCTGCTACCGCTCGGTCTCCTACCGTTCGGATGGGCCGTGGGAAGTGCGGCGCTGATCGCGATGGGCGCATTCCTGTGGATCGCCCTCATCGGCAAGCACATCGCGTTCGACCGTGCGGTCGGAGCTCCGGCGGCCTACGGGGTGCTGTATCCGCTCTCGGTGGCGTACTACCTCGTCGTCCTCGCCACGTCGATCGCGCGCGGAAGTTCCGGTCGTCCGGTGTACTGGAAGGGTCGAGCGTACGGCATCCGCCCTTCCCGCTAGGAGGGGGCCCGCCCGTCCCTCGACCCCGCCCCTCAACGCATATGTGGCCCCCTCCCATCGAACCGAGCGCCATGGCCGAATCGCGCGGTTCGACGTTCCAGCTCTTCATCGACGGCGCCGAGGTCCCCGCGAGCCGGGGCGAGCGATCGACCCTGACCGACCCGGCGACCGGCGAGCCGATCGCCGAGGTGGCGGTCGGAGGCCCCGACGATGCCCGGCACGCGATGGAGGCCGCCGAGCGGGCGTTCCGCGAATCGGGATGGGCCGCGGATGACGGGAGCGTGCGGGCGCGGGCCCTGCGCCGTCTCGCCGACCTCCTCGAGACGGACGCCGATTCGATGGCGCGCCTGGAGACCCGAAACATGGGCAAGCCGCTCCGCGAATCGCGGGGGGATGTTCAGTACGTGGTCCGGACGCTCGAGTACGTCAGCGGTCTCGCCGACAAGCTCCAGGGGGAGACGATCCCCGTTCCCGGCGCACGATTCGCGTACACGCTGCGCGAGCCGCTGGGGGTCACCGTCCATATCGCCCCATGGAACTATCCGCTGCTCCTCGCGGTCCGGTCGGTCGCCCCCGCCCTCGCAGCGGGGAACGCGGTCGTCCTCAAGCCCGCGAGCCTGACCCCCCTGACGGCCATCGCCTTCGCCCGCCTCGCACATCGTGCGGGCGTCCCCAAAGGGATCCTCAACGTTGTCGTGGGCCGAGGGGGCGAGGTCGGAGAGGCGCTCGCCCTCGATCCGCGATGTCGTTCCATCGCCTTCACCGGGAGCGGGGAGATCGGGCAACGGATCGCGGAGATCGCCGCCCGACGGGTGATCCCGATCACGCTCGAACTCGGCGGCAAGAGCCCCGTGCTCGTCTTCCCCGATGCCGATCTCGATCGGGCGGCCCGTGGGATCGGTCTTGGGATCTTTGGCAACGCCGGGCAGATGTGCTGGGCGGCCTCCCGTCTCGTGGTGCACGAGAGCGTGCACGCTCCGCTCCTCGAGAAGCTGCGCGCGATCGCCGACGCCATGAAGCTGGGCCCGGGGATCGAGGACGGCGTTGAGATGGGCCCCCTCGTCTCCGCCGAGCAGGCCGCCCGCGTCCTCGACTACGTACGGAGCGCGGTCTCCGACGGAGGCGCGCTCGTGACCGGCGGGGAGAGGCCGACCGAGCCCCGACTCGCGCACGGCCACTTCGTCCGGCCGACGGTGCTGGACGCGGTCCCGCCGCGATCGCGGGCGGTGCAGGACGAGATCTTCGGGCCGGTCCTTTCCGTGTTCTCTTTCCGCGACGCGGAGGAGGCGATCCGGATCGCGAACGACACGCGATACGGCCTGTTCGCCGCTCTCTGGACGAAGGATCTCGCCACCGCCCACACGGTCTCGCGACGCCTGGAGGCCGGCATGGTGAGCATCAACGAACCGCCCACCACGTTCCCGCAGACCCCGTTCGGTGGGTTCAAGGAGAGCGGGATCGGGTTCGAGCAGGGAACGAAGGTCCTCGAGTCGTACACCCGACGGAAGAACGTGATCGTGAACCTCGGGTCCCCTCGAAAGAAGCCGGACAAGTAGGCCGCCTCCCCGAGCTTCGGGGTGCCCAGGTTCGTACGAAACCGCCTAAGAACCCCCCGAGGGTCCGACCCCGAACCCGATGTCCGGCCCCGTCGATCCATCGGCGAAGTGGGGAGAATGCGCGTTCTGCGGCAACGCCGTCCCTCCGACGGCGGCCGGATGCCCGATCTGCGGATCGGGGAACCCCATCCGGGCCGGCGCGATCTCCCAGGCGCCTCCCAAAGTACGCCGACGCCTGAAACTCCTCGGAGCCCTTAGGATCACGATTGTCGTCGGGGTCGTGCTCGTGCTCGCCTACCTCGTGGTCCAGCCGGTCCTCTCGGGACCCCCCGTGATCGCGGACCCGCTCACGACCTCGGGAACGTATACGATCGGGGCCGGGAACTCCACCGTGCTCGCGGGCGAAGTCAGCGGCGAGGACTTCATCACCGGGAACCTCTCGGTGATCGCCCCGGTGGGAACGGCGATCGGGCTGACGGTCTACAATTCGACGGAGTACACCCAGTACCTGGACCGGGAGAACCCCCAGAACCAGAGCTGGATCGCCCCGGAGAACTCCGGCCCGATCGCGTTCGCCGCCGAGTATACGGACACGTACTACTTCGTGTTCACCAACCCGTACACGACCGCGAGCGGCATCGCAGTTACGGTGTACATCGCGACGGAGTACCAGACGAACGTGAACTCCTTCGCGTAAGGGGAACGTCCCTCCCACGGGTGCGTCTATTCGGGGGTTCCGCTCGCGGGAGGGTCGCTGGCGGGGGTGTCGCTGGGAGCGGTCGGCATCCGGGTGAGATACTCCGGGGGAACTTGGTCGGTGAGGAAGACGGTCTTTCCCGCGCGCATGATCACGATGCCGTTCCCGCGGGCGCGCTTCGCGTCGATCTCGAGGATCACCGGGTTCGGCCGCCGGACGGCGCCGGCGGTGCGCGCATCCTGGGCCGTCTTCGAAAGGTGGACCTTGCGCCGGTCGGAAGGTTTCAGGCCGACCTCGAGGACGATCGCCACTTCCTCTTCGGTCACGGGGTAGTAGAGCTGGTCGGGTACGTTCTCGGTCGGGAGGTCGAGCATCACATCGAGCGTGTGCCCGTACGTCGCGCGGATCCGGTCGTCGCGCACCTCGTAGCGGCCCTTCCCATCGGTCTCCGCGATCGCGACCAAGTGGTGGACCCGCAGCCAGTGGTAGGCGCGGTGCTGTTGGGAGATCCCGCGGACGATCTGGGGAAGCGAGACCCACCCGTGCTCGTCCATCGTGAGATGGTACCGGTCGGGGAAATGGCGCAAGATCCCCGTCAGGATCCGACCGAGGTGATCGAGTTCCCGATCATCCATGAGGAACTTCGCGGTCTGACCACAGACCGGGCACGTGTCCCCCCGAAAGTAGCCGTGCTGATCGCACTCCTTCAGCATCGAGTGCAACCCCCTAGGTCCGGATCTTATCGGCCTTCTTGTCGAAGTCCGTGAGGAGGTCCCCGTACAGGTCCGCGAGGTCCTTGAGGACCCGCTTGAGCACCTGCTGCGGCTTCTCTCCCTTGGTCTTCAGGTACAGGGTCGGGCGGTCCAGGTACGGATGGCCGAGATAGTACCGAGCCTCCACGACCTTCTCCTCGCGTTGCAAGGCTTCCACCAGCGGGATGAGGAGGGTCTCCTCGCCCCGCGGAAGCTCCAAGCGGAGCGTATCCGACTCTCGTTCTGCGACTCGTACGTCCATCGGCGGCCTTTGGGAAACGGGCCACTGGCGTCTCGTTCTTAAGGGTGGCGGAGCCGCCGGAGGGGCGAGCGCCTCCCGCCCGTTCTCGGGGCCCCGGGGCCCCCGGGACACAGGGGGGCCGACGCGCCTATAACTCCCCCCGACTCCTCGAGGCTCGCATGCGCGTCCTGGTGGTCGGGGGCGGAGCCCGCGAGCACGCGATCGCCCGTACCCTCTCCATCGCGGGGGCTCAGATCGTCGGGGTCGCTGCGAACGCGAACCCCGGGCTCCGCCGCATCGCGACCACGATGGGCCGGTTTGACGTCACCGACTCCGACAAGATCGTGGCGCTCGCCGAACGGCAGGAGGTCGACTACGCTGTCATCGGTCCCGAAGCGGCCCTCGCCGCCGGCGTCGCCGACGCGCTGCGGGCGGCCGAGATCTCGGTCGTCGGTCCGTCGGTCGAGGCCGCGCGGATCGAATCCTCGAAACTGTTCTGCCGGGAACTGCTCGCCCGCCATGGTGTGGGGGGCCAGCCCCGGTTCGTGGCGCCGGAAAGTATCCAGGACGTCGACGCCCTCGCGCAGCAGTTCGGGGCCCCGTTCGTGGTCAAGCCGAGCGGCCTGACCGCGGGGAAGGGAGTTCGGGTCCAAGGTTCCGATTTCATCGAGGTCCAGGAGGGAGCGGCCTACGCGAAGAGCCTTCTCCTGCAGAGCCAGCGCGTCCTGCTCGAGGAGAAGCTCGAGGGCGAGGAGTTCAGCCTGATGGCCTTCGTCACCGACTCCGGGGTCTACCCCATGCCCGCGGTCCAGGACTTCAAGCGGGCCCTCGAGGGGGACCGCGGAGGCAACACCGGCGGCATGGGGGCGTACTCTCAGCGGGACCATCTCCTGCCGTTCCTCGCTTCGGCCGATCGCGAGACCGCGATCGAGATCCTCCAGCAGAGCGTCGCGGCGCTTCGGGCGGACGGGATCGAGTATCGCGGGATCCTGTACGGAGGGTTCATGCTGACCGCCCAGGGGCCGAAGCTGCTGGAGTTCAATGCGCGATTCGGCGACCCGGAGGCGATCAATGTGCTCGCGCTCTACGAGGAAGGCAATTTCGACGAGCTATTGTTCGGCGTGGCGAGCGGCCGGGTCGACCCGAACCTGGTGCGCTTCCGGCTGCGCTCGACCGTCGTGAAGTATCTCGTGCCTCCGGGGTACGGCGACCAGCCCCGACCCGGAGGGGTCCTGCGGCTCGACGAGCCGGCGATCGAGGCCGAAGGGGTCCGCGTGTACTTCGGGAGTGTCGACTCCGTCGGTCCCTCGGCGGTGCAGCTCGGCTCGAGCCGGGGCGTCGCCCTGGTCGGCGAGGCGAGCGCGATCCATGAGGCCGGGGCCCGGGTCGAGGCGGCGCTCGCGCACGTGGAGGGAGAGTTCTACGTCCGTCACGACATCGGAACGAACGAGGATCTCGCCCGCCGGCGCGAGCACATGCGCCAGATCATCGCTCCGGGTGCCAAACCTTCGCCGCTCCCCCTCAGTGTCGCGAGGGCCCGCGCTCCGCCGTCGAGCGCCGCATCGCCGGATCGGATTCCGTAAGGTCCGGCGCGCGAAGGGTCAAATACGCCCGGCTCCCTCGAATCCTCCCTCATGTTTTGTCCCAAGTGCAAACGGTTGATGCGCCCGGACACCGCGGCCCGCCGGTGGCGGTGCTCCGCGTGCGGCGCGACGGTCCCGCTCGGGTCGGGCCAGGAGGTCGGCCGGTCGACCCCGCAGGGACGGGAGGTCTCGGTGGTAGAGACGAAGACCGTGACGCTCCCGACCACGAACGAGGTCTGCCCCAAGTGCGGCCACGACACGGCGTACTGGGTCCTGCGTCAGACGCGCGGCGCGGACGAGCCCGAGACCCGGATCTTCGAGTGCACGAAATGCGGGCACAAATGGCGGGAGTACCAGTGAGCCCCTCCGAGTTCGGGCCGATCGAGGGCGTGTTCCGACCGGAGGCACTCGGGCACACGGTCGCGATCCGCGGTTGGGTCCTCCGTTCCCGTTCCTCCGGAGGGATCCTGTTCATCTCGCTGCGGGACCGCACCGGTGTCGTCCAGGTCACCGGCCGAAAGGACACGCTCGGGGAGGACGCGTTCACCGCAGCCGAGCACGTCCAGAACGAGGGAGCGATCGTCGTCGAGGGGGTGGTCGCGGAGGACCGGCGCGCGCCCGGAGGGCGGGAGGTGCGGGCCTCCCGGATCGGCGTCCTCGACGCGGGGGAGCCGTACCCGATCTTCCAGGAGCAGACCGAAGAGTTCCGCCTCGACAAACGCCACTTGGTCATCCGGTCGCAGGACCACGTCGCCACCTTCCGCGTGAAGGCCGAGCTGCTGCGGGCGTTCCGGGAGTTCATGGACCGCGAGTCGGTGCTCGAGGTCACGCCCCCCATCCTCAGCGGCAACGCCGCGGAAGGCGGCGCCGAAGCGTTCGAGATCGACTACTTCGGTCGACCGGGATACCTCTCGCAGACCGCGCAGCTCTACCTCGAAGCCCTCCTCGTGCCGCACGAACGGGTGTACGCATTGACCCCGTCGTTCCGCGCCGAGAAGATGCGCACCCCCCGCCACCTGACGGAGTACCTTCATCTCGAGGGAGAGCTCGCCTGGACCGATCTCGACGGACTGCTCGTGTTCATCGAACGGATGGTCGAGTACGTCTGCCACGCGATTGCCGAGCGACGGCCCCAGGAACTCCACCAGCTGGGGCGCGCGCCGGAGGATCTCGCCGCGATCCGTGCCCCGTTCGAGCGGGTGACGTACGCGGAGGCGCTCGACGAGCTCCAGAAGAAGGGATTCCCGATCACCTGGGGAGCCGACTTCGGTACCGCCGAGGAGCGTGCCCTGACGATCGAGCGGACCTCCCCGATCTTCATCACCCGGTTCCCGCGCGAGCTCAAGGCGTTCTACATGCTGCGTTCCGCCGACGATCCCCGCACCGTGGAGGGAGCCGACCTGCTCGCCCCCGAGGGATACGGCGAGATCGTCGGGGCTTCGTGCCGCGAGACGAGCCTGAAGAACCTGCTCGAGCGTCTCGCCCAGCTCGGCATCGACCCGCAGCAGTACGAGTGGTACCTCGATCTCCGCCGTCACGGGAACGTAGAGCACGCCGGATTCGGGCTCGGGGTCGAGCGCATCCTCCGGTGGATGCTCCGTCGCGAACACATCCGCGACACGACCCCGTTCCCTCGGACCCCGAGCCGCCACACGCCGTGAGCGTCCGGGAGCCGTCGGCACGGCAAAAGTTCAAGAACGGTTGCTGCAGTGCGTGCGACGTACGGACCTCTCGAGGAGCATAGCGTGGCACCCCAACGACACTCTGAACATGAGGAATCGAGCGCCAAGCCGACCCCTCCAGAGGTCGGGGTTCCCGTCGTGGAACGGCTCACCCACCACGATGTCCCCGAGGTCGCGACCCTGTTGAAAAGGGTGTGGGACGCTCAACGATCCGAACTTCCCGCCGAACTCGTGAAGCTCTGGGAACCGACCCCGCTCGAGTTCATGAGCCTCATGGAAGGCGTGACGTTCTTCGCGGCGCGCCGGGACGGGCGGCTGATCGGCCTCATCGGCTGCGAGCTCGAGGGACGCAGCGCGCACTTCCACACGCTCGTGGTGGATCCCGCGACGCGTCGTCAAGGGGTGGGGAGCGCGTTGGCCCGGGCCGCGATCGACTGGGCCCGGCGCAACGGCTGCCCCTCGGTCTGGTTCGATTCGCTGTCCCGATTCACCGCGATCCCGCCCCTGCTCAAACGGGTCGGCTTCAGCGAAGCCGGTGTTCTGCACCGGCATCTGTGGAACGAGGACGTGAGCTACTTCGAGCAGATCCTGTAACCGTTCGGGGGCGAGGTCCGACCGGTCGGTCCCGTCCCCCGCGACACGGTCGCGAACGAGAGCCCGGGGTCCTGCAGGGGGTGAGATTTGAACTCACGGACTCCTACGAGACTAGGACCTCAACCTAGCGCCTTTGACCAAGCTGGGCCACCCCTGCAGAGGGCCGGTCGCGCGTACGATACGCCGAGGATAACTCTTTCGAAGGTGACGGGCCGTTCGCTCGCCCCGTCCGAAGAGAAACGTCTATTATCGACCGCGGGTGGGGCGGACCATGTGCCCTCGAGGTTCCGACGACCTCCGAGAGAACGACTACCGGGAGATCGGCACGGGCCATCCGATCGTGTACATCGGACAGAAGCCCACGATGACCTACGTCTTCCAGCTCGTCGCCCAGCTCCACTCGGGCGCCGGGGCCGTGATCGTGAAAGCGCGGGGCAACGCGATCGGCAAGGCGGTCGACGTGGTGGAAGTCGTCCGACGGCGCCTCCTGCAGGGCCAAGTGACGATCGGGCCGATCTTGATCGACACCGAGCGGTTGACGAACCGCGACGGACGCGACGCCAACGTTTCGTCGATCACGATCTCGGTGGCACGGACGGGGCCGGAACCCGCGCCGCCGCCCAAGTAGGCACTCCCGAACGAACGACGCAGCTACCGGCCCAGCGGTCGCCGATCCGCTGTCGCTCGGACGAGATCACCATGACCAGGACCCCGAAGGCACCGAACAGGAGCGTGGCGGTCGCTGCGATCCCAAGGAAGTACAGGAAGGCGACGGAGTTCGAAAGGCTCCCGAACCCCGCCGCGCTCGCCCCTCCCGCCCCTCCCAGGGCGAGGGCGGCGATCGCCGCGGAGAGCTCGATGCCGATCGCGCTGTACGTGGCGAGCCGCGGGGCCGCGCGCACGAAGGCGGGGAGCCACCCAAGGCGACGAAGGTTCCGATCGCGCACCTCGAGTCCGAGCATCCATTTTCCCGGTGTGGTCCCGAACACGCACTCGGCGATGGCCCCGTAGAGGAACGCCGCGGCGATGTAGCCGTAGGCGGCCGCGAGGAACGAGATGGCACCGAGGACCGACACCAGCGATCCCCCGATGCTGATCGCGAGGAACCACCACAGCACGACGGCGGGGACCGTCACGAGCGCGAGGTCGATCGCGCAGGCCGCGATGCGGGCGCGGATGGTCGCCAACCGCGGGGCGCCGAGATCTCGCCCGACGCCGACGAGCATCCGGGCGGCCAGCCAAGCCCGGAGCCCTTCCACCGGCTCGATCGATGGGGACCGTGCGAGCGAGTCGAGGTTCGCCTGGTCGGCGACCACCCACGCGGGCACGCCAAGTCCTTCCCACGGACGTGCCGGATCCGCGGCGGCGGGGAGCTCAAGGAGCCGATGGGCCTGCGCGGCGGCCTCGCGCGCGGCGAGCGACGCGTCGCGAACCGCGTCGGCCGGCCGATCGTCATACTCGGCCTGCAGCGAGCGGGTCAACCGTTGCGTCGGGGGCGATGGCGGGGGCACGGGACCATCGGGAACCGGGGTCCATCCCCGCTCGAGGAGGCGGTGCGCGGCGTACGCAGCGGCGAGGGCCAGGAGGCCCGAGAGGTACAGCAGATCGAGGACGTTCGCTCCCCCGATGACGTACAGGTTCATCGGTCCGGGCCCGTAGAGGGGAGGCTCGCGGAGCACGTCGGCTCCGACCAGCACGCCGAACGTGGTGGTCGAGTAGGCCATCGGGAGGGCAAGCCCTTCCCGTCCCTCGAAGAGCGGCCGGGCGATGAGCACCGCGACGAACCCCGCGAGGATCGGGGTCATGAGGTAGACCGGAAACAGCTCCTCGATCCCGGCACCGGGCACCGTCGACGACGCGAGATACGTCAGCACCACGACCGCGGAGGTCAGCGCGACCAGGCCGCCCACGCGGCGACCGATGGCCGGAGCGACCTCCCGCAGGACCCCGGGCGCGACGTAGAACGCAGCGAGCGAGAAGCCGACCGCGATCGCGGTGACGGCGAGCTCCTGGCCGGGGACGCTCGCGAGGTACACCACCGCGAGGAGGGCGAGCGCGCTCTCAACGCTGAGCCACAGGCCGAAGAACGCGAGGGTGCGCCGCATCGGCGGAGCGATGCGGGCGAACAGCGCCCCGGCGACCAGGAGCGGGAAGAGGCCGCCCCCGAGATTGATCGCGAGCAGGTCCGGTCCGATCCGGACGAACGTGAGCTCGGCGACGAAGGCGAGGATGCTGGCCGGGACCAGCAACCAGAACGTCAGCTTCCCCAGGCCGACGCTCTCGGCAAACGGTCCACGTTCCCATGCGAACAAGGCGAGGAAGAGCCACAGGAGCGGCGGGAGGGCGAAGCTGAGGATCGTGCCGCTAACGTCGAACCCCAGTTGGAATGGATCGAGCACGGTGTGGGTCTCGCCCGCTCCCGGAGCGATGGCCCCGAGCCAGCACCACGACCGTCGAGGAACGTAAAGAGTTATTCCGCCGCGGGACGTGGAGCCGGTCGATGGTCGCGCAAAGGACCGAGAAGGATTCCCTGGGGGAGCGCGAGGTTCCGGCGAACGCGTACTGGGGGATCCAGACCCTGCGGGGGAGCGAGAACTACCCCGTCAGCGGCCTGCGGGCGAGCCCGCACCTGATCCGGGCGTACGCGCTCCTCAAACTCGCCGCGGTTCGCGCGAACGTCGCCCTTAAGGGACTCGACGAACGACGCGGGAAGGCGCTCGAGCAGGCGGCGTAGGAGCTCGCCGCCGGTCGGTTCGATCGCGAGTTCCCGATCGACGTCTTCCAGGCGGGCGCCGGCGTCTCGTTCCACATGAACGTCAACGAGGTGCTGACGAACCGAGCCCTCGAGATCCTGGGACTCCCGCGGGGGGACTACCGGGAGGTGAACCCGAACGACCATGTGAACCGTGGGCAGTCGACCAACGACACGTACCCCGCGGCGGCGCAGGTCGCCGTCCTCCTTGCGCTGCGCGAACTGCGCCCGGCGGTCGTCTCCCTTGCGGTGAGCCTGGAACGTAAGGCCCAGGAGTTCCGTTCATTGGCCAAGGCCGGCCGCACGCATCTGAAGGACGCGATGCCGGTGACCCTCGGGGCGGAGTTCCGCGCCTACGCCACGGCGCTCGAACGGGTGCTCGAGGCGCTCCCGACGGTCGAGCGGGCCCTGGCCGAGATCCCGTTGGGGGGGAGCGCGGTCGGTACGGGCGTCAACTCGGTCCCCGGGTTCCGGGGGAAGGCCGTCGAGGAGTACGCGAAGCTCACGGGCCTCCCGCTGGTCACCGGCCGCGATCCCTTCGAGACGATGCAGAGCCGCTACCCGCTCGGGTTCGCGTCGGCGTGGTTGCGGACCCTCGCCCTCGAACTGATCCGGATCGCCAACGACCTACGTCTGTTGTCGAGCGGGCCGTACACGGCCCTCGATGAGATCCGGGTACCGGAGATCCAGCCGGGCTCTTCGATCATGCCGGCAAAGGTCAATCCCTCCGCGGCCGAGTGCCTGGACATGGTCGCCTTCCACGTCGTCGGCGCGGACGTGGCGGCGGCGCTCGCCGTGCAGGCCGGGCAGCTCGAGATCAACGTGATGATGCCGCTCGCTGCCTTCGAGGTCCTGTTCTCCGCGGAGATCCTCACGAACTACCTCCCGGTCTTCGCCCGCACCTGCGTCGATGGGATCACCGCCAATGCTCCACGACTCGAGGCGTACTTGCTCGCGTCGAGCGCGACCGCGACGGTCCTCACCCCCAAGCTCGGGTACATGAAGGTCGCCGAGATCGTGCACGAGTCGCAGGCGACGGGCAAGTCCGTCAAGGAACTGCTCCTCGAGCACCACCTGCTGACCCCCGCCGAGATCGAGCACCTCCTGGGCGGTGCGGCCCTGCTCAAGATCACCGAGCCGGTGCCCTAGAGCGGGAACGCGCACCGTTAAGTGGCACGGCTCTCCTCGTGGCCCCACGGATCATGGCGACGCCCGAGCGGATACCGGTGGCGCTCGGGAACCCCAACTCCGAGGAGTTCCGGCACGCGGTCGAGATCCTCGGGAAGGTCGGACTGACCCAGTACGAGGCGCGGGCCTACGTGGCGCTCGTCGCCCGGGGACTGGGGGACGCCGCGACGATCGCGCACGCGTCGGGCATCCCCCGCACTTCGGCGTACAAGGTCCTCGAATCGCTCACGGAGAAGGGGTACTCGAAGCCGACCGGCGGCAAGCCGATCCTCTTCCGGCCGACGCCGCCGCAGGAGGTGGCCGAGACGCTGAAGGGCGCGATCCAGGAGGTGTTCGAGCAGCTCGCGGACCTGCACCGGGCCGTCGCGGAGCACGGCGAACCGCAGCTCGTCTACCTCCTCAGCGGTCGCGACAAGGTCCTAGGAAAGATCGCCGAGCTGCTGGACCAGTCCTCGGTCACCTTCATCCTCACGACGCCCCAGCTCTCCGACCTGCGCGACGAGCTCGGCAAGAAGATCCTGCATGCGGTCAAACGTGGGGTCCACGTGACGTTCGTCACCGCGCCGCTGCAGCGCATCCCGGAGGGAGTCCAGTACGTCACCCGCGACAACCTCCATGCGACCGAGGTGCTCGCCGACGGCCAGCACGCCCTCCTCGCCGCCCCCGGGTTGGACGCCTGCGGGTTCACCGACAACCCCATCCTGACCGCCCACCTCCAGCAGTTTCTGGAGGTCGTTCTCGATCGGGGGCCGGGCGACTCCCCACCGTCGTAGCGGACCCTTCCGTTCATGACGGCCGTCGTGCCCCGCTCCCCGCGGTCGATGCGCGGTCCGGCGACGCCCCCGGCGGAGCGCGTGCGTCGCCGCCTCGCGGCATCGGTCGGGGTCGAGGCTGCCGGGCGGATGCCGTCGGGCTATCACCGAATGGGTCGGGTCCTCCTCCTGCGACTCCCGGAGGAATTTCGACCGGAGTTCCCCCGGATCGGGGCGGCGTGGCGGGAGGAGCTCGGCGTGACGACGGTGATCACCCAGGTCGGCCCGATCGAAGGGGAGTTGCGTCGGCCCCAGATCGAGGTCATCGCCGGGACGGAAACCGAGACCGAGGTCATCGAACATGGCATCCGATATCGGTTCGACGCCGCCCGGATCATGTTCGCGACCGGAAACCGGGCCGAACGCCAGCGCGCGGGCCAGCTGACCCAACCCGGCGAGTCCGTCGCGGATCTGTTCGCGGGCATCGGCTACTTCGTCCTACCGGCGGCCCTGCGGGGGAGGGCGAGGAGGGTCCTCGCGGTGGAGAAGAACCCCGTCGCCTATGCCTATCTCCGGCAGAACGCCGAGCGCAACGGGGTCTCCGGGCGCGTCCGTTCGCTGTGGGGAGACAATCGCGAGCTCGATCTCCCTCGGGGCGAGGCCGATCGCGTCTTTCTCGGGTACCTACCGAGCGCGGTGGGATGGATCCCGCGGGCGCTCGAGCTGGGCCGGCCCGAAGGCGTTTGGCTGCACGTTCACACGCTCGGAGATGCCCGCGGAGGCGTAGATCGGTCGATGTCGGAGGTTCGCGCGGCGGTCGAAGCGGCGGGCGCCTCGATCCTCACCGCTCCCGAAGGGCGGATCGTGAAACCGTACGGGCCGGGTCGGAACCACGTGGTGGTCGACGTACGGGTCCGTCCGCGCGTCTAGGCGGGAATGCGCGCGCTCGCCGGCCGGAGCGCGGCCATCGCCTTCGGGAACGCTTCGACGAACCGGTCGATGTCCGCGGTCGGATTCGAGAAGGAGACCCGGACGAACCGCGACCCGAACTCGTGCGAGAGATAGTACCCGGACCGGATGAAGACGCCGTATCGGACGAGCAGTTCCTTCTGGAGGTCCTCCGGATCGACCCCCGTCCGAGCGATGTCGATCACGAACATGTTCGCGGAGCTGGGGAACACGGGAAGGAACGATCCGGGGATCTGGGCGACCGTCTCGCGGATCCGGTCGCCGTTCGCGCGGGTCTGGCGACGGACATGGTCGAGCCACTGCGGTCGCGAACTCATCGCCGCCTTGGCCGCGACCTGGGAGAGCACGTTCTGACCGAGGTCGCTGGTGCTGAAGCGGACGATCTTCTTCTGCAGCTCCGGCGTCGCCACCAGTCCACCGAGACGGAGCCCGGCGAGCCCGCAGTTCTTCGACACCGACCAGACGACGATCGTCTCTTCCGGTGCGAACTCGGTCCCGAGGGCGTGCCGGTCGGCGAAGTCGCGGTACGTCACGTCATTGAGCAGCAAGATGTGGCGATCGTGGGCGATCTCGGCGATCGCGCGCACCTCCTCGCGGGGGTACGTAGATCCCATCGGGTTCAGCGGATCGATCAGGAGGATCATTCGGGTCTTCGGGCCGATCGCCTCCTGGACCTGCTCGCTGGTGAGCCGGTACGGGGGCTGGTAGATCGGAAGGGTGCGGACCTTCGCTCCGGTCAATTCGGCGAACCGGTGGATGATGAAGTAACTCGGATCGGACGCGACGAACTCGTCGCCCGGACCGAGGAGTGCCCGGAGCAGCACGTAGAGCGCCTCGGTTCCCCCTCCCGTGAGCGACGGCGTGAACCCCGGAGGTGTCCCGAGAGCGCGGCGAACGAGGTCGATGAGCTCCGGATCCCCGGAGGCGAGGGGGTACGTCGGGTACCGCCGATCTCGCACCGCGGCGATCAGAGCCGGCTCGACCGCCTCCCGCGGGACCAGGTGGTTGGTGTTCTGGCACATCCACGCGATCTCGTGGTAGCGCGCGTGCGCGTACTGGAAGGCGTCGAACGGCGGTTCGGGCATGGGTCCGGTCACCCGGGGCGAGGGCGAACTTAACGGCATTGGCTCCCGTGCGCCGGTGTCGCACCGGACTCGGCGAGGAACGTGGCGACGATCCCGAGCGATTGGGGGCGCACCTCGACCCGGGCGAACCCGGCGCTCCGCATCGCCTCGACGAGGCGGGCGCGCGACGGAAGAGACCGCAACGACTCGGGCAGGTAACGGTACGGTCCGGCGCTGCCCACGGCGGCGCCGAGCCATGGCACGAACCGATCGAAATATGCATGGAAGATCCGGCGGAACGTCGGGGACGTCGGCTCGGTGATCTCGAGGCTCAGAAGCACGCCGTCCGGCCGGAGGACCCGACGCGCCTCCGCCAGAGCGAGGGGGAGGTCCGCGAAGTTCCGAAGGACGAAAGCGTTCGTTACCAGGTCAAAGGCCCCATCGAGGAACGGCAGACGAAGCCCCGTCCCCCGACCGAAGTCGATCCGACGACGCTCGCGTGCCGCACGGTGACGGACCGTCGCCTTGTCGAGCATCGCGCGCGTGAAGTCCAGGCCGATGACCTCGGCCTCGGGAAAGTGTCGGGCCACGAGCACGGCGAGATCCCCGGTGCCGCATCCGAGATCGAGGACCCGGCGCACCGGGCCGGGAGCCCGAAAGCGGTCGAGGTCCCAGAGGGCCCGGGGGCGCCATACGAAGTCGTTCCCGACCGAGGCGAGGTGATCAAACCCATCGTATCCCCGCGCGATGTGAGTGAACATCCGTTGGATGTCGCGCTCGAACGACGGCTCCGTCCGATCCGGATACGGCGATCCGTCTTCGGCACGGCGTCCGGTCGGTTCCGCCCGAGCCGCCGTCATATCGCTCGAGGACCACCGCAGCGGCTTAACGGTGTCCCGAAGGACCACCGCACGACGCCGGAGACGATCCTGCGGTCCCGTCGGCAGGTGTCGTAAGCGTTAATTAACGAGGCCCGGCTCGGAGGGGGGATGGCAGGCGAGGCACGGGGGGACCCGTCGGTGATCGAAGGTCGGTCGGTGGCGGACCTCTCCGCCACTCGCCAGATCGCCTTCTGGGCGTTCGCGGCGCTCCTCGTCCTCGCGATCGTCTTCTACATTTGGTGGGGCCTTTCCTTCGGAGTGTGGATCGACAACGGAGTGTACGCCGTCGTCGCGACGCTCGCGGCCTTCGGCCTCGCCGGCATGTGGCTCGTCATGCCCAACCCTCCACCCCCAGCCCTTCCGCCTCCCACCAACTGAGCCGGACTCTCGCCGAGGTAGCCGCCCGTACGCGGGCCCGCCCCATCCGCGGAAAGGTGATTTCAACCACCGGCCGTTACCCGAGCATGGCCGCCGCCCGCTCGTTCTGTCGGCTTCGCCGGGAGATCGCCCCCGGCACGCGCGTCAGCGCGCTCGTTCCCGAGCAGGGGATGTGCCTCTCGGCATTCCTGGTGCTCTCCCCACCCGCCCACCCCGGCGCCGTGCTCCTGGGCCGGATACGTCCCGAGGCCGACTGGGAGCAGATCGGAGGACTCGATGCGAATCGGCTCCCGGCGGTACAGGGCGGATGGATGCTACCTTCCTGCCACCTGATGATCTACGAGTCGCCGCACGACGCGGCGCGCCGGATTGTGCGCGAGCAGCTCGAGCGCGCGGACCTCGCGCTCGGCCCCCCGCTCGTAGTCTCGGACACGTCGTCCCCGGCCCACGCGGCCCCCGGCGCGCTGCATTGGGATCTGGGCTTCGTCTTCCCCGGAGTGTGGGAGTCCACCTCGGCCGCTCCCCCGGCGCCCTGGTCCCGGCTGGAGCTCGTCGAACTGTCGGGACTGCGAAGCACCGATGTCGTCCGAGGCCAGGCCGACATCCTCGCGTACGCCGGCCGACGGCTCGGTGCGTGAACGTTCGTGGTCCACCGGACCGGGAGCGGCCGAAGATCGTCGGGTACTTCCGGCCTATCGATCCGCTGGAGTCGTGACGGGTCTGCGCCTGGTGGGAGGCAGAGAGACCTATCGAGTTCCCTCGGGTCGATGACGAACCACGTCGCGGTGGCCGGTCCCGAGCGTTCTCGCTCCGGCGTGGGGAGGTCGTCGCACTACAGGGGTCGGGAGGCGAGCACCCAGACCCCTCCGTCCGTCGAACCGCAGGCGATGCACGGGCCGGGACCGCGCGGCTCGAGGGGCACGGTGCTTTCGGGCGTACCGAGGACCGCCCCATCGATCGCCTGTTCGATCCGGCGACCGCACGGCTCCCCTCCACACCAGCGGACCATGCGGATCTGGGTCGATCCCGCGAGCTCGGCGAGGGTATCGGCGTACGCAAAGGAGGTACGGAACCGCTCGGTCGCCTGCTCCGTCAGCGCGCGGTCGAAGTCGGCAAGGCGACGATCGACTTCGGCCTCCAACTGGTCGAGGGAAAAGCTCGACTTGCGGCCCAGCCGGTCGGCGGCCGTCACCGTCCGCTGCTCGGCTTCCCGTCGTCCGAGTTCGAGGCGCAGCGGAACGCCGAGCAGTTCCCAGTGGTAGTACTTGGCCCCCGGGCGCGCGTCGCTGGCGTCGATGTGGACGCGTCGTCCCTGACGTCGCAAGCGGGCGGCGACCTCCTGCGCCATCGCCACCGGGTCGGCGGCTCCCGCCGCGACGGGGATCGGGACGATGACGACCTGGTACGGGGCGATCGCCGAGGGGAAGACCACCCCCTTGGCATCTCCGTGGACGGCGACGATCGCGCCGAGGAGTCGCTCCGAGAGCCCGAACGTGGTCTGGTGCACGAACCGCGAGCTCCCGTCGGTCGTCTCGTACTGGATCCCGTACGGCCGGGAGAAGTTCTCGCGGTAGTGGTGGATGCTACCGATCTGGAGCGTCCGTCCTTCCCCGACCGGTATGTCGAGGGCGACGGAGTAGAACGCCCCCGCGAACTTGTCCCATTCCGGACGGCGTACCGGAACGTACGGCAGGTCGAACGCCGCGGCCATCTTCGCGAACGCGTCCAGGTTCGACCCGACCCGGGCGGTCGCGGTCGCCTCGTCCACCTGGCAGGTGTGCTCCTCGAAGAAGTGGATCTCACGGACGCGGATGAACGGTCGGGTCGTCTTCGTCTCGTAGCGGAAGGTGTTGACGATCTGGTAGACGTTCAGCGGCAGATCTCGGTGGGAGCGCACCCAGAGCGCGAAGATCGGGTACATCGCGGTCTCGCTGGTCGGGCGGAGCACCAGCGGGACGTCCAGATCGGCGAGCCCTCCCTTCGTCACCCAGTAGACCTGGGCGTTGAACCCCTGGATGTGCTCGGCCTCCTTGGCGAACTCGGTCGCCGGGATCAGCGTCGGGAACTCGACCGCGTTCGACCCCGTCACCTCGATCTCGCGGATGAGCACCTCGTCCAGGCAACGTCGGGCGCGGAAGCCGTACGGGGTCCAGACGTTCATCCCCTTGACCGGGTACCGCTTGTCGGTGAGGTCCGCCGCCTCGACCACGGCGAGGTACCAGTCCATGAATGCGGTGCGCTTGTCCGGGAGTTCGGCCATGGGTCCGTCGAAGAGGGGGGTCCCTGGATTATAACCGTAACCCGAGGCGCGCGCCATCGAACGAAGGCGGGGCGGGCCCCTCGTGCGCTCCGACTCTGCGAAGAGCGAGGACTCCGATAGCGACCCGCCGGGTTCAAGAACTCCGCCGGGCTCGGCCACGCCGGTCCGGACACGATGTGGGAGAGCGAAGGGCATCGGGGGCCCGGGATCGGCGGCCCCCGGGGTCAAGGACCCCCGATCGATCCCCGAAAGACGGTCGTTCCGCGCGTGCTGGTCATGCTCCTCTTGGTCGGCATCTTCGCCGAGTTCGTCATCGGGGTTGCCGTCTCGGTCTGGGGACCCCTCCCGCCGTCGTCCGTCGCCACGCTCTTCGGGCCCAACGCCGGCTCGTACGGGTGGCTCTCCGTCCACGCCATCCTCGCCGTGCTGCTCGTGATCCTCGGGATTCTCTTGATCGCCTCCATCGGGCGTCTCCACCGTCCTCGCCTCCTCTTCGGAGCGGTCGCCGCCTTCGTCCTCGTCCTGCTCGCGGCGTTGTCGGGGTATGGGTTCGTCGCGGGTTCGGGCAACGGCTCGTACGTGGTCCTCATGGGGGTATTCTTCCTCGTCGCGTGGACCTTCTACGTGATGGTCGCGACGCGACTGCGACGCGCCGCGTGGATGGCGATGCGCCGGGAACGGATGAACTCCGGCGCGCCCCCGGCGGCCTAGATCCGCGGCGGTCGGGGTGCATGAGCACCTAGACGGTTAAGCTCCGGGGCTCCTTTGGAGACCGGCCATGCGGCTGGTGGTGTGCATCGATCGCGACGACGACCTGGGCCGCAAGGCCGGTGTCGCCGGGCCGATCGTTGGGCGGGCGGCGGTCATCGATGCCGCCACGCGCCTCGGGATCGCGGACCCCGAGGACAGCGACACGAACGCGATGTTCGCCGCGGTCCGGATCCTGGACGAGATCCTGAAGGCCGGGGACGCCGGCGAGGTCTGCGTGCTCACGGGGTCCCCCAAGGTCGGACTCCTTTCCGACACCCGGGTCGCCGAGCAGTTCGACCAGGTGCTCGAGCGGGTGAAGGCGACCTCGGCGCACCTCGTGAGCGATGGCGCCGAGGACGAGCATCTCTTCCCGATCCTGGCGTCACGCCTGCGGATCGACGGCGTGCACCGGGTCTACATCCGTCAGAGCGCGAGCATCGAATCGACGTACTACACGATCATCCGCGCGATGAAGGATCCGAAGCTCCGCGCGAAGACGATCCTTCCGGTCGCCCTCGTGCTGCTGGTCCTGGGGATCGCGGCCGCGGGCGGGGTCCTCGTCTGGGGCGTGGTCGGGATCGCGATCCTCCTCGGCGTCTACCTCATCTTCTGGACGTTCGACATCGACGAGGGGATTATCGATGCGGTGCGTTCCGCGTCCCGGGACGTCCGCACCGGTTCGGTCGCGTTCGGCTTCGGGCTCTTCTCTGTCGCGCTCGTCGGGGTCGGGTTCTTGGAGGGGTACAATGCCTACGTCGCGAACCTGCCAAACGGAGCCCTCGACGGCCTCCTGTCGTTCCTGCAAAGCGCGGTCATCTGGTGGATCATCGGCGCGTTGCTGTGGGAGTGCGGGCGGGCGTTGCGGCGCTACCTCGCGCTCGGACGGTTCCCCCGCTCGTTCGTCGTGGCGACGACGTCGGTCGTCGGCATCGGTTTCATGAGCTACGGGGTGATCTACCTCGTCCAGTATCTCCAGAACGTGGGGTCACCGGCGGAGCTGCCCGTGACGGTCGCGTTCGTCATCCTCGGGCTGGGCCTGGTGATCACCGCGGGGATCTTGCAGCAGTACTTCAAGTCGATACTGAACCGCGGGGTCGCCGAGCCGTCGTCGGGCTAGCGCCTTCCGCGCGGGCGGACCTACTCCCACCCTTGGAGACGCGCGACGTGCGCCAAGTGCTCGGGCGGGATCTCGAAGCCGCACCGCTCGCGCAGCACCTGGGCGATCCCCTCCAGGCTCGGGTTGATTTCGCGCGCTCGCGCCCCGAGCGTGCCGAGGTCCTCCCAGTAGTTCCACGGGAAGACGACCCAGACCCACGACTCCTTCGGGATCTCCTCCGCGAAGTACGTCGGTTTGTGCTTGGCGTGCGAGATGTGCAAGAAGGTGGCGGTCTCGGCCCGGCGGGGGTGCTGGGCGCGGGCCGCCTCCAACGCGAGGCCCAGGCT
>Ga0187856_1000913_pt1 | contig 24932 bp, 23 predicted proteins | sample June2016WEW_8_40_FD_132443 | JGI IMG/M metagenome (GOLD analysis project Ga0187856, IMG submission 132443) | Peatland microbial communities from SPRUCE experiment site at the Marcell Experimental Forest, Minnesota, USA - June2016WEW_8_40 | ecosystem: Environmental > Terrestrial > Soil > Wetlands... | reverse complement strand
CTCGCCGCGACGCAGCGCCTTGATCATGCGTTCCAGGATGACGTTCACTACCACTACCGCTTGGCGGCGCGACAATCCTCTCTCCCGAAGCTTGCCTACCAGATACGCACGGCCGAGAGTACGAGGCTGCTTTTCCATGGAATGATGCCGGCTCCGGCAACCTTTCATCTTCGACCCCAGACTTTGACTCACTCCGTGTCAGAGGTCACAAGTCAAACTCAGATCTCTTCCATATGGAGCGCATCGCCTCGGGCCGTCTCGTTCTTGTCGCGAACATTGCGCGACTGCTATTCGATGATTCCGGCCGAAGTGTGCGAAGTTGCAGTGAAATGCAACAGCATCGAGGCCTCTGGCTCGGAGGCGACCCAATCCTTCACGCGTTGCGAGTTCACGAGCACCGATCCGTCCCGGCCAAATTCCATGTAGTTGAAGCCGCCAAACGCAGCAACATACTGGTTACTTCCCACCCTGCAGGACCGCCTCTTGCGATCGATGACCAAGGCTGCTTCCAGCCTTTCACGGAGGCGGATTTGATTCGGCTGCGCCTTTTGCAATCTGCAGGTGAGGCCGCAGCAAGAGGGGATTATGAAGACTTACGCGGTGCTGCGGGCGATGGCGTCAGGATTGGGGTCAGAGAAGAGCGTCGACGGCCGCGGCCAGAGAAGGGAATCGCTTGTCGGCCAGGGCGCTGGCCTGTTTGAGGCCGGGCTTCTGGCGCTCGGGGTCACTTTCAATGAAAATGGTTTGCATTCCCAATCGGCGGCCGAACTCGATATCAGAGAACGAGTCGCCGATCATTACGCTCGTGGCAACGGAGATACTGGGAAAGTCAGCTACAGCTTGCTCGAACATGCCCGGCAGGGGTTTGCGGCAATTGCATTTCCGTTTGTCGTGGGGGCAGAAATAGAACCGGTCGATGTGTGCACCTTGGCTTGCCAAAAGGTCTTGCAGCGCGGAGTGGATGGCCTCGACCTCGGCGGTCGTGTAGAGCCCTAGGGCAATGCCGCGCTGGTTCGAGACCACAATCACACGCAATCCCGCGCCGTTCAGTCGGGCGATGGCTCCGGGCACACCGGGCAACAGATGAAAGTCATTCCATGAGCCGACGTACTGGCCTTCAGGCAACTTCCTGTTCACCACGCCGTCGCGGTCGAGGAAAACAGTGCACAAGCTCTTTGTGTTGGGAAGGTTGGTGGAGTCGAGCACACTATTTATGATAGCAATGGTGATTTGGGCGCAGTAGCGCTGATCGGATGAAACTGCGCAAGCCGACTACGTTATCAGGCGAGTGCGGCGCAAAGTGGTCTGTTTAAGCTCAGGTGCGTGTACCTTTTGTGAGGTCTGCGTGGCCAAGGTCTCTCAGTCCAGCGCTCGCGCTGTCCGATACAAAAATGCCCACGCCGAGCAAGTAAGACCTCTGCGGTCCTTCCTGTCTGACGCGGGCTAATTTCCGGATGAACCGGTGCTACGTGCGAAAATCAGGCCTGGGCATCTCGATCATGAGACGACCTACTGGATCTCGGCGTCGCATTGGTTTTTTCCCCCCTTAAGTAAATAAATACAAAATACTTAGCCGCAGGAAAACAAAAGTAATCCAATGGTAACAAAAAATGGTTACCTACGTGCGCACTGCGTTGCTAAACTCTGAGTGATGCCTTCCGAAAAGGAAGAAAGGGCAATGTGAGTACTTGAGTTTCCAGGTACTTGCAAGGGTTTAGCCGTGCACGGAGTTCTGGTTCCTCCTTCACTGGATCTCGGGTTAGCTAGCTGCATCGCGTCGTCTCGCAACGGCGGATTGCGATCGAAGCTACGCCGTGCGCGCAGCTCCGTTCAAATGCGCCCACTCAGTGGTTGGCGCGGAGCTCTAGTCATCTTGTCCTGCAGCGTGCTCTTCGTCTTGTCGGGCTGCGGCGGCAGCATTGTGGTAAGCGGAGCAGGCACGGGCGCCCTCGTCGCATCTCCCAACTCAGTCACCTTCGGCGCTGTGTCGGTCGGTCAAACGGCCAGTATTGCAGTTTCTCTGGTGAATGGGGGTTCAGCACCGGTTGAGATCACCCAGCTCAACCTGACCGGGCAGCCCTTTTCTGTTGTCGCGCCGAGCGACCTTCCTGTCACCATAGCCGCGGGTGGAACCTATAGCCTGAATGTGCAATTCAACCCGGCCGCCACTGGGACAGCGACGGGGCAACTGACAGTCGCCAGCAACGCTTCGACAAATGGCACGGCATTGATTGCCCTTAGCGGCACGGGAATGGCGGCGCCACCGGCGTTGAGCGCGCTATCCTGCAATAGCGGAGCCATGACGGGATCGGGCACGGACGCCTGCACTGTAACACTGAGCACTGCGGCGCCAAACGGCGGCCTGAATGTGAACCTGTCAAGCAGCAGTTCAGCGGTGACGGTGCCAAACACGGTGACAGTACCGGCAGGTGCGGTCAGCGCAGGATTCACGGCTACGGCGTCCTCGGTGGCGACCGCTCAGGCGGTGACGATGACGGCAGGCGCGAGCGGTATTTTCACTAGCTTTACCCTGCAGTTGAACGCAGCGATACTCGCACTAAGCATCAACGCGACCAGCGTTGCGTTCGGCGATGTGATGGTGAATACGCCGGCGACACAGTCCATTACTTTGACCTCGACCGGTAGTGTGCCGGTGACGGTCAACGGGGCGACGCTGACGGGTGCGAGCTTCACCCTGCCAGGGGAAGCGTTTCCGGCCACGTTGAGTCCGGGCCAAAAGACAACACTAAATATCGAGTTCGATCCTACGGCCGTGGGTGCTGCGACGGGTCAACTGACCATTGCCAGCAACTCTTCGACAAATGGTACGGCGGTGATCGGCCTGAGCGGCTCAGGCACGGCTGCGCCGGTGGTGGCCGTCGCACTGGCTCCGACCAACCCGTCGGTCACTACTGGCACCACTCAACAATTCACGGCTTCCGTGACAGGCACGTCGAACACGGCTGTCACCTGGACAGTGTCGGGGGCAGGGTGCAGCGGCGCAACTTGCGGGACGATCTCTTCGAATGGGCTATACACAGCTCCTGCGACGGTACCATCCTCTGCCAGTGTCACCATTACAGTAACCAGTCAGTCGGATCCAACCAAATCGGCATCGGCCAACGTTTCAATTGTGCCGCCCCAGGCAACTGGCTACAACCTCGTGTGGGAGGACACCTTCTCGACGCTCAGCCTCTGCACGGCCGATGTTCCCAGCTGCAACTGGTATAACCCTGGGGTTTGGTGGGAAGCTCCCGCCGGCACGATTTCTGATCCCACTGCCAACTACGTCAATCTCCAATGGGTAAGTGGACAAGCCAATAATACCAACATCAGTACATCGTCACCGAATGAAGTCTACTATCGCAGCTGGACCTTCGGGTATTTTGAAATCAGCATGAAATTTGACACTACCACTGGGAGCGCCCCCGGAATTTGGATGATGCCTCCAGCAGAGAATGCTCCATCATCGGTTACGAATGGAGTGGACTACGGCGAACTCGATATTTTTGAATGGCAGAGTAATACCCCAGCTACAGGCTACGCTACGGCTCATGTTTGGCTAGGCAGCAGCGGTACGGACGACATCGCCAACAATAACGCCACTCATGCATGGGCGGCTCCAACAGGGACAGAATTCAGTAACTACAATACTTATGGCCTCCTATGGACGCCTACTGCGATTTCCTGGTACTTCAACAACGTCTTGGTGAAGACCTTAAATACTACTGCGGTCCCCTACAATGCAGCTTACGGTGGGGCGCTCTCCTACTTTCTGATCCTTAGCCAGAATGCGAGTTGCAACTGGACGAATCCGTGTCCAGGGCAAGTGAGTCCAACGAACATGCAAGTGCAGTGGGTTCATATTTACACTTCGCCAGCGACTCCCGAGTAAGCCCAAATTCACACCTGACCAGAGATTCTCTCGCGATGGCCAAATCCGAGAATAGGAAAGGCCACCAACAACGGTTGGAGTGTTACTTCATCCCCGTTCTATTATTAGGAGAAGACCTAATGCGAAACACGGTGAGGCGAGTCGAGAAACGCACGATGCCAAAGTTCAACACTCAGCAACCCCCATAAAAGCTGGCCGTGATCCGCGGTTCCTGCGTCGTGTTCCATAAGAAGCGATTGAATGTAGTCTGAATTGAATAGACCCCGTCGCTTCGTGGTCTCTGGACAAAGCAGGTCGTGCACGAAGGACCGGCACTCCTTGCGAAACCAAAGCGACAACGGCATCGGGAAGCCCGCCTTCTTCCGATTGATCACCTCCGCGGGAAGCCATTTACGAGCCACCTTCTTCAACAAATACTTCCGCGCGAGTCGCTTAATCTTCATACCTGATGGAAGAGATACAGCGAATTCAACTAGTTTATGGTCGAGCAGAGGAACCCGGCCCTCCAGAGAAGCCGCCATGCTCGTCTTATCACCCCGCGCCAGAAGATCGTCAGGCAACCAGAGCTTCGTATCGACATAGAGCATACGGCTCAGCCATTCCTTTACATCTGCGCCGTCAAGTTGTTTCCGAAATACGTCTACTGCGTAGGGGTCAATGAGCTGATGAAAAACCTGCTCCGTCAGCAGACAAGGCTTCCTGGCCCGGTCAAACAGAGGGAACCAGTTAGTCATGCGCGTTAGCTCATCCGGCTGGCAAAGTGCAAAGAGGGCAATCTTGAGCCGCCTTGATCCGGGTAGTTGCTGCGCTACGTTCAAGGCCATTGACTTGGCTTTTGCCGGCACAAATTGAAACACGGACGACAGTTGCTCTCCTGCATAGCGTGCATAACCGGCAAATAACTCATCTCCGCCTTCTCCTGTAAGGACCATCTTCACGTGTTGTGCGGCTAGCCTAGACACCATGTAATTAGCGACACAGGCATTGTCGGCAATCGGTTGGTCCAAGTGCCAAACGATCTTTCCTGCAAGATCCATCAAGTCATCTGGCGTCACATAAATCTCGTGGTGGTCTGTTTTAAAGCGATTTGCAACAAGACGAGCAAACGGCAACTCACTAAAAACCTCACTCCCACCGCCGCGGAAACCTACCGAGAACGTCTTCACAGGCACGTTCATGACTTGCTGCATCAACGCGACAACCACACTTGAATCCACTCCTCCGCTTAGAAAGGCCCCGAACGGTACATCACTCATCAAATGAAGCCGCACCGACTCGCGCAACAGAGCCTCAAGTTGTTCCTCACACGCCTCCTCGCTTGGATGATTCTCTTTGTTTTCGGAAAACGAAAGGTTCCAATATGGCCTGATCTTAAATCCCTTCCTGTCGCAAGTCAGCAAGTGTCCTGGAGGTAGAGCGCAGATACCAGAGAACATCGTCTCTGGAGCGGGCACATATTTCAAAGAAATGTAGTGGCCCAGCCCCTCAAGGTTTAAGGATGCTACCACATCCGGGTGCGCCAGGATTGATTTAATCTCAGATCCGAAGATAAGTGCGCCGTTCTGCTCCATGTAATAAACTGGCTTGATCCCGAGACGATCGCGCGCGATGAACAGCCGCTTCCGTGTAGAATCCCAAATCGCAAACGCAAACATGCCGCGAAGTTCCTTAACACAGTCCTCCCCCATGTCCTCATAGAGGTGTACGATGACCTCTGTATCGCTCGAAGTACGAAGTATGTGACCTCGGGACTGGAGAATTTCCCGAAGCTCACGGTAGTTGTAGATCTCCCCATTAAAAACGATCGTTATCTTCCCATCCTCATTCGATATGGGCTGTTTTCCTCCGACAAGGTCGATAATACTGAGCCGCTGCATACCCATAGCGAGGTCGCCGGCGAACAGTACTCCCTGGTCGTCCGGCCCTCGATGCTCAATCGCCGAAAGCATGTCAAGTAAAATAGCTTTGTCAATTCCTTTTCGGCCTTCATATTCGAAGACCCCAGCGATTCCACACACAGTAGAGCCTCCTGCAATCCAGGACTACCTTATAAGAAGAAACAGTCACGCTAGATCAATAGAACGTTGTGCGTTTTGGGGGTGAACTTATCGCAAAAGAAACGACCCTTAGGTGACACCTATGCCACCGCCGCGGGCATAGCTTTCTCAGTGCAGAGCAATCGTGAATAAAGTGAAATGAGCTCCCTCTCTGAATTCTCCCATGCTAGACGGTCACGGAAGCGCCGTTGACCTCGGCGTCCCATATCTCGCCTTCGCTCTTCATCCATGAGCAGATTGTAGGTAGCGATGCTAAGTTTAACGGGATTATTCGGTTCAACGTATTCAGCCGTATCTTTGGCAGTCCTGCGGTGCTCGGTGAGATCAAATGCCACAACAGGCTTACCAAATGCTAAGTACTCTATTATCTTATTCGTTGTTGAAAGGTCTCCGTATTCCGTAAAAGGGTCAGGAGCGATGCACAAGTCAGCCGTCGCGAGAAATTGCCACAGAACTTCCTCCTCGGTCACACGTCCCGTGAAGGTAATCCAATCGTCGAGCCCAAGTTGATGCGCCATTTCCACCACTCGATGCTGTTCCGGCCCTCCGCCGATAAGAGTGAACAGGACATCCTTCGGGTACGAATCCGCGTAATGGCGAATTGTACGCAAAAGATAATCCATGCCGTCCTGAGAGCCCATTTCACCCAAGAACACCACGAGGTAGTGCCGGCCTTTCTTGCACTCCGGTCGAAAAGCTTGGATTTCGGACCAGAAACGTCGTGGACCGCTACGCACAATAGTGATTTTGTCCACTCCGATCTTATCGCGGCGTATAGCAATATCACGATGCGACTCGTTGACTGCGATTACAGCATCTGCACACCGCAAGGTTAACCGCTCGAGGAGCAGGAGCCCGCGATAAAGCAATCCTTTATGGGCTTGTCCCTTGGCTAGATACATTTCTGGGCAAAGGTCGTGGTGATCAAAAACAAACTTTACGCCCAATGGCCGAAATAGCAGCGCGAGCGCAAAGTATGTGTCTGGTGGATTGCATGCATGAATCGCATGAAAAGGTTGGTGAATGTAGGCTTTTATGGCCAACCACAACGTAGCAAGCCAGCAGTAGATAAACTCAATGAAGAACGCCACGGTGGCTTTATCGGCGTCACACAGCATCGAATACCGCAAGATTTGTACACCCTCGAGTTGTTCGGCACTCTTGGTATACATCTTCTTCTTCGGACAAATGACAGTGACGCCAAATCCAGCGCGGCGTAGACTCGCCGCTTCCTGCCATACCCGACGGTCAAACGGTACGGGTAGGTTTTGGACGATGATTAAGATATTTTGTCCAGTATGCATGCTTCGGCACCTTTACTTTTGTTAGCTGTATGACCTGTGTCAAGCAGGCAACAGCAAATGATATCCGTTGCAAAGAATCTTCTTCTTGGTCAACACTACGAATCGATTGGTGGACAAGGTGATGTTGGGACACTGGCAGCGCTAGGCTAAGGAAATGGAAGTACGTATCGCAGGCTGGCCCGGCGGTTCGAACTAAAATCCTCGCAGCGATACGGCCTCATTCGATGAAATAGCGTCGAATGGCACCCAAGAAGGTCCACACGCTTTACAGTCGAAATGTTTGGCTCAAGCCTCGCTGATGGATAGATGAAGAGCGAGGTATGGCGGGGTGAAAGTGAAGGTAACTGCGATCGGTCGGAGACCAGACCGCCACCGGTCCTTGGCGGCACGCAGGAACTGAAAGAGGAAGCCAGAACGCACGTTCTTCGCCCCTTCTTGTGATTCGTTGCCTGGTATGAGCCCCATAGCTCCATAAAGCTCCGCACCGGCGCGGCTCTCGCCTATCCCCGCGGCCCCTACCGCTCCGTCAGGCCAGAGGACACAGCTAGCCAACACTTGCGCCACTGGCTGCTGCGGTTGCCGACCGATGCTCCTCAGAGGCAAGTCTCACGTCTTCCCACACGGAGTGCCATTCCCTCGCCTCATCTCCGTGGATGGGCATCGCGCGACGTCGAAGCATACGATGATTGAGCCCAGTGCAAGTAGCCACTACCTCAACCAGTCCTTTAGCAGCCTCACTAACGATGCACAAAGCCGCGCTCGTAAACCGGCGCTGTTGAATTGCATTCCGAACAAGGTGCTTACAGAGGTGACGTCGCTGAAGCAGAAGATAGGGTAACGACAATCCATCCTCCCGATAACCCAACACGATTTGCGACACAGTGGCGAACCGGCTATTCTGGTAGGTGCGGAACAATAGTTCCTGGTCTTCCGCCGCTGCGACTGTATGGTAATGATTGCGGCGAAACCATTCAATCTTGCCCATCCAGGTGGAATGCGGCATAAGAATGCCCTTCCACGAGTGTGCCCACATCTGTTCGTGCGTCGGGAGGCCGCGCCGCGCACCAAATGCCGTACCGTCATTACGAAAGACCACCACCCAGCCTCCTACGAGATCGACCGCGGGATGACTTCGCAAATACTTGAGTTGGCATTGCAAACGCTGCGGATACGCAATATCATCGCCGTCCATACGGGCGAAGAACGCGCCGCTTGCCTTGCTTATACATTCGTTAAGACGTGTAGGCAGACGCTTATTCTCGCCCCCTCTCATGACAATGATCCTTGGATCGTCGAATGAGGTAGCAATCGCGAGGGTGTTATCTGTTGACCCATCGTCGATAATTAGCAGTTCCCAATCCTTGAAAGTTTGATTGACAATCGAAGTAATAGCTTGCGCAATAGTTCTTGCGCAATTGAAAACCGGCATTCCAATGGATACTATTGGAGAGCAATGGGACGTTGTTTGCATCGAGTGTATATCCATAATCCAATCAGTCGCTTTAGCCTAATCCATGCCATTCTCGTTGGGCTTGTTCGTATTTTTCGATTGTCCCGATATCGAGCACATAGCTTGCGATTGGAAACGCAAACATTTTCTCAACTAGGTTCGGGAGCACGTCAATACCGATGTCTGCGGGTGTTCTAGCAGGAACCCCATCGAGAAGAGCGGGGCCTCCGACCAATACTCCGGAGAACGCTATATCCGACTTTGGAAACTTCGGCTTTTCTGTAAATTCCACCACTCTTCCCGTCTTATCCGTTACAAAGATTCCGCACTGAGTTGGGTTGAGTACGCGGTATGTGCCCACCGTTATCGGCGCTCGCCTTAGGCGGTGGAATTCCAGCATTTCATTGAACCGGCAATTCGTGAGAACATCCGCGTATAGAACCGCGAACTCCTGCTCGCCGGCGACAAAAGCACGGTTGACAAACAATGTGCCAGCACTCCCCAGTAGTTCGGCTTCCGTCGTCATCGTAACCTCGACGGGCCCGTGGTATGCTGCCAGAAACTCGCGAACGCGTTCACTGTGCGAGTGAGTATTGATGAGTACCCGATCGACGCCATACTTGGCGCACCATGCCAACCAGATACCAAGCAGGGGAGCGCCACAGATCGGCACAAGGCATTTTGGAATGGTGTTTGTCAACGGGCGCAACCGCGTGCCGTTGCCTGCTGCCAGAAGAAACCCTTTCACTGCGGCCTCGCTTGCGGGGTTCCGCCGGCAATCAAACGACCGCGTTTCTTCCAGGCCCAGGCGGTTTCAATGATGTAGTCGAGATTGGAATGCTGGGGATTCCAACCCAGCGCCGAAATCAGGCGTCTAGGGCTGGCACAGAGTACCGCAGGATCTCCTGCACGAGAAGCGCCTTCACGAATGGGAATCTTGACGCCTATGATCCGCTCGGCGCAAGCGTGGACTTCCCGCACGGAGTAGCTTTTGCCCAATCCGATGTTATACGCCGAAAACCCTGGGGAATTCATGGTCTGGAATGCAAGGATGTGCGCCTGAGCAATGTCGAGCACGTGAACATAATCGCGCACACATGTTCCGTCCGGAGTCGGATAGTCGCAGCCGTATATGGTGAAGAACTCGCGCTCGCCCACAGCCGCTTCAAATAGCAAGGGAAGAATGTGCGTCTCTGGCACATGTTCTTCGCCATGAGCAAGGGTTGCGCCGGACGCATTGAAATAGCGGAATACGCAAACGCTGATGCCATATGCCCTGGAATACCATTCCAGCAGTCGCTCAAAAGCAAGTTTGGTTTCGCCGTACGAGTTGACAGGTGCTTTGGGATGTTCCTCTGGAATCGGTAATTCTACAGGATTTCCATAGACCGCGGCTGTTGAGGAGAAAATGAAGCGCTTGATGCCTGCCTCGCGAACAGCATTGATCATCGTGGTTGCCGCGACAACATTCACTTGATAAAAGACTGCAGGATTCGTTACCGACTCGGGAATAAGTGCTTTCGCCGCAAAATGGAATACGGCGTCGAAAGCCCTTGAGGCAAGTACTTCACGCATACCCGCAGCATCGCCAATATCGATATGATGGAATTCGGCTCCTTCGGGTACCGCGTGGCGATGGCCAGTCGAGAGGTTATCCACAATAGACACTTCGTAACCTAGGCGAAGCAACCCCTCGGAGCAGACTGATCCCACATAACCTGCGCCACCCGTAACCAACACTCGACTCATTTTTGCTCCACTGGACCTCTGTTGCACGCTGCCTCGTTCGTCGCGGGTTTACAGCGACGCATAGGTGCGATCGTCCGCGCTCGAAATCGCCGCGCCATGAACCGCTCCCTGCCCCCTCCCCAAGAGGAAAACGTGGTCAAAGTAGTCTTTGAAATACTTCGTGAAAATGTGAAGAACGATGGCGTGAATACCTTCCACAAGCTCGTACTCGCCCTGCGTCGTTGGGATCAATATCTTCGCATCCGAGAGTGGGTTAAGGCGTCCGCCGTCAAACCCAGAGATTCCGATGACCGGGACTTTCTGAGACCGGGCCAGCTCCACTGCGCGAATAATGTTCTCAGAGTTTCCGGAACTCGAAATGGCAATGAGGACATCTGAATCCTGTATATAGTTCCTCAATGGACCGGCAAAAACCATGTCGTATCCAACGTCATTCGCCCACGCAGTCAGTTCCTCTTCAGTAGTAGATAAACGAATAGCCTGGAACCTTCGTTGGTAACCGTCAAGATTGTGGCTAAATACAGTCTTGTTGAAGTCTGCAACCCAATGAGTCGCGAGCGCAAGAGAGCCACCGTTTCCGATGACGTAAATTCGGCCGTCGCGTTCGTATGCCGCCTGGAGAATATTCATTGCCTTGGCAATCTCGACCTTGGGAAGATTGCGCAGCAGAGAGATTGCCTTTTGCGAGAACTCCTGGATGAAGCGTTCCATTGCAGTTTACCTTCCGTAGGAATTGATAACAATTTCGGCACCGGCTTGAACAAACCCGACTGGCACTTCGCAGGCGCTCTCGAACCCTTCGGCCTTGGCACCCGCCATGACTGCATCCACCACCGCTGCCCGCTTGCTAACCGGCGCTAGCATCATCAAACATCCGGCCCCGCCGGCGCCGAGCATCTTTCCCCCCCAGGCCCCACGGCTCATGGCGATCTCATACAATCTGTCGATGGCCGGATTTGAGATTGCAGAGGCGAGTTGCTTCTTCATCATCCAGCCCTCGAGCAATATCTCTCCGGCACTCTCAAAATCAGCGTGGAGTAGCGCTTCTTTGAATACAGGAACTGAATCCGACATGCGCTTCAATGTTTCAAAGTTCCTTTCGGTGTTAGCCTTTTGTTCGGCCAGTACAGACGATGCGTCGCGTGTTGTGCCAAGGAAGAACAGGATCAGGTGGCTCTCCAAATCCATCCGTTTCTTATAGTCGAGCAATACTGGTTCGACATCGACAGTTCCATCGGGGTTAAATTGCAGCACATTGAATCCGCCGAACGCTGCCGCATATTGGTCTTGCTTACCGATCGGCTCTTTGACCAACTCAATCTCTAGCCGGCAAGCGGCTTCCGCGACTTCTCTCTTATCTAGTCGCTTTCCAATATACGCATACAGCCCTTTCAACAGGGCCACCGAAAAGCTGGAAGAGGAGCCGAGGCCCGTTCTCGCCGGGATCGGCGCAAACGATCCTATTTCGATATTCTTCTCGATTCCAAGATCTAACAGAGCTTCTCGAATCCGCGTGTTCTTCAGTTCTGAAGGATGCGACACCTCCTCACAGACCGAGTACCGTGCTGCCACGTGATTCGTGTAAGGTGCATAGTTAATGCCAATGAAGATGAATTTGTCGATCGCCGTAGAGATGACTCGACCAGGATACCTGGTATAAAACTCCGGGAAATCCGTGCCACCACCGGCAAAGCTGATCCGCATTGGAGCGCTGGATATGAGCATTGAGGCTATCCTTAGTTAGATATGCGACCTAACAACTGTGGCGGAAATGGAAGCGAGAGTCTGCGACTTCGGCTTCGGATGTGATCGAGACGAGTAAATAAACAACGCCCACAAAATACATGCTGTAATAGCCCATTCCTTGAGTGCCAAATAGACTTTCTGCGCCCCAGGCGGAAACCATTCTTCCGGTAACTAGCGCAAGACATGTACGAGCAGCAAGCTGGACAATGTGAGGCTCATTTTGCAGCCTTCTCATTGTATATAGACACACGGAAAGGCACCATACTAGGAGCAAGAGCAAGCCGCCAATGCCTAGCTCTCCAGTCCAGTGCAAGTACGAATTGTGTCCAAAGAAGTTATAGGTTATCCTGTGGTCCATATACCAATGAAAGTTGCCTGGACCAACCCCAATCAAGAGTTCCCTGGGGTGTTCCGGGAGGTAGCTTAACATGCTGGCCCTATCGGAGGACCGGTCGGCATAGTCGCCCTCCGCACGTAGTTCTGGGTTCCACAGCTCGCTCATTCGGGTCATTGCTGTGGCTTGCTCCGCCGGAGGCAAGACAAGAGTTACGAAGGCTAGATATACACCTGCGACGGCGACTCCGGCACAGACGTAAGCCTTTAATCTTCGGGGAGGCGCGAAAAGGGCGAACACAATTGATGCGACGGCTAATCCGGCAATGTCGGAGCGAGAGCTGACCGCTAACACTGAGAAGACCGACATGATTGCCGCGGCAGCCGCTATCACCTTTATCTTGCCGCGGTATGCCTCGAATACCATGAGGGAAAGCCACGCGCTTATTGAAGCTGTTCCACCGATGACTATTCGAGAGGAAGTCAGGAACCACGCGGTTCTATCGGAAAATGGGGCATAACTCTTCTCGCCGGCATTGAACTCTGCGGCTTGAGGTCCGAAATAGGCTTCGCCTGAAAGGGGCACGAGACCGCTGATGTGCAACACATGGAGGATTTCGTAAACCAGAATTCCTGCAAGTACAATTGTGCAGATTCGTCGTAGTTGTAACGCATCCGGTCTGCTCGCGATCAGGAGCGTAGCGAGAAATGCGTATTCCCAGAATTTGGCAATAGTGAAAATATAGAATTTCAGTGCACTCGGATCGAAAAATAAGAAATTGAACACGCCGGAACATGTAGCCAGGATGGAGAAGCCAAAAAGAGCTCCGACACCGGCAGAGAGCGCTCTGTGTTCAAGCACGTACTGCAAAGCCGATTTGCCGTGTGCTAGGACGTACGCGAACAGGCAAACATCGATCGCAGATACAGCCGCCGCTGCACTGTTGCCGATAATGTACAGTGGAAGCGGTATGAGGCCGCTTACCAACAGGTACCCAGTGGCATCAGCACTGCGTGGTGCACGCAGTATCTCGAGAACGAGATATGCGGTAATACAGATCACTACGTAGGTCAGCATCGGACTCTGAATGACTTGATCGTCTCGTTATAAGCGTTTAGCAGTTTGGGAATGATAACACTATGATCGAACCGGTCCCGAACCCTCTGCTGTGCGGCTTCCTTCATTCGCCTGCGTTCTTCGTCGCTCATCGAGAGTGCCGACCTGAGTGCAACGACGAGCCTGGAAACATCTCCAGGCGGGACCAAGAATCCAGAGGTCTCGGTGAGCATCTCAGCCATCCCGGTTCTCAGCGAACCGACTACGACCCCCCCACAGGCCATCGCCTCAAGACACGTATAGGGAAAGGCGTCGACATAGGACGGAAAGCAGCAGCCTCCAGCATCCCTGTACAAACCGGCTAAACGGTCCCGCTGGCAAATGCCAAGATGCACGACCCAATCAGGCAGCTTTATGCCGAGGGCAGCGCGTAACTGAATAAAGCGCTCGAACTGAGGACTCGTCCGCCCTGCTAGGACGAGCCGGCCTTGCCACCCGGCCTGTTTTAAGCGGTTGGCAGCTCGCAGGAGTACGAATATGCCCTTTTTCGTTACTAAACTGCCCGCGAATAGGATATCGGTCGTCCTTAACTCCTGAGGAGCGTCCTCGGAGAGCTTCCTCCACTGATCGGCGTCGATGCTGTTATGAATAACTTGGACCCGGTCAGCGCACAAAGGCGCCCGCTCTAATGAGGCGTGGTGCTCGGACACAACGGTAATGGCGTCGGCAGCTCTCACTTCCTGGCGCTCCCAACTGACTTGGAGGCGCCTGGTTGCAGATGAAAGGTTTTTCCAAGCCGGTTCTGTACCGGCTAGCAAGCCGTGTATCCGCACTACCATCGGGATCGCACGTTGCCCGGCCAGCCACATAACTGACTCGCCCCGAAACCCTGGAAACTCAATGACGTCAAGGTGATGGTTGTCGACCATCGTTGCAATACATTCAGCAACGCGTCTGCGGTAGGCAATTCCCTGATTGAAGGGCGCACGGAACGTCCGAGCGACAATATTCCTCTTCTCAACGCTCAGTTCGTCATCGGGCAGCCGGATGACGGTCATCCGCGGTAACGGTGTTGATGATGTTAACTGGCCGTCGTCGGACGCTGCTATGATCGTCACGTTGTGACCGAAGTGCGCAAGCGCGCGACCCGTCTCCCAGACGTAGGTCCCTATCCCACATGACCGCGGCGAGGGAGGACACTCCTTCGATACGAAGACGATGTTCATGACACAGACTCTGCTGGTTCCGTAACTGGGCACACGCTGGAGGCCGCGTGCTTACTGTCCCGCCGAGTTGTTTGCCAGACGACTGCTGCGCTCATGAGCAATTGTGCTAAGTTGCCGACCAATATGCCGACAGCGGTTCCCATAAGGCCGTAACGCCCTGTCAGCCAATAACAGCTAAGCAGGGTGATCAGGACCACGGCCACAAAGATCGGGACTTGAATTCTAAAACGCCGCAGAGCCGTCATACCGTAACCAAAAAAAGACGCAAGATAAGATAGAGCACTACCCACGCAAAGCATGGTCAGGACGCCGGCCATGCGCGAGTACTCGCTGGTGTAGAGCAGAGTAAGAATGCGGCCTCCAGCGAATGCGGAAACCAGAATCCCGGCAATACCAAGTGCCGCGGCCACCAAAAACAATTTCGTCATCAGCTTTCGGAAAGCAGAGCGTTCGCCAGTAACGTGGTATTTTGCAAGACGCACAGATGCCGGAGCGCCTAACGCGTTCACGAGCATCGCTCCTATGAAGGTGAGATAGGCGGCCGCTGAAAACAAACCAAGTTCGCGGGTATGCAGCAATCCCGCTACAACATACCGCGGAATCTGAGTCTGAATCGTAAGCAGAAAAGCAACAATACCCAACGGCGCTGCTTCCAGGCAGAGTGGCGTTAACTGCCGTCGATTGAGAACAGGACGGAGAGTTTTTCTTGGGATGTTGGAAGTGTTGACTGTTTGCTTACGATGGCGGACCAGAATTCGCGCTACGGGAATGTCGAAGAGGATGAACACCGCCGCCCAACCGGCCACCAGACCCGCCAGCGCAAGCGGGGCCGAGGAGCTGGCGCGAAATAGAACTGCGACACTAGCCACGGCCAGGAGGCCGCGAAGGGCGAGGGAGACTCCTACATAATCCATCCGCTCGGATTGCTGGAAGAAGCCGTAGAGGCAATCACTTCCTGAGTCGAAGGACTTTGAAAGCGCCCAGAACAGGACGATCAGAGCCATTTGCTTGTTGCCAGCCGACACGACAGCCGCAAACAAAATCGCAACGAAGACGGCTGCGAATGTGGTTAGCACACGCAACCCGACGAATTGGCCGAGAGTGTGTCTGTTATCAGCATCCGTAGCCTGGACTGAGCGAAGCTGCATCCCTGCAATGACAAACAAAGGCGCCGTTAGGGCGAGTCCATAGACAACCTGCCCGACGAGCGCAGGGCTGCCGAATTTTGCGAAAACAATGAGAGTGCCCCATTGACAGAGCGCGAAGACAGCATTGCCAGCAGCGTTCCAGAGAAAATTGGTTCGCAGTGTACGCGTGCGAGTCGCGCTTAGAGACAGGAACTCCAGAGATCGTTTGATTAGGAACATAGCTCCTTTGAGCACATTGACGAGTTTGGGCTGTCGGCCGTTCCTTGGTTTGCAGAGGAGCTTATCGATGCTTGTGATGCACTGATCAATCTCGATCTTGGATTCCGGGTCAGGCCCTTATCGCGCAACTCGGCATCCTCCCCTCGCTACTCGCCATTGACCACTATGGACCAGAACCTTTGCATGCAGGAAAAGCGGTCGCGCGACGAGAATCACAGCCTCTTGTAGAGCCCTTCCGGAATCGGGAATGATCGGTTGTGGAGCACCGTTCCCAACAATCGAACGCCGGCGGCATCGAGGGATCTCTTTGCGTTGCGTGCGGTCAGCCGGCGCGTACCGCTGGCCTCGATGACGAGGATGACAGCGTCGGCCACCAGACCCAATAACTGGGCATCTCCGCAAACGCTTGTTCCCGGGGCATCGATCAGCATGTACTCAAACATTTCACGCAGTTGTGCGAGGCGCTCTTTGAGCTGATCTGGCGGTAGAAGGACCCGGCTGTTATCGGCGAGAATGTTGGGGCCGGCTAACCAAAGATTGCCGCCGATCTTCACGCACTGGTCGCGGAGAGGTGCGGATGGGCCAGAGAAGGGGTTCGTCCCTTCGATGCCAAACATACCCGACAATCGCGGTGAACGCACATTGGCGTCGACCAGACAAGCTGGCCGTGAACTGTTGGCGGCGAGGGTCCGTCCCGCTCTGGCGCAGACAGAACTGCTGCCATTCTTATCGTCCACGCCGCAGAGAACGACCTGCCGTGGGGCACTTCCGTTGGCTGACAAGAATATGCGCTGGATGAGGCGCAACATCTCCTCCCCGCTGGCATTGCTAGCACGGCTTGACAGAATGGGGACAACATCCATCGCCGCAGCACGATCGGCCGTATCCGGCTTGGGTTTATCTGTAACGCCCGCTTCGAGCTCAAGCTGCGTCATTAATTCGAAGTTACGGCTCATTGGAGATTCCTCGCGCTGGCTGGAGGCGTCGCATTTGTTGCCATTCGCACCTGAGACGGCCCCGGAAGCCAGATCTTTTGTCCTGTCTCAATATGGTCTGGGTTGGTCAGCTTCGGATTGAGCGCCTGAATTTGATGCAGGCGCTGAAGATCCCAGCCTCCCAGGTATTGCACGGAGATATCTTGAAGTGTTTGATCAGGTTCGACCGTGATTGCAAATGGTGCGCTGTTTGCGGCAGTTTCAGTGGCCTTGGTTTCTCCAGCGTCTGTCGCAGCTGGCGCCGGAGGAGCCTTCAGGTCCAAGGCGTGGTCGTCGGTCGCCGCGTGTGACCAGGGGACTCGAGATCCGGTGAGCCATACTACGCCCAGCGCACACAGGACGAGGACCACAGCTGCTGCTGGAATCCAGAACTTCAGCAGTCGTTTAGCCCGCTTGCGTTGGTTAGGCTCATCAGGCTCTTCAGCCGCAACGTCGCCAACGGCCGCGACGGGCTCTCCAGATTGTGGAATCAGTTGCAAATCGCCAATTGCTTCGGACACCATACTCTCGTCCACCTGTTTGCTGTTCAGCGCGCAGCACAGTGACAGCGCGTTAAAGCACAGGTTGTTGATTGTCCGAGGAATGCCTTGGCTGGCTTCCGCGATCAGCTCGAGCGCATCTTTTGTAAACAGCGGCTCACCGTTATAGCCCGCTTGCTTCAATCGGTAGTCGATGTAGGCAACTGTCTCTTCCGTCGAAAGCGGTTCAAGACGGCAGATGGTCGAGATGCGTTGGCGAAGTTGTACCAGAGAAGCCTTCATCAGCTTATCGGATAGCTGTGGCTGTCCTGAGAGGACTATTTGCATTAGCTTGCCCGTCGACGTTTCGAAGTTTGTGAGGAGACGAACTCTTTCCAGGACGGCATCCGACAGGTTCTGCGCCTCATCGATCACGACCACGAATTTCCGCCCCGCCCGATTCTCTTTGACCAGAGCCCCGGTCAATTGCTCATGCATCTCGGAGCTGCTCTGTCCGGGAATAATGCCGATGTCGCGCAAGATGTAGCCGACGAATTCCCGCGGTTCGCACTCGGCATCAACATCGAAGAGAAATACGGTGCGGGCGGACTCCCGAACGTCGTTAAGGAAACGAAACAACAGCGTTGTCTTCCCCATTCCTGGGGGTGCAATCATGGCAGTAAAGCCACGATTGCTCAAGAGGCCAAACTCCAGCGATGCCAGTGCCTCCCGATGCGTTTGGCTGGGATACAGATATCGTAAATCGGGGGTGGTCCCGAATGGTTCTTGCTGAAATCCGAAGTATTGCAACAACATGGCGCTACTCTCCGCCCTTCGGCAGTGCAGCGAGCACCGGAGTGCCCAGGTAGCCGGCCAACTCATCCGGCGTGCGGAACGTTGGATCCATAAAATCGAGCACGAACGCCGTGGAAAGACTGAAGGTTCCGGCCAGCAGCAATGTAAGAAGGGCAATGCTCAACGGGGACCGTTTGGGAAGCGCCGGAACGACTGGTTGCTCAGCCAGCGAGACATTCAAGATGCCGCGCTGGTCGAGGGCGTCGCTGATGCGCGCTTCTTCGCGCTTTTGCGTATACAGGAGATAATTTGCTTCTTGTGTCTTGGCAGCCTGAAGGAGGTTGTCTTGTTCAATTTCGTTTTGACCGAGCTGTTGAGCTTCTTCATGGTACTTCGCGGCGACGGCAGCTGCGGCAGCCGCGCGCGCCTTCAAACCGCTGAGATCGGCCAGAGCCTTCGTAAGCTCAGCCTGAACCCACTGATAATCGGGGTTCTGGTCAGTCGTTTCATCGCGAATCGGCTTGTTCTCTTCCGCACCGATGGCAGCCTTTGCATCTGCGATCTGCTGGTCGACCTCCTGCACCAGCGGATAAGTTGGCTCGTACTTGGTGAGAAGTTCGGTTCTCTTAAGCTCGAGATTTAGCAGGGTCGATTTCAATTGCTCGAGTAGCTGTGGGTTGTCGGAGTTGCGCACAACCGTCGTCATTCTTGGCTTGATGGACTGCAGTTGAGCCTGGAGAGCGCGAACACGTTGCTCGGTTTCAAGGAGAGCCGTCTGGGCCTGCCGCGCAGTGGAGTCGAAATCCTCCCCTTGCCTTAGTGCAGAGTCGCGCTCGAGTTCGGCGGAGACAACGCCAGTTCCTTTGGTAAAGTCCGTCAAGTTTTCTTGCGCCTGATTTAATCCCTGTTGGTATCGCTCCGTTTGTTGGTCGAAGAACTTAAACTCGCCAGATGGATGATGGACTTCGAGGTGCTTTTCCATGTATGCCGCTGCCAGTGCTTTAAGGACTTCTTCCGCCACTTGCGGATCGCGAGCTTGGTAACTTACCGAGATTACATTTGTCTTGCGAATGGGCTCAATCTTCAGATCCTTGCCTAATTTGCGCACTGCCTTCGCGATCCTTACCTCACTGCCACTGTCGGCGGACGAACCAGATTGTCCAGCCAGCCCCGTCGTCAAAACGACTTTGCGCAGCAGATCATCACTGTTAAGCAACTCGACTTCGGAGTTCAGATCTTCCTCGCTGACTTGATCATTGCTGAACTGATCGGGTGCATTGGCCGATGGAGTTACCATCGCGTCTGAGCGCTGGCGCAGAGCTAGGATCTTCATCTGGGCTTCATACTTTGGGACCCACACGCCGGATACGGCGACCGCAATCACCACAAGGGCAAATGCAGCCAACATTGGCCAGCGCTGGCGAAATAGCACAGCGATGATGTCGCGCAAGGTTGGCAAAGGTTGCCGAGTGTACCGTTCGATTGTCAGGTCGTCAGCTCTCATGACTGCCAGCTCGTCAGTTCTCATGTTTGTTCCTTGTCTCAATAGATCGCCGGGTTATAGTAAGCACCCATGCTCGAGGTCGGTAAGAAGGGACGAATCTTTGACAATGCGTTCTGCGGAACGTACAGCATGTCCCCCGGTTGCAGTTGAACGTCTTCGGACAGATTGCGCGTGGCAAGCAACTTCTTCACATTAAGGAGCTTCGCTTCATAGCCGCCACCCGGCAATGGCCGAAACAACACCACCTGCGAATGCTTGGCCTTGTCGTTAAAGCCGCCTGCGATTGCAACCGCCTCTGTGACCGTAAGGTCACTGCGGAGGTCGTACTTGCCCGGCTTGGCCACCTGGCCGGCTGCGATGAAGTAGGGCTTCTCGAAGTCCTTTAGGGCGACCGAAATGACTGGTTCGTGCAGAATCTTTGCGTAAGCGGTCTTTACGGTTTCTGTCAGCTCCGGCACGGTCTGGCCTTCGATATAAATCGAGCCAACGCCCTTCAACGTTACATAGCCATCTGGTTGCACCGCCACGGTCTGATTGAATTCGGGCGACAGTTCAAAATCAAGATCGAACGTGTCGCCTCTTCGGAGTTGATAGCGTGGATTCCGTTCGTGAAGCCCCGGGGTCGTATATGTCGAGGCGACAACATTCGAAGACGAACTAGCCCCCTTCGTGGCGGGAGTCACAGTGCCCTGGGCCGCCGCTGGACTCGCTACTGTCACAATCAGTACCGCCAATGCGATGATTGAGTGCTTCATTTCGAACCTCACCTCTCAGGTGCAGTTGAGTGGTCCCGATGCCTTAAGACTCCTGGGGTTTGTGAAATTGAACTTGCTTATCTTGTTCCTTGCTTCTCAAGGCCAATCTCGGATTCCAAGAGCCTGTGCCGGGATTGGAATTGACAGGATCAGTTGTTCCATCCTGCATCTCACATTCCCTTCATCGCGAACACGGCGGTATGCAGGAGGATGGCCAGATCCATGAAGAAGTTCCGGTGCCGGATGTAGTAGAGGTCATACTGGATGTTTTCGTGGATCAAGAACGAACGGTCGGCGCTAAGCTGCCAGAGGCCCGTCAATCCGGGGGTTACTTGCAGCCGCTGCCGGTGACGGGCATTGTAGCGCTCCACGATGAACGGCATTTCCGGGCGAGGACCGACTAGCGACATATCGCCTTTCAGGATGTTGATTAGCTGCGGCAATTCATCGAGGCTGGTGCGGCGGAGCCAGCGGCCGAATCGCGTGACCCGGGGGTCATCGGCGGCGGTGGGGTGCAGACCAAATTTGGGCACATCCACGCGCATCGTTCGGAACTTGTAGAGATCGAACCGCTTTTCCCCCCGCCCTACCCGCTCTTGGCGGAAGAACGCCGGGCCTTTTGAATCCAGGCGGATGAGAGCGGCAAGAACTGCCCATAACGGCAACGTGAGCACAAGCAAGACAAACGCGACGCCAAAATCGACAATGCGCTTGCTGATTTTATACAAGCGCTTGCGTTCGGGCAGGTCCAGGGAAGCGATGAGCACACCATCGATGTCCACGTAGTCTGTCAATGTTTCCGAGCTGTACGAGAGTTGGGGAACAAAGGCAACGTTGGCCCCCGCCGCGAAGGCTTTGTCCGTAATTTCCTTGAAGCGTTTCTTCGATAACGACGGGATTCCGACCACCACAAGGCTGATGTTCCACTCCTGGATCAGGCCGCTAGACAGGGGGCCGGCAATCACTCGAGCCGAGCGTTTGTGCTTGTAGCCGTCCTCGTGAACGTTATTGCCGGCGAGTTTCTCATCGTCGTCGACAATGGCGACCGGGTTCAGTCCCAGTTTGGGTGAGCGGGCAATTGCGGAATACACACGCCGGCCGGTGAGCCCCGCGCCGTATACCAGCACATTCCGCAAGCCATAGCCACGGCTGTGCAGATTCCGGATCAGTTCAAACACAAACTGCTTTTCGACGATTACCAGCAGCGGCACGAAGACAACCGCCAGCACGACTACCCAGCGCGAAAACAGTTGCGAAAAGAAGAAAGTAACCAGAAAGACAACGCCAAAGGCTTGCAGAGTTACTCGCAGGATGCGTTCGGTCTCGCGGATGCGCAGAAGGCTGTTGGCCCGCTTATACGCCCCGTCATGATCCAGCATCACCACAAACAATACCGCGAAACCGAAGGCGGCCAAAAAGACAGTGCTGGCAGAATAATGAAGTTGTCTGCCTATCTCCATGACTTCGTACGTTGCATACGCCAGCATCGTCGCGGACACGACGGCAGCCAGGTCGGCGATCCGCTCGATGAATGCGGTGACGATGTCAAATCGCTCATAACTTTTCGGAATCGCTGCTGCCCGGAAGGCATAGGACCCCTCGAAGGGTGCAGCCGAATTCATCAGCTTGACAGAACCCATAATGTATTTCTCGTAGTCACCGCGTCGCGGTGTCTTCTCATGGTTTGGGGGAGGGGCTACAGCTCTTTGCTTAGCAGGCAATTGTCGCGGCGGGCACGCAAACCGGCTCGATATCGTCTGCGTCAACTTCCACCGCTACGCTGCGCATGATCGCGTCCAGCGAAAGCACCACGCGGAAGTCGTTTTTCTTGCGGACCAGGACCCCTCCGACGCCGGTCATCACGCCAGCCTTGATGCGCACTCTTTCGCCCACTGTCAGGTATGGGTGCGGCTCAATCTTGCGTTCGAGGAGGCCGAAACGTAACGCTTCGATTTCGAAATCAGGTAGGGGCCACGCTTCTCGCGCCGAGCCAACAATCGACAGCACCCCCGGGATGCCCAGGACAGCGCCCCGCGCCTCCCGTGCGATGCGGACAAAAACGTAGGTGGGAAACAAAGGTAGTTCCAGAACGACCGGGCGGCTCTTCTTCCATTGCCGGGTCGTCCGATAGAGCGGCAGGAAAGTCTCGATTTGGCGGTGCGCCAGTATTTCTGACACATGCTTTTCATGGCGGGGGGTTGTATACAACGCAAACCACCGGGGCAAGGTATCCATACCACCGCAGAACGGCCTATTGTTCTCTATACTCGTCGCTCCCTTGGCAATTTCGGACAAAGCTTCGCCATCCTTACTCGGAAAGTTCCTTTTTCCACAGCCTCTTCGAAGGAAAAACTGCTTAACGAAGAGGCGCGTCGAACATTGCGCCCGTGTTCATAAACCTGGGCTTATACAACTGGCCCGAAACTATCCAGGTGCGAAAGAGCCGATGCCATCGATTCGGGGTAAAAATGCACCGAAGCGGCGAAGCCTCTTTCGCTGGTGCCCGCACCTTGGGAGCCGCTCGGCTCGACGCGAAGCACTACGCCTTCACCAGCCAGGGACATCCCGACGCTGGAATCCTCCATTTTGGGGAGTAGGACCTCCACTTGGATGAGTGCTCCCACTGGCGGCAATTGATCCGTTAGGACGTAGACACCGGAAGCGTTGATGTCACGAGTAACGCCCTGGCCGCCTTGCGGTTCCCCCTCGTGGGGCGCCCACAAGAAAAGCGCTGGAGCGCTCAACCGGTACCGTCTGGCTCTTCGCAGTTCTAGAACACAATGCATGTGATCGTCGCTTTCAATCCGTCCGCAACCGGTGAACAATGAAGACTGGATTAAGGAATCCCAATCTACGCGCTTGGGGAAACGCTCACAAGAGAATGAAGTACCCAGAGCTACGAGTCCCTGATTCGTTGCGGAAGGCTAGAGACATTTGTCCCACTTTGCGTCCATGCTTCCGCGTGTTTGGAGGGTCATTTGTCCCTGGCAGGAATTAGAGACTTTCGTTCAGGTCGGACTAGAGTCATTTGTCTCTAGGTCTGTGACTGTATAAAGATGTATCTTTGCAGTCACTTTCCCGGCCACAGGAAAGGCCGCATAGTTGGGGTATGCAAAGCTACCATCGAGTGCATGGTCGGTTGGGGAAGAAGGATCGGCGGCAGGTTGCAGGGATGCTGACCAAGGGGCGAGAATCGGCGCGTGTGTTGCGGCGTGCTTCGATCCTGCGTCAGCTCGACGGTGGGCAAAAGGCGGCACAGGTGGCGGCCAGTGTGGGTGTGGCTGCGAAAACGGTGCGAGCTGTTGCCCGGCGTTATGAGGACCAGGGGCTGGAGTCGGCACTGTACGAAAAGCCGAGACCTGGCAAACAGCGAGCGCTGGACGTTGGCCAGAGCCAGCGGATCATCGCCATGGTGTGCGGTCCACCGCCCAAGGGAATGGCGCGGTGGAGCGTGCGACTGATCGCCACCGAAGCGGTTAAGCGGAAGCTGGCGCCGCAGGTGGGACGAGAGACAATCCGTATCCTGCTTCAGAGCCACGAACTGAAGCCGTGGCGGGAAAAAAAGCTGGTGTATCGCGGAACTGAATGAGGAGTACATCGCCCGCATGGAAGACGTGCTGGCCCTGTATGAAAAGCCGCTTTCGGAAAGGACGCCTGTGGTCTGCGTGGATGAGAAGCCTGTGGTGCTGCACGCCGATGTCCGCCCGTTGCGGCCTATGCGGCCGGGACGGATTGCCAGACGCGATTGCGAATACGAGCGGCGCGGTACGGCCAACGTCTTCTGCGGCGTCCAACCGAAGGCGGGGCGGCACTTTACCAAACCGACACCAAACCGCTCTTCGCCGGAGTTCGCCGATTACCTGGTGGAGATCGTGGCCAGCTACCCGGAGGCCGACACCATCCATCTGGTGATGGACAATCTGAGTTCGCACAACCGGAAGGCGTTGGTGGATCGGTTCGGCGAGAAGATCGGTGGCCTATTATGGGAGCGTTTTACGGTGCATTACACCCCGAAACACGGTAGTTGGTTGAACCAGGCAGAGATCGAGATCAGCCTGTTCTCCCGTCAATGCCTGGGACGGCAAAGAATCCCGTCGCTCGAACAACTGCAGCGGCAAGCAAGGGCATGGAATCGAAAGATGAACCGCGACAGTGTCACCATCAACTGGCAGTTCACGCGCAGAAAAGCACGCAAGAAGTTCGGCTACAACAGAAACAACTTCACACGGTCAGAGACCTAG
>Ga0187856_1000910_pt1 | contig 24985 bp, 27 predicted proteins | sample June2016WEW_8_40_FD_132443 | JGI IMG/M metagenome (GOLD analysis project Ga0187856, IMG submission 132443) | Peatland microbial communities from SPRUCE experiment site at the Marcell Experimental Forest, Minnesota, USA - June2016WEW_8_40 | ecosystem: Environmental > Terrestrial > Soil > Wetlands... | reverse complement strand
TGGTGGGAACCCGCAGAACCTTGAGCCCGGCAAGCATTTCCTGCGCCATCGCGCCAAGGCCCGCTTCTTGCAGTTTCTGATATCTCTCCTCGTTGATCCAGATATTGATTGGAAATGTTTCAGCCATCTTCTCCCTCCTCTCGTGGCATTAGATCAAAGCTTCGGAAAAGTGAACACCGGGTTCCTGTTGGCCAGGTACTCTTTGGTGACATACGCGGAACCCATGCCGTACTTCGTGGCGCATTCCTCTATGAGATCAAAGACCTCGGGCCGGAAGATCAGTCTGGGCGGCTTGACGCCATCCTGGATGATGCTGCGAATGAGGGTGCCGCTGAAGTTCTGGGCTTTCTCCTTGTGATTGCAGAGACCCATGTAGGTCACCTCGGCGCATACCGGGCAGTACCACCATTCCAGCACGCGCACGGGCTTGATGTTCAGGTCCTTCTCATCAAACTGGTCGAAGATGCGATGGGCGTCATAGGGGTCGTAATACGTTCCCACCCCTGCGTGGTCCCGGCCGAACATGTGGTGGGTGATGCCAAGATTAGCCCGCAGGGCCGCATGAAAAACCGCTTCGCGAGGGCCGGCGTACCGCATATCCCACAGGGAGATAGAGGTCAGGTGGACATCTTCCCGGAAGTATCCTGCCTTTCTTAAGACATCGTGACACAAAACGATAGCCTCATCGATGTAGTCGCCCGGCCGTTTGTCCCCGATGATCGCGTTGACGACCACCCCCACCAGCATCTTCTCGACCGGCAGTTCGCCATACGCAGACAGCCAGGCGCCTTTCATCAGCCATTCGTGTCCGGTGTGGGGCACGTTTCTGGTCTGATGGGCAACCGAACGTACCCACCCCTTCTCCTTGATCTTCTTTCTCATCGCAAGAGGCGTCAACAGGAATTCCGTGAACGGCTCGTTGATAATCGGCTTGCTTACCATCGTGATCTTTCCGCCGAGAAACTTGTCTTTCATTTGATTGGTAAGCTTGACCCCTGGGTGCTTCTCATCGTTCGTCCCGTAGACATCCTTTGCCATCTCTTGTTTGTTGTACTCGTAAATCTCTTCCACCTCGAAGATGGCGACAGGGCTGTCCAGGTAGGTAAGGAGGACTGTTTCACCCTCTTTTACCCCGTAATCGGCGATCTCTTTGTCGGAAATGTCGAAGACGATGGGGATGGACCAGACAGTCCCGTCCACGAGACGCATTTTCTTGCACACGCTCTCCACATCTTTCTTGCCGAGGAACCCCTGGAGCGGGGAAAAGAATCCATACGCGATGTCGATGACCTCTACGGCCATCTGCTCCCGCACAGGGACTTTGTTGAGCCCCTTAATCTTCGCCCCGGCACTACCCGGATCCAGGATGCGTTCTACGATCTCCTTGCCGCCATGACCAATCTCGCTCATATTCATTCCTCCTTCCCCCCATGTGTTGGGGCTGTTGCTCCATTCAATGTCCGGTTTAAAGAACCCATCCGCACGACAATATGTTCATTAAAAAGCGCTCCCCTCCTTTCCCCGAAATGTCTATCCCCCTCCGGTTCTTGAGGAATCATCATTTCTCCGATCAGCTTTGTCTTCTCCAATGTATTAATATCTTGATGATAGGATGATAGAGCTGCTATTATAAGTCAATTCATTAATTTTTATCATATCGATAAGTTTTGCTTAAGATTTACATGAACCTGCATCAACTGAGGGTCTTTTGTACGGCAGCCGGGGAAAGCAGTTTCAGCGCGGCAGATGAAAAACTCTCTATGACCCTCACCAACGGTCACGTGCGCAGATCAGAATAAAAATCTACCCGGCTCTTTTGCTCGGCTACTCGAGGGGAATTGCCGTTCCTTCCAGCGAGACCAGCACCTTCTGTACACCCTGCTCCGCTTTCGCTACTTCGTAGAGGTCACTCCTGGTGCTTTCTTTCCCCTGCCACGCAAAAATCCCACTCGTCGGAATTCGGCCGGTAATGCGTACCACACCTTTTTTCGCCTCGACCTCCAGTTCAAGCCCCTTGGTCCGCTCGTCGGCAGCCAGGAGAAACTTGACCCTGCTCGCAAGGACAAAATCCTCTATCAGGCTTTGCGTCTCCGGCAGCTCTCCAAATTCCTCCTGCTTCAAAGCGCATATAACCACCTGGCAGGCGCTGTTCACACTCAGGTGGGCAATATTGATGACGAGGTCGTATAAGGTGGGATTGAGCCATTCCACATTGTAGAGGAAGCGCACCCAGTTGCTGCGTCGCTCGTCCCATCTTTGAGTTGAGCGGATTGCTTCTTCGAGGCTAATGTTTTTCTGCTCCATCAGCCTCCGGGCCCGGTACTCGAGAGGCGCGACAATGCCGACCTTGAGGATCTGAGGAATACCCTTGAGAAGAAAATGGCCCGCCAGGCCGTGATAGACAAAGGGGCCTTCCTGGGCCTTTTTTGCGAGAGCAAGTTGCAGCGCCGCCAGATACAGGCGGCGCTCGGGTGAGGGCCCGCTGAATAGTCCTTTGGTCTTTTCAAGCTGCTGCCACAGGACGGCCTCGGTTATGCCGAACTGGTTCGCCACCTGTGTGGTCACCTCGCGGCTCACAGCCGGGATAGAAAGCTCTTCAGAAAGGCACTTTGCAAGCTTCTCGCCGCCACTTCCCGTGAATCTGGATATCGCTATTATCGTCATTCTCTTCCCCTTCGACGGCGTGAACCTGATGCTTTCATACTTTGCAGAAGCCGGCAATCAAAGGACCTGCCATGCCTTCCAAGGATTCCCCGGCGATAAAATGGCGGTGAAAGCCTGGGAGTCCGCTCCCACGAGCAGAAATGTCAAGACTTCGTAATTGTTCATATTCTGTTCTGCCAGCGATAATAAGTCAACTCATTAATTATTATCGTTTCCATAAGTTTCTCTTCGCTTTTCGCCCCATGCCGGGAAGGTTCAGATTTCCTCCTTGAATTCCAAAGGCTTCGCAGGCCCTCCCCGATTAACCCTTCTTGATTCCGGAATGCCTCTGTGAAATAATAGAAGAGTCTCCCTACTCTTATATTTGCAGTCAAAAGGTCTCATGGAAAGCGGATGGGAGAGAAGCAGCGTGTGCGACACGTGCCGACGGAGCAAGGGTTTAAGAACGTTCAATGTTAAATTTTCTCAAACATCTTAAAAAGGGGAAGCTGCCGACCCTTAAGGAGCGTTTTCAATCCTTTCAGGCACTCCTTCGGGCAAATAACGCCGCCCTGGAGGTGATGGGAGATGTGGGTGACAAATACTGGCGGAAAGATTACGCCTTCGACCGCCAGTATATCCGGGACAGTTATAACAAGATACGGGAAAACGTAAGTGAAATGATCGGGGGCCTAAACAGCATCGTTCCCAACCGCTACGGTTCCTTGTACCGTGTTTTTGAAGAGATCGACCGCGGGATACAGCATAAGCTCTTCGGCGTGCGAGAAATCCAGCCCGCGCCCTTGACCATTCCATTTAAAGAGATTACCGGGGGGATGGGGGAGATAGTGGGGGGGAAGAACGCCAATCTTGGAGAAATGCGCAACCGTCTGAACCTCCCTGTGCCGGAAGGCTTTGCCATTTCCACGTATGCTTACAAAATCTTCATCGAAAAACAGGTGCTCGGGAAAGAGATCAAGAAACGATTAGCCTCCCTGAATATTCACGATCCACAGGCCCTGCAGCAGATCAGCCGGGAAATCCGGGAGGCGATTCTTACGACGCCGATGCCCGAGGAATTGGAGGAGGCGATTATCCGCGGTTATGCCCGGCTGGCCGCCTCGGAAGGCGCGGAAATTTTGATCTCGGTCCGGAGCAGCGCAATCGGGGAAGACGCGGATACGAGTTTTGCGGGACAATATGCCACGGCGCTCAACGTTCCCCCCGACCGCCTGCTTACCACTTACACAGAAATCCTGGCAAGTAAATTCACTCCCCAAGCGATCTTTTACTGGAAAGAAAAGGGATTCAACGAGGAAGACATCCCCATGGCCGTGGCCTGCCAGACCATGATCTGTGCCAAAGCCAGCGGGGTGATATACTCGCAGGATCCCAACAATGTCAACCGAAACGTCGTGATCATCAGCGCCAAATGGGGACTTGGGGAACTCGTTGTAGAACACGATAGTCCGAACGTGTATGTGGTTTCCCGGGAAAATGGTCTTGTGCTGGAGAGGCGGAATCCCAGACAGGAGACCATGCTTTTTTGTGAGGGGTCAGGGGGCGTCAGTGAGGTCCCTGTCGCAGATGAGCTGCAGTGGCAACCATGCCTTCGGGAGGAAGAGATACAGGAACTTTTTCAGCACTGCCTCCTGCTCGAAGCGCATTACCAGAATCCCCGCGATATCGAATGGGCGATCGATGCCGAAGGAAAGGTCTATATCCTCCAAACCCGCCCCTTAAAGATATCCTCGGTTCCAACGAAAAAAAAAGAAGACGCTCACAGCTATCCCTATGCACGGGTCCTGATCGACTGGGGTGTGGTTGCTGCCCCGGGGATCGGGTTCGGCCCGGTTCACATCGTATCCGGGGACGAAGATTTGTACACATTCCCCGCCGGCGGTGTACTGGTCGTCAAGAACACCAACACCAAATACGTCACGGTCATGGATCAAGCTGCAGCGATCATCGCCGAGACCGGAAATGTAGCCGGCCACATGGCTTCCCTGGCCAGGGAAGCTCAGGTACCCACCATCGTCGATGCGAAGGGGGCTACGGATCTGCTGAAGCCCGGCCAGGTAGTAACGGTAGACGCCTATCGCAACAGGGTCTACGATGAGGCGGTGGAGGAATTGATCGTGAGCGAGGAAAAGAAGGAGGAGGATGTACGCAAGAAGAGCCCTATGCTCAACAAAGTGGAGCAGTTTCTCTCGCTCACGGCGACGCTCAATTTATGGGATAACAGCATGGAGTCCTTTAAACTCGAGAATTGCCGGACCTTCCATGACCTCACCCGCTTTATTCACCAGGTCGCCATCGAAGAGATGTTCCATCTTCATGAATTCGAACGATCTTCGGCCGAGCCCGCCAGAAGGCTTATCACTGATTTCGCCACCAATCTCTACATCATCGACCTGGGCGGCGGCCTGTCCTCCCAGGAGAAAGCCGGTGATGTCCGGCATGAAGAAATCACCTCCCGCCCGATGAAAGCCCTGTGGAGGGGAGTCACCCATCCCGACGCGTGCCGGAAAAGGGTTGGCGAGGTTGACTTAAAGGGTTTTGCCTCCGTCATGCTCAACACGTTATCAGATGCCGGTCGCTACGGTACGCCTCTCGGTGAAAAAAGCTACGCCCTCATCTCCTCTGAGTATATGAACTTCAGCTCCCGTTTGGCTTATCATTTCAGCACGGTCGATGCCTATTGCTCGGAAGTGAAGAACAACAACTATGTCACGTTCCAATTCATGGGAGGCGGGTCCAGCTCGGAAAGAAGGTCCCGCAGGGTCCGGTTCATCGCCGCGGTGTTGAAGAACCTGGATTTCGAGGTGGAGATAAAAGGGGACTGGCTGCAGGCCCGGCTCATGAAATACGAAGACCGGGATATGGAAGAAAGACTGGACTACCTGGGGCGGCTCATGTGCTGTTCTCGCCAGCTCGACGCGGTCATGTATAGCGACAACATCGTTGACTGGTACGTGCAGGCGTTTATGAAGGGGAACTACACCTTTGAAAGAACCCCTCCTCAAGAGGGGGCGGCTGTTTAGCTCACCCGGACCTTTTCGGTGGTCACCTGCCACCCCTCGCAAGACTGATAAGGTTGTCCGGCATGACCACTAAATCATAGAGCATCTTTCCTGCGACCAGGAGAACGATCACCGCAAGGAGAATACGCAATTGTTCCCCCCGGAGCCGCCTGGTCATCCGTACGCCGATTTGGGCCCCGATGGTCGAACCCAGAAAGAGCACGACGACAAGAACAAGATCCACTGTATGGTTGCGGATCGCCTGCTCAATACTCACATTGATGCAAGTCAAAACGATCATGAAGAGGGAGGTGCCGATGGCAACTATCGTCGGCATGTTCAGAATGTAGATCATGGCCGGCATCGCGATGAACCCTCCACCCACACCCATGAGAGCCGCCAGGATTCCCACGCAGGCACCGAGAACAAACGGCAAGAGAGCCGAAGTGGTCATGCCTGATTTGTCGAAATTCATCTGCCATGGGAGTTTGCTTGCCAGTCTTCGCAGGCGCGATTCCCTTGGTTCCACAAGCACGTCATACATCCCCGCATCACTCTTGCGCCTCAAGGCGCAAAAGCTTTCGGCGAACATGAAGGAGCCGATTGTCCCCAAAGTAAGCACATAAACAAGCTCTATAGCAAAATCTACTTCACCGAGGGCATAGAGAACCTTGATGATCTGCACGCCCATACTACCCCCGACAACCCCACCCAGGAGGAGGATGATACCCATCTTGAAGTCTACATTCCCCATACGACTGTGGGTATAAGCCGCCGAAGAGGCGGCTGCCACGATCTGGTTGGAATCACTTGCGGCGGCAACCATTGGGGGAATACCCGCAAAGATGAGAAGGGGCGTAAGCAAGAACCCCCCGCCCACGCCAAATAAACCTGAGAGAAATCCCACAACCACACCCAGAGCCACGAGAAAGAATATGTTGACGCTCATGTGGGCAATGGGCAGATAGACGGCCATCAGCCTTTACTCCGATTCGGTAATCCTTTTCCTCTCAAGTCCCTACCCCGAAGATATAGGAAGCACTTTTAGTGACCCGTCCCTCTTCCCAGTACAACTCCAACCAAAAGGCCGACCACTACTGCCACCAAGGCCGAAAAGATCCCGTATATTGCCGGACTGGCATGGGCATAGTAGGAAAGCCAGTCAATCACCGGGCTTGATTTAACCAGAAGTGTGTCCTGACAAAGCAGAAGGGCTCTGCCATTCTCAACCAGGTAGCAAAATATTTTGTATTCACCCAGAGGGGCATTGGCAGGGTAAACCAGCCGGGCCTTAAACGTACGGGAGTCCATCTTTACCGCCCCTTCCCGGTACTGATAAAGCCCGCCTTCTATGAATATTCTGACCAATCCCGCTACGTATTCCCTGTGAAGCGTGGTGCGTTGGTCGGGGAGCGGATCTTTCTCGAACCTGATTTTGGCCTGTTGGTAGACATCCCTGAAGTCCGGGCACAACCCCGTCCTCTCCTGCTCGGCAAGGGAAAGGATGCTCGAAATCTTGACCGAGCTCAAAACGGCATACATGACGGGAATTTCCATAACTTCTGCGTGGCCGGAAGGCACCCATACGAAGCCCAGGCTTTTTCCCGCCTTGTTTAATTTAAAATCCCTGGTTGGTGAGATGACTTTGACGATGACCTCGCTCCCCTCCGGACAAGTCCCCGTTATGACCGCGGTTTGGTAAGGCTTCGAGAGGAGGGCCCTTTCCAGGATGCGCGGCTCGATCTTCAGTACCGAAGCTCCGTCCGATTCTGCAGCGACGGCCATTCCGCTCCAGGCGGCTGTCAGGAGAAGGGCAACCAAAATGCTACCTAATATCGCGAGACGCATCAGTGGCCACCTCCCCCACCGGCGAGGCTGATGGGGTTGCCCGGCGTCACGAGGAGATCGTACAGCATCTTGATCATTACCAACAGTACGATAATAGCCAGGAGAATACGCAATTGTTCTCCCCGGAGCCGCTTGCCTAGCCGGGCGCCGACCTGGGCCCCGACGGATGAGCCGAAAAAGAGGACAACAACCAGAATCAGATCAACGGTGTGATTGCGGATCGCCTGCTGAATAGTCACATTGATGCAGGTCAGAACTATCTGGAACAGGTCGGTGCCAATCGCGACGATCGTCGGCATTCCAAGGATGTAGATCATCGCGGGGACCATGATAAATCCTCCGCCGACGCCCATGACGGCTGCCAGGATTCCTACAAAGGTTCCGAGAAAAAATGGGAATATCACCGAAGTGGTCAGGCGTGATTTGTCGAAATTCATCTGCCATGGGAGTTTCATCGCCAGCTTTCGCAGGCCCGATTCCTTGGGTTCGGAAGGCGCGGTATACTCTCTCACATCCTTTCTGCCCCTCAAGGCGTTGAGACTTTCAATAAACATGAAAGAACCGATTACTCCCAGAATAATGACATAGACGAGCTTGATGACAAAATCGACTTCGCCTACCGCCGCCAGCACTTTGACGATCTGCACGCCTACGGATCCGCCGGTAATCCCGCCCAGAAGCAGAACAATACCCATCTTGAAATCGACGTTCCCCATGCGGCTGTGGGTATAGGCGCCGGACGAAGCGGCTGCCACGATCTGGTTGGAATCACTTGCGGCGGCAACCATTGGGGGAATCCCGGCAAAGATGAGAAGAGGTGTAAGCAAGAACCCCCCGCCCACGCCAAATAAACCGGAAAGAAAACCGACCAGGCCGCCCAGACCGATCAGGAAGAAAACGTTGATGCTCATGTGGGCGATCGGCAAATAGATGTTCATCTTGCCCCCTACCTGGGCACTTGCCCCGGCCTCGCGCAGCCCGTATCGGGAAAAACACATGTTGAATGTGCCGCAGTTTCGGCCGGACCACGATTATTCTTGTACCCCTTCCATATTCTCCTTACAGGTTGAGACCCAAAGCGTGCTTCGGAGCTTGCACACAGCTTCTCGAAGGGCTCGAAAAGAGGCCCTCTCTTCCCATGATATGTTCGGCAACCTGTACAAGTCAATTCATTAATTTTTATGGTATAGATAAGTTTCCCTGAAAGTATCCCCGTGAACCTGCATAGCAACTCTGAAGGCGAACTTATGGAAGGCGCCGCGGGGCAGCAGCGAAGCGGGTCATCAGCGAAGTAAAAAAATGAGGGTAATCGGTGATATCCCCCGGAAACCCTCACAAACTCATGGTGCCGACGGCGGGACTCGAACCCGCCCGTAAACGGCACTCACTCCTTGTAATTTCAATACCTTACACTCCTAATTTCCCTCTAAAAACTGTCACCAGACTGTCACTGGACGAATTGTAGACGCCAGAGGTTTCGACTAAGGGCGTTTTCGTTTGTCCGGGTGATGAGGTGACAGGAATAAAAGAAGCCACCGGGTACTCTTGGCGGGGTCCTCCGGTGGCCGGGGAAAAAGTGTACAGGTACATTCTAAAGCATCCGGCGCAAAAACTCAATCGGCCAAGCGGAGCCTTTTCAACAATTCCGAGCGAGCCGCGACGTTTCGAAGGGGGCGAGCGGTCCCGGCCATCGCCGCAGGCAAGCGGGACGGCAATTGTTGAAAAGACGGAGCGCCGCGTAGAGGGGGACGGTCTTTCGCCGCTCCCGCCTCCCGCGCGGACGGAAGGAGCACGGGGGCGGGGCGGTGTACTTAACTTGATTAATACCTCACAACTGACGAAAACCGTTCTCAAGAAGTATTCGGCCAAGTGCGTCATCTCAGGAGACCACGCGGAGACCTACGAGTACTATCAACCACGAACAGGGGCGACGCCGGGCAAGCACACAGAGGCCAAGGAACCAAGGAAGAGGGAAGCCAGATTGGATAACGTCTTCAGGGCAATGAAGCAGGTAAAACGGGTCATCAACGCAAACGCAGGGCGTCATTCTCAGGAGAGAAACAGAGACAAGTTCCTGACCCTGACTTTTGCAGAAAACATGACGGACATTCAACAGGCGAACCGCCATTTCCATAACTTCGTCAAGAAGCTGCGTTATCGCCACGGGGCTTTTGAATACCTGGGTGTTCCGCAAATCCAGTGGGAGCGGTACGAGAAGTACGGGGTGAAGGTCTGGCATTACCATGTCGCCGTCTTCGGTCTGCCCTACGTGCCCCAAAAGGAGCTGGTCGAGACGTGGGGTCGTGGGACCGTCTCTATCGAAGCTATGGAGTCCTACGAGAACCCCGGCAGCTACATGGCCCGGTACATGGTCAAGGACTTCTCAGGGGAAGAGCTAACGGGTCACAGGCGGTTCTTTACCTCGCAAGGGCTATACCGTCCGGAGGAGATCAGGGCGGAGAGTGTCAGCGAGATTCTGAAGAGGCTGAACATTCCAGAGGAGTGCAAAACTTACGAGGTGACATACATCAATAACCCGCTGGTCGGGGCGGTGACGTACAGGCATTACGATTTACGCAAGAGGCCGCAACACACGGAGCCAGGAGAGAGGGCGGCAGTGTAGGTCCGACCGGGCGCGCAGGTGGGGGTAAGATCGTTTTTGCCGTATAGCACGGCCGACAGGGTACCGTATAGCAACGTATATCAATGTATCAAGGCAGGCACAGTCTTATCGTCCCTCTGCTCTTTTGAGGGGACGAACAGAACATCCTCCAACTGCGCGTTGCCACCTCTTACGATAACAATGAAAGGCTGCTGATTCTGGTCCAGCAGTTTCTTGAAACTCCGTTCTTTCTTCTTCTCATCCTGGTGGCACAGGGTAAAAACCGTCACTTCGTAAGGATATTGTGCCGTCAATACTCTGAAAGTCGGATTTACAAAGGTCACACCGAGGCAGGACAGCAGCAAGTTATTATTCATCGTGTCTTTAAAAGTCATCGGTTACACTCCTTCCGTCATAAATATATCCCTTAGCTGCCTCAGAACCCATACTAACCCAAAAAGAAAAGAGGGCGCATGAATTTTCATCTGCTGCGAAGTCTGTACCACGCCGATCATACAGGCGACTTGCTTCGTTAGGTCCTTGGTCTCCTCCCAGCCCTCTTTGGCCTTGAGAAACTTGCGGACGCCAGTCAAAAACGGCTGCAATTCTTTGGGGAATGGCAATTCCGGTACATCTGGTAACCCTTCTCCTTGAAATATGGCAACGCCCTGCTCGCTCGTCAACCGCACATTTGGAATGGTCTTCAACCGCTCGAAGTCCACGAACTGATTTTCCTGCTCCGAGTCGATGCATATCACACAAACAAGCCTCTGAAATTGTCCCAGGATACCAACGGCCATGTAGGACCTGATCTCCGCCTTCTTTGATCCCAGGGATTCATACATCTTATCGTCTTGTATACAGAATTCATTAGCGAAGAACTGCCTAAGCTCCTTCTTATCAGCTAATATTCTATCAGGAACATTTCCAATTTGCAATGCCTTTACCAGGGAATCCGTCCCCTCGCCCGACCAGGCACGTTCCCACGCTTTGCCTGGTATACCGTGACCCTTGGTAAAAAACGGTCTGTTTGTCCCTTCCGCTGTCGGTCCGTGGCCTGCGGCTATCCTTTCGTAGATACCTATCGTCGGTGTGTCTCCGTGCTTTGTTGGCCGAGGCGCAAATATAGTGACCCTGCAGGTCCCTTTCCATGCATACTGGTCCATGAGGAAAGTAATAAGCTGCCGTACAAGATCTCTTTTAAACTCGATTGCGGCATTTTCCAGTCTCGACAGCCCGAATTCTTTAACGACGCGCAAGCAGTTCTGTATGAGTAGCAAAAAAGCTATGACTCTGGCTGCCGTCGTGATTGACGGTACAGCTGTGGCCGGAATAGGGGTACCGACAAGTGAAGCTACGAGGGAAAGCAGGTACGGAAAGTACCATGGGGAGGGCAATAATAAAACCGCTATCCAGAAGTCGATGGCGCTCAGGACTTTGAGCAACGCCCTCTTCTTCCCGTAATGCTGCATCTTGAACAATCGGCCTATATTCGTAGCCACAGCACCACACCCACTGGCGTTGAAGATGCGAGTCCAAGCTCACCCTGTAGTTTTGTAAAGGCAATCTCAGAAGCCGTTTCCTTCTCCTCACCAGGAAACTGTACTGCGTTGCGTGCAATCATATCTAAACCCCATATCAATGTCAATCAAAAACTTTAGGTGGAAAATTGCCGCGCAGCATCCCCTCCTCCATTATTTTGCAGCCTCCCAATATACCGCAGACCGGCGTCAGAACCGTTTATATATGTCGTCATCATTGCGCTTGCCGACAAGGAGCAACATGAGGGTGTCGCCCTGGACGTCGTAGACGATCCTGTATTCGCCGACATCGGTTCGCAGGAATGGGTACCCCTTCAATTGTTCGGTATCATGAGGCCGGGGGCGCTCAAGAAGGGCAAGCACTTTCCTGAGTACCTGCCTGAACTGCTTTGGCGGCAGGTTGTCCAGGAACGTGTACGCCCATTTGCTAACGAGCAGTTTCAGCCCCAAGCTTCCCCTCTAATAGCGCCCTTGTCTTAGCCTCGCTGACAAAACCTTCCTCGATGGCCTTGAGCGCTCTTTCGCCCCAGTAACGGTCCTCGATCTGCACAAGGCGCTCGTATTCGGCAATCGACATCATGACGGCCACGGGCCTGCCTTTCTTCTCGATTGCTATAGGCTCCGACATGACCGCCTCAAGCATCTGCCCGAACTTGTTCTTCACATCGGTTGCAGCAGCCTCTTTCATGGTTAACTCCTTTAGCTATCTTAGCTAAAGTATACACCTTAGACAGAAGGCTGTCAACAATGTTGGGGCAAGGGAAAAAGCGAGAACTTTCGGCCACGAGGACAGTTTGACAGGATTAGCCCCTGCTGGCAGTATATAGTCAGGTTTACAAACGTCGGGCCAGACGGGTAAGGTGAAGAGGTGCTGCAAGGGCCGATGTGCCGGACAGAATGGTTGACAGACCCGGACGTTCTTCGTATCCTTGTTGAAAAGAGGCAGGGGGCGAAGATGGTCGGTCACATTCGCGCGAAAGGAAAATGTCCGGTATGCGGTGCGGCCTTTATTGAGATTCCGAAGCTCGGCTTCGTCTGTTTTGAGCATAAAACGATACCGAGAAAATTCTATGTCGATCTGCCGTGGAAGGGTGAGAGGGTGAGGGTGTTCAGCGATACGACCGGACAGGTGCTCGACAGTTACGACAGGGCCGACAAGATACGGGATAGGATCGAGAGCGAGCTTGAGGACCATACTTTCGACCCTTCCCGGTATGTGACGGCTGATGCGGCGAAATTCTGGACGGCAAACCTTCTGGACAGATTTGAAAAGGACAAGCTCGACGGCCTGGCTCCTTCGTACCGCAAAGATTACAAGCGGATGGTGAGAATCGCAAAGGCCTTTTTCGGCAAGCAGGACGTGCGCGATATCCGGAAGATTCACCTTATCGATTACATGAAGGACTGCCAGACGAAATATTCCTCCTGGAAGGAGAAGACGCTCAAAAATTGCCTGGACGTGTTCAAGGTCTTCATGTACTACTGCAAGGGCGACCTTGAAATAATCAGCAAAGTACCTCAGTTCCCGGAAATCGAGATAGCGGCACGCCCTGTAAGATGGGTCCATTCGGAAGACTATCCCGATCTGTACGACTTGGTGCCCGACGAGGATAAACCGATCATCGGGTTTATCATGCTGCATGGTTGCAGGCAGGGGGAGGCCAGGGCGCTCAAGTGCAAGGACGCAGACCTTGAATCGAAGTCGATCACGATTCACGCGACCTTCTCAAAGAACGTGTACCGGGAGAAGCGGAAGGGGCGAAAAGCAAAGCCCTACGTCATCCCGATTCACGGCGAGAGGTTTGATTTTCTGGCAGGCAGGGTGAGGGAATCGCACCCGGAGGCGTTTGTCTTCGTCAGTCCGCGCACGGGGCGGCCTTATACTATGGAAGGGATTCTCGCCGTATGGGAGAAGGTCAGGGAAGCGGGGAAGATCGGCCCGGAGTTGAAGCTTCATCATGCCTCAAGGCATAGCGTAGGCTCGCAGCTGGTAAACAAGAACGTGTCGCTGTATCGGGTTAGCAAGCTCCTGGGTCACAGTACGACGAAGACGACGGAGATATACGCGCACCACGAGTTGGAAAGTCTGAGGGCGGATCAGTCCTTGTTGACTCTGAAAAAGGAGGCGACTGTCACCAGACTGTCACCAGAGGGAAAAGGGGATGGCAAAAGGTAAGTATTGCCAAGGAAAAATGGTGCCGACGGCGGGACTCGAACCCGCACGGGTCTCCCCGCCACCCCCTCAAGATGGTGTGTCTACCAATTCCACCACATCGGCACGCTTTTATTTCGTTTTAGCCGGCAACTTCTCTTCTATCGGAGCCGGAATTGACCTCCTCGACGAGACGGACCGGCCGCTGCTGTACATCATGGCCAGGACGAGACTGGTCAACATAAAAATGATGACGACAATAGTCGTGACCCGCGTCATGAAACCAGACGTCCCCGAGCTGCCAAAGAGTGTCTGGCTCGCCCCGCTTCCGAAAGCCGCTCCGATCTCAGACCCCCGTCCTGTCTGCAGCAGCACAATGAGGACAAGGGCGATCGCGGCGAAAATATGTACAATGCATATTGCGGTTGTCATCTTTACCTACCAGAAACGGTTTTTATTATACTGATAAAACTCTCGGATTTCAAGGACGCTCCACCTACGAGAGCGCCGTCTATATCTTCCATACTGATGAGCTGGCCGATATTGTCCGGTGTGACACTTCCCCCGTACAGGAGTCTTACGCTGCCGGCGGCCGTGCCGCCGTATGCGTCGGTGAGCAGGCCCCTTATGAAAACATGCACGGCCTGGGCCTGAGCGGGCGTGGCGTTCTTGCCCGTTCCTATTGCCCACACCGGCTCATAGGCGACCGTCACGTGTTCCAGGCTCTCGATTCCGTAGAGCCCGACTTTCACCTGCTGCCCTATCACGAACTCGGTGACGCCTTTCTCCCTTTCTTCTTCTGTCTCTCCCACGCACACGATGGGCTTGAGGCCGGCAGGCAGGGCCTTTTTGATCCGCGCATTCACGGTTCCGTCGGTCTCGTGGAAGTATTTCCGCCGCTCCGAATGCCCTATAATAGCATACACGCAGCCTGCATCCCGCAGCATAGCCGGCGCCACTTCCCCCGTATATGCCCCCTTTTCCTCGTAAAATACGTTCTGCCCGGCCATTGCGACATGGCTCCCCTTGAGGACCCCGGCCACGCTCGCAAGCGCCGTAAAAACAGGCGCCACGATTACATCACCGCCGGATGCGCCCTGCGTGCCCTCAACGACGGCTCGCGCCAGGGCAGTCGATTCTCTTATCGTGAGATGCATCTTCCAGTTGCCGGCGAGCATCCACCTTCTCATCTCTCACCCCCGCAGGTTTCTAAGGCTTCCACCGCGGGCATGGTCTTTCCTTCGAGCACCTCGAGAAAAGCGCCGCCCCCGGTCGATATGTAGGATATCCTGGCCGCCTCACCCGCCTGGTGAACGGCCGTATCCGTGTCCCCTCCGCCCACGATGCTGAGGGCATGGGCGGATGCCACAAAGGTGACGAGGCCGAAGGTGCCCCTGCTGAAAGGAGCGAGCTCGAACATGCCCATAGGGCCGTTCCAGACTATAGTCCTGGCATCGGCCAGGGCCTCTCCGAAGAGCGTCGTCGATGCCGGCCCGATATCGAGGGCCATCCATTCTTTCGGAATCTCCTGCACGGTCACGCACTTTGTGACGGCATCGACCGAAGCTTGTTGCGCGACGACGCAGTCTACCGGCAGATAGAGCCTGACATGCCGCTCCCCCGCCTTTGCCATGATGCTCCGCGCTACATCGAGCATATCCTGCTCGCAGAGCGACTTGCCTACTTCATGCCCCAGGGCCCTGAGAAAGGTAAAGGCCATGCCGCCCCCGATGATCAGCGTATCGACCTTCTCCGTCAGCTTTTCAAGCACGCCGATCTTGTCGGAAACCTTTGCCCCACCGATGATGGCGACCAGCGGCCGGACAGGGTCCTCGGTGGCCTTCTTCAGGTAGTCGAGCTCGCGGCTGAGGAGCAGACCGGCGGCGCACTCGGAGACGTAGCCGGTTATGCCCGCATTCGAGGCATGCCCCCGATGGGCAACAGCAAAAGCATCGTCCACGTACACGTCGCACAGCCGCGCCAGCTCACGGGCGAAACCCTTATCATTCTTCTCTTCTTCGGCATGGAACCGGAGGTTCTCCAGGAGAACGATTTCGCCCTCCTTCATCGCCGCCACTGCCTTTTCCGCCTCCGGTCCGACACAATCGTCGACAAAGATGATAGGTCTGCCCAGAAGCTCGGACAGTCTCCGGCTGACAGGTTTCAACGAGTACTTCTCCACCCTCTTGCCTTTAGGGCGCCCGAGATGGGACGCCAGTATAACCTTCCCCTTTTGATCGAGCACGTAGCGTATGGTGGGGAAATGCGCCTTTATCCTGGTATCGTCGGTGATATGCCCCTGGTCGTCCAGGGGTACGTTAAAGTCAACACGGATGAAGACCCTCTTCCCTGCAATCGCAACGTCTCTCACCGATTTCATGAGTTCACCCTAGTTAAGGCTCACTACTTCATGACAAAGGTCAGGAGATCGCAAATCCTCGTGGAAAAACCCCATTCGTTGTCATACCACGAAAGGACCTTCACCATCTTGCCCCCCGCCATGAAGGTTGAAGGAAGATCGACAATCGACGAATACGAGCTTCCGATAAAATCCGAGGAGACGAGCTCCTCATCGGTTACCGCCAGTATCCCCTTCATCGGGCCCGCCGCATAGTTTCGGAATACGCTGTTGACCTCTCCCTTGGTCGTCTCTTTCGAGAGGTTGGCAACGAAATCGACCACGGAGACAGTGGGAGTGGGCACCCTTATGGAAAGCCCGTCGAGCCGCCCCTTCATTTCCGGCATCACCTCCGATATGGCCTTTGCCGCGCCGGTCGTGGTGGGTATCATTGAAAGTGCCGCGGCCCGGGCCCTTCTGAGGTCCTTGTGCGGCTGATCGAGGATCACCTGATCATTCGTGTAAGAATGGATGGTGGTCATCAGGCCGTACTCTATACCGAATTCCCGATGCAGCACCTTCACCACCGGGGCCAGACAGTTCGTGGTGCAGGAGCCCATGGAGATAATATGGTGCGTGCTTTTGTCGTATACCTCTTCGTTGACGCCGAGGACAAAGGTCACATCGGGGTTCTTGGCAGGGGCCGACACGATCACCTTATTCGCCCCGGCAAGCCGATGTTTCTCCCCCCCTGTCCTGTCGGTGAATTTCCCGGTGGCCTCCAGGACCACATCCACCTTCAGCTCCTTCCAGGGGAGCTTCTCGGGGTCCCGCTCGGACAACACCTTGATCGCCCTTCCGTCGATGACTATCGATCCGTCCTTCTCCCCCACGTCGGCGTTCATGGTGCGATGGACCGAATCATATTTCAGGAGGTGCGCAAGCGTTTTTGCGTCGGTGATGTCATTGATCGCAACAAACTCCAGGTCAGGATTCTTGCAACCTATGCGATACACCTGTCTGCCAATTCTGCCGAAACCGTTAATACCCACCCTTATAGGCATCGATACCTCCATGATTTTGACTTTAATAGTAGCGAAAAACCTCTATATTGTCAAACAATTTCTTTTCTAAAAAACACCGTCCAGCCCGCAAAAACGTACTGAAAACCCGAGACCGCGGTCAAGAGGGCCGTTGTGTAAAAAAAGAACGATTTTGTGTAAACAAAGAACGGCTCAAAGGCCCGGTCTGCAAACAACAGCACATAGACGACGGTGAGCATCTGGAACACGGTGGTCATTTTGCTGATGAGACTCGGCACGGGGCTTATGGTAAGACCCCTCTTCAGCAGGACAAAAAAACCGAGAGAAATGACCAGGTCCCGGATAAGCACCACGCTTACCAGCCCAATGGGGACTATCCGCTGGAAGCAGAGCACGATGTACGACGACGAGAGCATCACCTTATCCGCCAGCGGGTCGAGGTACGCGCCGAGATTTGTCTTCGCGCCCATCCGCCTGGCGAAAAAACCGTCCAGCAGGTCGCTGAGGGCCTGCAGCACGAAGAGGAAAAGGGCAAGCCCAAACCGCTCGTAAGCAATGAGCAGGATGAAGAAGGCGGTGACAAAAAGACGAAAAAAGGAGAGCAGGTTAGGCAGGTTCATTCTTTATACAGGTTCTTAAAGGTAGTGTATGCCGCTTCGAAATGCGTTTCAATCTGGCCCGTGGGACCGTTCCGCTGTTTCCCGACAATAATCTCCGCCACACCTTTCCGTTCTGAATTCCTGTTATACACCTCATCCCGATAGATAAACAGGATGACATCGGCGTCTTGCTCTATGGCGCCCGATTCTCTTAAATCCGCGAGCCTGGGCCTCTTGTCTTCCCTCTGCTCCACCATCCTGTTTAACTGAGATATGGCGACGACCGGGATATTCAGCTCCTTGGCCAAGGCCTTGAGGAACCTCGATATCTCCGATATCTCCTGTTCTCTGCGGTCCGGACCGCTCATCCTGCCGCGCATAAGCTGGAGGTAATCGACGATAAGGAGGCCAAGGCCGTGTTCTTTCTTTAATCTCCTCGCCCTCGCCCGCAACTCGAGGATGCTCAAGGCAGGGGTATCGTCGATGTACATGGGGGCGGTATAGAGCCTCCCCGCGGCAGCTCCGAGCTGGTGCCATTCCGTGTCTTTCACCATGCCGGAGCGGAGCTTGGAGAACTCGACCTCTGCCTCCGAGCTGAGGAGCCTCATCACGAGCTGCTCTTTCGACATCTCAAGGGAAAAGACGCCCACCGGAGTACCGCCGTCGGAGAGGGCCACATGTTGGGCGATATTCAAACACAAGGCAGTCTTTCCCATGCTCGGCCTCCCCGCAACGATCACGAGGTCGGAGGGCTGCAGGCCGCTCGTCATCTTATCAAGCTCAGTGAAGCCCGTCGGCACGCCGGTAATCGCCTGTTTCTTCTCACAGAGTCTCTCTATAACCTTGACGTTCTCCATCACCAGGTCTTTTATGGCGTAGAACGAAGGCTTGTATTTCTTCTCCGAGATCTGGAAGATCATCTTCTCGGCTTCGTCGATGAAGTTGTCCACGTTCGTGTCAACTTCGTAGCCCTTTTCCACGATCTCCGTTGCAATATGCATCAGATTGCGAAGCAGTGCCTTTTCCTTCACCATCTTCGCATACTGGGCAATATTCGCTGACGTGGGCATGGCGTCGACGAGTCGACTGAGGTTGGCCACACCCCCTATCTTCTCTATCAGACCCTTGTCGCGGGCCGAACTGCTCACCGTCACAAGGTCGATAGGCTCATTTCTATCGTAAAGATCGAGGACTACCCGGAAAATAACCCGGTGGTCCTCCCTGTAGAAATCCTCAACATCTATGATGTCGACTACCTTGTTCAACGCATCAGGGTCGATGAGGACCCCGCCGAGCACCGACTGTTCCGCACTGAGATCCTGGGGCGGTACACGCCCTTTTTTCTCTACAGGAAGTTTCGCGACCCTTGTTGCCATTTACTCTTCTTCTATTTCGAGCCGTACCTGGGCAACAATTCCCTTTTCGAGGCGTGCGTCAACAGTATAAGCGCCGGTCATCTTAAGAGGCTCGGCGAGCCTCAGGGCCCTTCGGTCTACATCGAGATCAAGCGCCTTTTTCACGGCCTCTGCCACGTCCTTCGCCGTTACCGAGCCAAAAAGCTTTCCGTCGACCCCCGCCTTTTTCTTAATGATAACAGGCGGCGCCTCATCAAGCCTGCGCTTCACGTGCTCCGCGGTCTCAACGTCCTTCTCTCTTTTTCCCACGATGACCTTGGCGTGTTCCTGCACCTTCTTGATATTGCCCCGCGTCGCCGGAATGGCGAAGCCCCTCGGCACGAGGAAGTTTCTTCCGAATCCATCCCTCACGTCATGCGCTTCGCCCCTCTTGCCGACTCCCTCCACGTCGTCGAGCAGTATGATTTTCATCATCGCCTCCTCCTATCGCGTCGCTGTTGTGAAGGGCAAAAGGGCGATATGCCGGGCCTTCTTAATCTCTTCCCGCAGCTTTCTCTGGTGGTTGGCGCACGTCCCGGTCATCCTCCGAGGCATGATTTTGCCCCGTTCCGTCACGAAATGCTTAAGGAGCTTGGGGTCTTTATAATCTATCCTGATAGTCGCGTCCTGGCAGAACCGGCAGACCCTCTTCCTCATGTAGACGCGCTTTTTTCCTGAATCCTGCACTCTCGGCATTTACTCCTCCATCCATAAGTTTTTGCTGGTCGTAAAGAGGAAGACCCTCATTCACTACGCCTCACCCTCCAGCTCATCGAAAACAACCTGGTCCGGCGGCTTTTCCAGTCCCTTATCTTTCTCGTCCACCACGACAAAGAGATGCCTGAGAATAAGGTCCATCGTCCGGTAAAACTTGTCCAGCGTTACCACGGTCGATTCATCCATGCTCAAGAGCATGAAGAAGTAGTGGCCCCTGTCTTTCTTCTTGATCGGGTAGGCCAGTTTTCGCACGCCCCAGTCATCCATCTTGAGCAGCTCTGCGCCGAGCTTCTCTATGTTTGCCTGCACCCTTCGGAACAAGTCTTCCTCGTCTTCTTTCGTACAGTCGGGAGCCACTATTAAAATGTTCTCATACCTTCTCACGCCTGTTCTCCTTTCACGTAATCTGCTACTGCGCTCTTCAAAACCTTTACCCGCACCTTTTCGGCTATTTCCATGGTAATTGCCTCGTCCGTAATACCCGTTATTTTACCATACAACCCCCCCGAAGTGATAACGGTATCTCCCTTCTTCAGGTTTTCCATGAACGTCTTGTGCTGTTTGGCCCTTTTCTGCTGCGGTCTGATAAGAAGAAAATAGAAGACCGCAAACAAGAGGATGAGCGGAAGAAATGTGTAGAGACCACCCGCCTGGCCACCGCCTCCTCCCTGACTACCCATCGCATATGCGAGATCCATCTTGTGCCTCACCTCCTTCCCGTTCCGACATGAAATCCTTGTAAAACTCCCCGAACCTCCCCTCCCCGATCGCAGTTCTCATGCGTCCCAGCAGTGCGCCATAGAAGAAGAGGTTGTGCACTGTATTCAGATAATAGCTCGTAAGCTCCCTCGCGACAAAGAGGTGCCTGAGATAGGCCCTCGAGAAGTGCGTGCACGTGTAGCACCCGCACGTCTCGTCGATGGGCAACTGGTCCCGGCTGTATTTTGCGTGCTTGATGTTGATCCTCCCGGTTTTCGTGAAGAGGTTCCCGTTTCTGGCGTGGCGTGTAGGGATGACACAGTCGAACATGTCGATACCTTTTTTGACCCCTTCCACGATGTCTTCGGGAAAACCGAGACCCATGAGATACCTGGGCTTCTCCCAGGGCAAATCGCCGATAACCGTGTCCACCATCTCCCACATGACGCTCTTCGGCTCACCCACGCTGAAACCACCGAGTGCGTAGCCATCGAAGTCGAGCTCGACAAGGGCGGCCGCGGATCGACGCCTCAGGTCGGCGTACATGCCGCCCTGGACGATGCCGAAGAGAAGAGATGATCCCGTCTTTACTTCCTTGCACCTCCGCCCCCACGTTGTCGTACGCTCGACCGAAGCGCCGGTGTATTCATGGGAAGACGGATAGGCCACACATTCATCGAGGCACATGCAGACGTCTGCACCTATGTGCTCCTGCACTTCCACTATCCTCTCGGGGCTAAGAAAATGTTTCGAGCCGTCGATGTGCGACTGAAAGGTCACACCTTCCTCCTCCACCTTACGCAGCACTCCGAGACTGAAGATCTGGTAGCCGCCGCTATCCGTCAATACGGCCCCGTCCCACCCGGCAAACTTCTGGATGCCGCCCATATCCCTTACAAGTGCGTCCCCGGGTCTCAAATAGAGATGGTAGGCATTGGCCAGCACCATCCGTACGCCCATTTCTTTGAGATCCCTCTGAAGGATGCCCTTCACTGTCCCTTGCGTTCCTACGGGCATGAATACGGGCGTCTCTACGGGACCATGCCCTGTGTGAAGAACGGCGCCCCGCGCCTGGCCGTCAGCCTGTACAATAGCAAAAGCGTTCATGAAATAAACATCGCATCCCCGTAACTGTAGAACCTGTAGCCCAGCCCAATAGCCTCCTGATAGGCCGTCTCTATGCTCTCCTTCCCGGCGAACGCGCAGACGAGCATAAGCGGCGTCGATCTGGGGAGGTGGAAATTGGTGATGAGGGCGTCAACCACCTGAAATCTATAGCCGGGATAGATGAAAAGGTCCGTGTAACCGGCAAGTGCCGCCCCGTTCTCCCCTGCCCGGACTGTCTCCAGGGTCCTCACCGTGCTCGTGCCAACAGCGATGACCCTGCCGCCGTCAGCCTTTGTCTTTCTCACTGCTTCAAGGGCGCCGGGCGAGAGACAGTAGTGCTCCCGGTGCATCTCATGTCCTTCCACGCGGGCGCTCTTAATGAGAAAAAAGGTCCCGATACCGACATGAAGGGTGATCTTGATAATGGCGACACCCATGTCTCCGATCCGGCGGAGCAGGTCTTCGTCGAAGTGGAGGCCCGCGGTCGGGGCCGCGATAGACCCTTCCTCCCGTGCATAAACGGTCTGATATCGATCGTCGTCATCGGACTCCTCGCCGTTTTTCGCCCGCTTGATATAGTGAGGAAGGGGCATCTTGCCGTGGCGGGCCATAAAGGCCGCGCCATCGATTCTTTCAGGAAACTCGACTGTCCAGTGAAGAGGCGCTGCACGGAGTGTGAGGAGCGTCCCGCCCACAGACACGTGTGCCTCGCGCGTCCCTTTTTTGAGACCGGTCGCCAGGCAGGACCATCGTCTCCCGTCGATCTTTTCCGTCAACAGGATATCGACACGCCCTCCTGTCTCCTTCACGCCCGCGAGCCGTGCAGGGATCACCTTCGTATCGTTCACTACGATCAGGTCGTTTTCCCGCAAGTAAGCGGTTATGTCCTTGAAATGGCTGTGCTCGACGCGCCCGTCCAGCCGGTTGAGAACAAGGAGACGGGATGAAGCCCGCTCCACTTGCGGATGTTGCGCGATCAGTCCCCCCGGTAATGAATAGTCAAACTCTTCGGTCCTCATAGCGATAAGAAACGAGTGTTGACTTGGCGTGTCGAATCCATTATTATTTTTCCAGAGGCGGGCATAACTCAGTTGGTAGAGTGCAAGCTTCCCAAGCTTGATGTCGCGGGTTCGAGCCCCGTTGCCCGCTCCATTTTGTCTTTAGGTTCTTCTCCACGCTCAAGCTCTCTCACCCGCAGCTCAAGGAGTGCGCACTTCTGCGCCAGCTCCTTGTTCATCTCCTTTATTTTTGATATGGCAATCGAATAGTGCATGAGAACCGCGATCACAAAAGAAAAGACAATCGTGAGCACGGCAGTAATATAATAGAGTCCTGTTACCTTGCTTAAGACATTTATCAAACCGGGCCAAAGACTGAGGATGGCGACGATCGAGGACGTGAAAAGCCAGAGAATGGCGTACTCCTCTCTCAGATGCCTCTTTCGAATGAATTCGAAGGTTGCCACGAAAAAGATGATGCCGATTATGCCGATGAAGAGGCGGATATGCAGCATCTGCACCCAATCTCCCTAGAATTCCCTGAATAAATCGATCACCATTGCAAGGAGCACTTTTGTCATGTAATAGACCGCATGAATCGGCGTTATAGACGATATTCCGTGCTCCCTGTAGTTCATCTCGACGGCGACCTCGGCCACTTTGAAGCCCTTTATGTAGGCGAGGAGCAACGATTCCGGCTCCGGGTAATCCTGAGGATAACAGCTCGCGAAAAATTCCATGGCCGGCCCCTTCAGCGCGCGGAACCCGCTCGTGGTATCTCTGAAGCTCACCCCCATGGTGATCTTTAGGAAGAGAGATATGACCCTGATTCCCAGCGCCCTCATGAGGGGCACCCTATACGTGCCGCCGAGGAAACGCGAGCCGACCACCATATCGAGCCCGTTGTCAAACAGAGGCTCGATGAGTTTCGGGATTTCGTGGGGCGGGTGCTGCCCATCTCCATCTACCTGCACACAGGCGTCAAACCCGGATGCCAGCGCATATTTCAGGCCTGTTTGGACGGCGCCCCCGATTCCCAGATTGACGGGCAGCTCAAGGACCGTTGCCCCTTCAGCTTCCGCATTTCTGGTGGTATCGTCCCGCGAGCAATCGTTGATAACAATCACCTCATACCCGTTACCGAGATCCTTCACCCCTCTGACGACGCTTCCGATTGTCTTTTCCTCATTGTAAGCCGGTATGATTACCGCGATGCGTCTGTCCATTACCGCAAAACTGGGGGACCAGGATTCGAGCCTAGATAGCAAGATCCAGAATCTTGAGTCCTGCCGTTAGACCATCCCCCATTAGTTCTCACAATCTTATGCCTGCTTATAGCTCTTCTCCTGCTTTTTCCGGTCAGCCCGTTCCGACTTTTTTTCCTTGGCCGCCTTGGCTTTGGCCTCTTTTTTGTGTTCTTTCTCCTGCTCCGGCCGGTCCTTCTTCCGAGTCAATTCGATAAGCGCCATGGGCGCCGCATCGCCCTTTCTGGGCCCGAGCTTGAGGACCCTCGTGTAGCCGCCGTGGATCTCGCTGTATCTCGCGCCGATGTCAGAAAAAAGCTTCTTCACCGCTTCCTTATCTCTGAGGTATGCGAAGGCAAGGCGCACCGCATGGGCGCTGTTGGTCTTCGCGAGGCTGATGAGCCTATCCGCCACACGCCGCAGCTCCAATGCTTTGGGGTTGGTCGTCTTGATGCGCTCATGATAAAAAAGGGCGGCGGCCAGATTACGAAAAAGCGCCTTCCTGTGGCTGGACGTTCTGCTCAGTTTCCTGCCTGCTTTCAAATGCCTCATGATACACCCTCTATGCTTGATCTTTCCTTCTTTGCGCCATCCTGTCAAGGTCTTCCCTGGGCGGGAAGTTCTCCAGTTTAATGCCGAGCTTGAGGCCCATGCACGCAAGTATCTCTTTTATCTCGTTGAGTGACTTTCTTCCGAAATTCTTAGTCATCAGTATCTCTTGCTCGGTCTTCTGAACAAGCTCGCCGATGTACTTTATATCGGCATTCTTCAAACAATTGGCGCTCCTGACCGAGAGCTCCAGCTCATCGACGTTCCGGTAAAGATTGTCGTTAAACTCCTGTCTTTCGCCCTCTTTCAAGTCGCCCGCTTCCAGGTCCGCCGGCTCTTCGAAGTTTATGAAGATGCGCATCTGTTCCCTGATAATCTTCGCCGCATAGGAAAGCGCGTCGAGGGCGCTGATGCTGCCGTCCGTCTGTATCTCCATGGTCAGCTTATCGTAGTCGGTCCTGAAGCCGACCCGCGCGGGGCTCACATTG
>Ga0187856_1000898_pt1 | contig 25131 bp, 19 predicted proteins | sample June2016WEW_8_40_FD_132443 | JGI IMG/M metagenome (GOLD analysis project Ga0187856, IMG submission 132443) | Peatland microbial communities from SPRUCE experiment site at the Marcell Experimental Forest, Minnesota, USA - June2016WEW_8_40 | ecosystem: Environmental > Terrestrial > Soil > Wetlands... | reverse complement strand
GCCAAGTAGCCGCCACCCCACAGCATGAACGCGTCCACGCCGTAAACGAACGTCGACCAGAGCGGCACGAGGAGGCACCAAGCGCTGAACTTGATGCGGCCGAGCACGCTCCCCATGAACAGGAGAGGAGTGATCGCGGCGAAGACGAACTGGAAGTAGGCCAGCGACGAGGTCGGGAAGTGGAAAGGCACCGCGGTGTTGGCGGCCGACACCGCCTGTCCCTGTTCACCGACACTGTTGGTGATACCGCCCGGCTTGCCGACGAAATTCTCGAACAAGTGCTTCACCCACCCCACGCCGGAGAGTTGGGTCTGGATGCCGTTCCTCACCCCTCCGCCGATCGAAGTGGCACCGAAGCCCATCTTGTAGGACCAAAGCACCCAGGCGACAAGGACCAGCGAGAAGCCGGCGAACATCATGGCCAGTACGTTCACCGCCCACTTCTTCTGCACGGTCGATGCGTAGAGCACCGCCAGAGCAGGCAGGCTCATGAGCCCGACGAAAGTGGCGGCCGTTATCTGCCAGGTGTTGTCGGCCGGATTCAACCAACTCGGATACGGAACAGGAACTGTCGCGAACAACTCGTGCACGGTTCGAGTACTCCTCTCATGGCCAATGCGTCCCGCATCCTCGCCAAATCCGGCGCGTGCGAACCCACCGGGTGCGGCAAGATAGAGGCCGGTAACCCGCCCTCCCTTTGGGTGCCAAGACTGGAGACCGGCGGTTTCAGCAGTGTCACACTGGCGTTAACAGTGTGTGAACTGGAGGAGTGATGGGCGCCCACCTGGTCGGCGATGTGATCCGCGTGCGCCCGAACGTGAACTTCCAGGCCGGCAAACTGGGCCCAGCATTCCAGAACCGGAGCCTGTCTGCACGGTCCACCGCTACGATCGCCCAACTGCGGCGCCGTGAGGAGCGAAGGAGCATCAGGTGGACCGGCCGATTATGGAAGCGGGGCGACAGTTTTCGAAGTTGCAGGTGACGGGCGGCTTGCGTGCGCCCGGCGAGCCTGTCACGACTCTCCGGGGAGCCAGCGTGAACGTGGACACGCGCCGCGTCACGCATCTGGTCGCGGGTGCTTGTCACATGGCTCTCGCCGCCGCGGTCATCATTCTGTTCGTTGCCGGAGCCCAGAAGAACGCCCAGATCACCCGTCTGCACAAGCAGGGAGTCCCCGTCGAGGTCACAGTGTCCGGGTGCATCGGCCTCATGGGAGGCAGCGGCAGCAATATCGCCGGCTACGACTGCACGGGGGCGTTCACGCTCGCCGGCCATACCTACCGCGACGCCATACCGGGAAGCGCGCTCTACTCTCCCGGAACGAGAATCCGAGCGGTCGCGGTCCCGCAGGACCCGGCACTGCTTTCGACGCCTCGTGCTCTGGAGACCCAGCACTCTTCAGGAAGGGTGTTCATTCTCCCGGCAGTCCTACTGGCCCTCCTCGGGCTCTTCTCGGCGGCCTTGGTCTTGAAGCGAGGGAACGTCCGCGGGGCGTCGCCACAGATTCCCTAGCTCGCTGCGACGGGGCGCGGCCGAGGCGGAAGACCTCGTGCTACACCGTGCTCGAACTGCCCGGGAAGGATTCCCCCTAGGTCAGCGGGCGCGCTGTCTGTTCCCTGGTCTCGGTGCCGACGACCGTCTGGGAGCTGCGGCCGGAGGCGTGTAGCGGCTGTTCGGCTTGCGAGATGACCTCGGCGGCGTGGCGCCGCTTCCCTCGTTCTGGGCGCCGGCACGCAAAAGGCTGTCCCCGCTGGCCGCGCGCAGATCGCGCTGCAGCCTGTAGGCCCGCACCAAGAGCCAGGCGCTCAACAGGATGAACGGGATCCCGAAGCCCCAGTAGTGAAGGTTGAAGATGGCGAGACCGTAAAGGGCTGTGACGATGCCGAGGTACAGGCGTTTGCGCCACATCGCAGTCACGAGCATCAAGACTGCGAGACCCAGGATCACAGCGCCCAGGTCGTAGTAGAGCGACAGGCTGACGTGGAGCGTGTCAATCTGACCGTTCTTGAGTCGGGCAGGAGGGTCGTTGACGATCAGGGCGCTGATCACGAGGATCCCGATTGCCGCCGCCAGCGGCGCAGCCACCAGCCCTATGAGCCGCTCCTTGTCGTTGGCTGACCTGACATCGGCCTCCAGCTCCTCGACGGACGATTGTCGGCCTGCAGCCTTGTCCGTGGAGACCGTTCCGGGCTGGACCGGCTTCAGGACGAGGTTGCGCAGGCGCTCGCCCACCGGCGTCCTTTCCGCGTCCCGCGTCGGGCGCGCGAACAGGCGTTGTCTCCGGCTCACCGGGCGGGCGACGTCGCCAACAGAGTCATCCGGATGGCCACCGCCGAGCATCCAGGCACGTTAGCGTGCGCGGACTGCAAAGTGACTCCTGGATCCCCGTCGATCGGCTCGGCTGGTGACTCGGCTGCCGGAAGAGCCCGAGTGCCCAGCCTCCGCCGCAAGCCGGCACGTTCCGTCGTCGGCGATGGTGTACGGTGCGGGACTCTTGCACAGGCGTTCTGGCAAGACTGACAACAGGGGGCACGAGATGGCGTACGGCGTCGTACATGAGTTCGCGGCTGGCACGAAAGAGCAGTATGAGGCGTCGCTCGCCGCCGTGCATCCCAGTGACGGGAGCCTGCCAGACGGTCAGGTGTTCCATGCGGCGGGCCCCTCGGCTGATGGTTGGACGATCATCGCGATTCACGACTCGCGGGAAAGCTGGGAGCGGTTCCGTGACGACGTCTTGATGCCCAAGATGACGGCGGGTATCGAGGGCGGCTTCACGGCTCCGCCGCGGGAGACCACGTTCGAGGTCTACAGCGAAGAACGTTCCTAGCCCCGGGCGCACAGTGGCTTGAGCACCCTTTCTCAAGGGCACTTGGCCGCCTTCGGGAGACTGCCGCCACATGCACAGACACGAAAGGACACCTCAATCCGACACGGGACTGTGTTCCAGTCGAAGTCTGGGCGGAGCCCTCAGGAGCCAGGCAAGTTCAGGTGACGCTTTCCTCCGTGAGGGAGGGGTTCTCGAGCCACACGGCTTCCACCAAAGACTTGACCTGTGAATTCCGGAGCAGCAGGTCGTCCACTTCACTGGCCTGAAGCCCCTTGTTGAAGTAGAAGCCTTGCCCCAGCTGGCATCCCAAGGCACGGAGGGCCTCCAGCTGGGGGCCGTGTTCGATGCCTTCAGCGATCGTTTGAAGATTCAGGTTCTTGCCGAGGCGGACGATCGTCTCGGCAAGTGCACCGTCCTCGGCGGAAACGGCCACACCGTCCACAAAGGACTTGTCCAGCTTCAAGATGTCGATCGGGAAGCGCCTCAGGTAGCTGAGCGACGAATAGCCTGTGCCGAAATCGTCGATGGCGAAGCGGATGCCGAGCGCTTTGAGCTCCAACATGCGCTCAATGATGGACTCTGCTTCCTGGACGAATACGCCCTCGGTGATCTCCAGCACCAAGAACTGGGGATCGAGACCCGACTCCCGCAGTGCCGTGGAGACGTCTTCAACCAGTCCCTCGTCTTGGAAATGCCTGGCAGAGATATTGACGCTGACCCACAGGCGACGGGCGTCCGAGTGGCAGAACTGCCACTCACGGGTGTGGACGCACGCCTCTTTGAGCACCCAACGGTCAAGCGGGATGACAAGACCGGTTTCTTCGGCAAGCGCGATGAACTCCTCCGGAAGCAGCAGTCCGTGCTCCGGATGGCGCCAGCGGACCAGTGCCTCCAGCCCAACTGTATTGCCGCCGCTGAGGCTCACGATCGGCTGGTAATACGCGACGAACTCCCTGGCTTCCAAGGCCCTTTGGAGATCGGCGGTCATATCCAAACGCCGCACGATCGCCACCTGGAGATCCGGCTGATACACCTCGTAACGGCCCTTGCCGTGAGTCTTTGCCGCGTACATGGCTAGGTCCGCCGCCTGCATCAACTCTGTCGGGTCCTCGCGGCCGGCGTGACTGAGAGCAATCCCCACGCTGGAACACACTTGGACCTCGTGGTCCTCTATCACAAGCGTCGCGCGCAGGGCCTGAATGAGGCGCTCAGCGGTCTGACAGGCCTCCTCCGGGCCGGTTGTCTCCTCAAGCAGCACAGCGAACTCGTCGCCCCCGAAACGGGCCACCGTGTCGCCGCTGCGGAGGGACTCGGACAGCCTCCTCGAAACCGCCACCAGGAGGGCGTCGCCCGCGGCGTGTCCCAGGCTGTCGTTTATCAGCTTGAAGTCGTCCAGGTCGAGGAACAGAACGGCTAGGGACGACTTCGACCGGCTCGCACGTGCCAAGGCATGCTCGAGACGGTCCCTGAAAAGAGCGCGATTGGCAAGCCCGCTCAACGCGTCGTGGAAGGCCTGATGCTTCAGCTCCTCCTCGAGATCAGTGCGCTCGCTCACGTCGCGCAGCGTGAGGACGATGCCCTCGAGAGTCGGCTCGTGCAGGAGATTGGTCGTTGTCACCTCGACGTGCCGCCAAGTACCGTCACAGTGCTGGATCCGCCATTTTGCCGAGATCGATGCCCCGGCCCGAAGCGCTACATCGGCGTATCCCGCCAACGCCTGCTCGACGTCGTCAGGGTGGAGCAGAGACGTGAACTGTTTTCCCTCGAGGGAGCCGTCTGCGTACCCGAGGATCCGATTGGCAGACGGGGTCTGATAAGTGATGGTCGTATCGGGACGAGCAATCAGAATGACGTCCGACGCGTTCTGCACAAGAGTTTGAAAGCGAGCTTCACTTCGACGCGCGTGGAAGGCCTCGGTCATCGTTTCGCGGGCGATGGCCATTGCAGCCTGCGCCGCGAGAATCTCGATCGAACTTCGCAGCTCGAAGGGGAACTTGGCGGCGCTTGTGACGACGACTAGACCCTGCAGCTGGCCTTTGGCGACAAGGGGACACACAAGCTCCTCGGACAAGCTCTGCTCTGTGGAGCTCGTACGCGAGTTGCCCGTCCGGATCAGATGACTGTCCACGTCTCCGTCGGCCAGGCTCTTTCGCGCCGTCTCCCACAAGGCCGACAAGCTCTGTAGCCCCTCGGCCAGTCCATGGCCCGACCTCATGACGACAGTCGGCTCACCGTCGGCGTTCGCGACCGCGAAGGTCACTTTGAAGTCATTTCCGGCCTGAGGGACGAGCTCCCTGATGCCCGCGACTGTGGCTTGATAGATCGCATCGCGGTCCGACACCGCCAACAGGTTTGCGACCGACCTGCGTAGGACTTGCTCTCGTGCCACAGCTTGCCCGTGCACCCCGACGAGCCTGGTCATCCTGCTGATCACGAGAAGGAACATGATCCCGGCAATCCCGGCAATGACTGGAGCGTCGACGGTGTCGCCGCGCAGGGTCTCCTCGAGCAGAAGCGCCGGCGCGACAAGCGAGACCCCGGCCAGCAGCCTCATCCGCGAGTGACTGGCACGCGGTGGCGCGACGGACCTTGGCTCCGACAAGCAACGCATCGAGGGGTGCAGTGCAGCCGCGCCCGAGCACGCGCAGAAGACGATCCAACCGAGGTCGACCACGCTGCCGTCGTTCCAGTTCCACCCCTGGTGGAGCTTGGCCAATTCGTACAGTGAGTCGGCGACGAGAATCCCCAATGTCCCTGTCGCGAGAAGCCGTCCTGCCACGTAGCGCATGCCACCGGCACTCCAAAGGCGTACCAACATGGCCATGACAAGAACGTCCCCAAGTGGATAGGCGGCACCGGTGAGCGGCACGAGCAGTCCACCAGACTCACGGACGTTTGGGCCGATCAGGAAGACCCATGACAGTACGCCGACTCCAAGTGTGATCGTAAGCCCGTCCAGCAGGCTCGCCCGATCACCGTCGGGAACCTGCGCTCTGGCGAGAATCAGCAGTCCGGCCGCGAGTACCAGGTACGTCGTGAGCCGGATCGCATCTACAAACGATGGGAACGGGACATGTTGCTGGCCGATGATCTGGTGCCAGAACTTGTAGGCCGTACCGCCCGTGATGAAGAGGAGTACACCGCTGCCGAGGAGCCACCAGGCCAATCGAGAGTTCGGCTGGTTGCGTTTCACGCCGTAGGCAATCGCCGCAACTGCCGACAGTCCCAGCAGCGCCCACGCCGGGACCTGGCCGGGCCACTGCATCCAGGGGAGCCAACCAAAGATCAAGGGCTTCTCAGGCGGCAATCCGAGAGGGAAGTACACAAGTGCGAAAACGGCCTCGAGGACGAGAAACCGCCGCCAGGCATGTGGGGACGTGCTTTGCGCGCCAGACTCGGGCCTGGCGACAACACACTCCTCATTCGTCCGCAGTAGTGTCACAGGCCCCCTGACCTCGTATTCCAGTCTCTTTCTTCGGCGCGAGTCCCCGGTTGCTTGAGAGGCTGCCCTGGGACGGGGCACGAGCCGCGGCAGCCGCGGCGCTCGCTCCGGGTCAGTGTTGATCCCTCCGGCGCGACCACCCGGCACGCGAGAAGCAGCCGACACATGGTAAACAGCGGTGCGGCAATCCGATCCGACCTTCTGTCCTGGCTCACGAAGTGGGCCACGAAGCGGGTCGGTGCCGACATTCGCCTTCCCGCCCTACGCCAGTCCCGGCGACACAGACGATGCGGCGCGGTCGAAAGCCACGGTCGGCGCAACGCCCCCTAGTGTGCCGACGATCTCGCGCCGGCCCCCGTTCTTGCGTCAATTACTGAGAGAATCTACGTACAACTTGCCAATTCCTCAATCGTGACACCGAGCGCGCCGATATCCGAATAGTGCCGAACGGGGACGAAGGCCGTGAGCTCGCCTAGCCGGTTGTTCGGCAGCTGGCCCGGTGGGCGCCAGCATCCGTGTTGCAATGTCCCGCTCCAAAGCGTCATCTGCCGGTGAACTCCTCCGCTGCGCCGACGTAGCCATGTACGAAGCCAAACGCACACAGGCGTGCGTGTCGTTCTACCGAGCCGAGACCGACCCCAACAGTCGGGACCGCCTTGTCCTCCTCGACGAGCTGAGAGACGCCATCGACGCACGTGCCCTCGTCCTGCACTACCAACCCACCCTGGACATCCGCACAGCCGCAGTCCGCGGCGTGGAGGCCCTCGTCCGCTGGCAGCACCCCACGCTCGGCCTGCTCTACCCGGACCGCTTCATCCCCCTCGCGGAGCGCTACGGGCTAATGCCGCAACTCACTCGTGCCGTCCTCGATCAGGCCGTGGCCGAGGCGGCCCGGCTCGACCGCGCCGGCTGGCGACTCGAGATGAGCGTGAACATCTCGCGTTACGACCTGGTCGACGAGAACCTGGCCGACTACGTGGACTACGTATTGGCGCTCAACGGGTTCCCCCACGATCGTCTCACTCTCGAGATCACCGAGTCCGCCCTCGGTGGCGATCCAGACCGGGCCGAGCGATGTGTGCGCCAGCTGCGAGCGCGAGGGCTGCGGATCTCGATCGACGATTTCGGAGTGGGCTACTCATCGATGTCGCAGCTGCTCGGGCTCGCCATCGACGAACTGAAAATCGACAAGTCCTTCGTCTTGGAACTCACCTCGGACCCACGCGCCCAAGCCATCGTGCGTTCGGCCGTCGAAGTGGCCCGTGCGCTGGATCTCACGATTGTGGCCGAAGGCATCGAGCGTGCGGAGATCCTGCACGCCCTCCAGGCCATCGGCGCAGACATCGGGCAGGGCTATGCGATCTCCTACCCGCTCACGTCCCGACAGCTCAACGAGTACCTTGCCCAACGGGACGGCGTCGGCCGACTGCTCCCCGACCTCCCGCAACTCTCGTCGGCACAGGAAGCAACGTCCGGAACGTCTGCACCACCCCAACAGCTAGTGGCGGCGGGTCGACACGGCCGCTCGGATCGAGGAAGCATAAACGGCTCGTCAACCGGGAACAACGTTGATGGACCGGACTAGAAACCTGCAACGACCAGGGCTGCACCCGTACCTGACCGAGGGACCTTTGTCCTCAGGCTCAGATGGCCGGTCCCCCGGCGGCGGCGATCACCGCTCGTTTCACCTGGTCGACCGGGTACCTTTCAAGGCCAGCGGATGGAGAGTGTTCGTCATTGTCGTCCTCGTCCTGGGTCTGTCTGTTTCAGCCATCAGCTCCTGGGCCTGGTACGCGTACACGGGCTCACAGCGCCGTCAGGCGGTGTCGTCCTCACTGGGAAACGTAAGGTCGATCCTGGGCGCGGCGTTGGAGCGCGACAACGACCTGGTGGCAATGGTCACTGCATTGGTGGCTACTCACCCTCAGCTCACGAACAGGTCGTTGGCGGCCATCTTGTCCAGGCTCGACCCCCCCCAGCGCTACCCGGGGAGCATCGCCTTCACCTACGTTGAGAACGTCAGTCGAGCCGGACTGTCCAGGTTCGAAGCGATCACCCAGCGTGATCCCCCCTTGGGGGTGGCAGCGGCAAGCTCGGTCGCCGTGCACAGCTCAATCAACGGCCATCTCGGCTACTGCCTCACCCGCCTGGCCGCTGTCGACCTCCTGCCCAGCCAACTACTTCTCAAAGACATACTGTTGTCCTGGGTCAGTCCCTACCTCTCGGCGGACTTCAATTTCTGCGCTTCATCGTTCGAAGGTTTGCTCGCCACTTCGGCGAAGACGGGTCGCTCCTCGGTGGCGTCGGTGATCAGTCTGGTCAAACCGCCTCCGGGCATGCCGGCCATCCCTGCTGTGCTCAATACCTACCTCGTACAACTCCCCATCTTCATCGAGGTCAGTCCGGTCTTCACGGGGTCCGAGGTCCCCGCCACCAGCCGGGCCCGAGCCCGGACGCTGGCCGGTTGGACGATGGGCATCTTCGACGCCCGCAGCATCCTGAACCCCGCAGTGGCCAATGAGAACAACGTCTCTTTGGTGCTGGCCTATGACCCGCCCGGAAGAACGCAGGCAGTACTGGCGCATGCGGGCCAGCCCCAACCGGGGGTGGCCGCCAGAAGGCTCACCTTCCCGGCCGATCCGGGGTGGGTCATCGACGCGGCGGTGAATCCCAGGGCCAATGGCCCTTCCCCCGCCGCGCAGGGGTTAGCGGTTTTCTTCGGCGCATTGGCTCTCACGGTCCTACTGGTCATGCTGTTGAGCCTGCTCGTACGCTCGCGCCGTTCCGCCTTGGAGTTGGTCGAGGCGCGGACCGCTGAACTGCGGCACCAGGCTCTCCACGATTCGCTCACAGGGCTGCCGAATCGCTTCTTGGTCGACGAGAAAACTCACGATCTCCTCAGCAGGGCGCGTAGTGAAGGCCTGCGCATCGCCGTGTTCTTCATCGACCTCGACGACTTCAAGACTGTGAACGACACCCTGGGCCACGGTATCGGCGACGAGCTACTGAAGGCGGTAGCGGCTCGGCTCTCTGCGTCGGTGCGGGACTCCGACACCGTCGGAAGGCTCGGAGGCGACGAGTTCGTGGTGTTGTCCGAAGTTCCCGACGAGGGGCTCAATGTCCTGGCGGAGCGGCTCCTGTCGGTTCTGAGAAAGCCCTTCAAGTTGGGCGATACCAACAAGATCGATGTGACGACGTCTGCCAGTATCGGCATCGCCACCGGGCTGTACGACCGCCCCGAGGACCTGTTGCGCGACGCGGACATCGCCATGTACAAGGCCAAGTCGGCGGGCAAGAACTGCCACGTGGTCTTCCGCCAGGAGCTACACCGCGCGCTCAAGAACCAGCTGAGTCTCGAAGCAGGCCTGGCCGAGGCCTTCACCGACCACCAGTTCTTCCTCGCCTACCAGCCGATCGTCGACCTCGAGACTGGCCTGCCGCTCAACTTCGAGGCCCTCTTGCGCTGGCGACATCCCGAGCGTGGCGTGATCGGCCCTGTCGAGTTCATCTCGGTGTTGGAGTCGTCGGATCTGATGATCGACGTCGGGCGCTGGGTTCTGATGGAGGCCTGCCGCCAGGCCAAGTCTTGGCACGACCTCGGGCACCCTGTTGGCATGTCGGTGAACCTCGGCGCTCGCCAGCTTCGCTACGAAGTTCTCGTCGACCATGCCCGCGAAGCCCTGGACGCCGCCGGGCTGGACCCCGGCTCCCTGACGCTCGAAGTCACGGAGTCGATGGTGATGATCGACCCGAAGATGACTGCTCAATACTTGTCGGCCCTGTCGAATCTCGGGATACACATCGCGGTCGACAACTTCGGGACGGGTTACTCCTCGATCTCTTGCCTGCGCGAGTTCCCCGTGGACACGCTGAAGATCGACCGGTCCGTTGTCACACGGGTCACCTCGGGCGACACCGGCTTCCTGGACGCCCTGATCCGTGTGGGCAAGTCGCTCAACCTGGTGACCATCGCAGAGGGCATCGAAGAGCTGTCACAGCTGAAGCACGTCAAGCATCAAGGCTGTGAGCAGGGACAGGGCTTCCTGTTCTGCAAGCCGCTGCCACCAGAGGAGATCGAAAGGATCATCAAGTACGGCCACTACCTGGTGGGAGGCGTCCAACCCTCCATCGGGGTCGTCTCCTAGGAACGGGCGTCTCGGGCCTGATGCGTCGACGGCCAGTCCATGGTGCCGACGTCGGCGACATCCTCCTCACCTCGACCGAACGAAACAAGCGGCTCCTGGCGTCAGGTCGGGCCCTGTCGATCGGCTCGGAAACCAGGGCTGCCGGGGACGCCTGAAAGCTCGGGCACACCGGTGTCCGCGCCGTCGCAGCTCTTGTCATGGTCTCGCACGGCGAGCGCCGGCGGGGACTGGCGCCGTCACCAACGTCGACGGCCGGACGCCTTGACCAACTTCATGGTCAGCTGCGACGTCAACCTCGCCACGCCCGGAAGGTCTGCCAGGTGGTCGATGAGAAACGCCTCGTACGCCACCTGGTCGCTGACCGCCACCCACAACATGTAGTCGGGCACTCCGAACATCCGTCGACACTCGACTACCTCGGCCAGCTCGGCTACCCGGTTCTCGAAGGCAATGACCGTGGCCCTGTCTTTCAGCATCATGTCGATGAGGACCACCACTTCGAACCCCCGACCAGCCGCCGCGGGATCGATACGGGCGTGGTAGCCGGCGATGACTCCAGTGCGTTCAAGGTGGCGGACGCGGCGCAGGCACGGCGACGGTGACAGGCCGACCAGCGAAGCAAGTTCAATGTTGGTCAAGCGTCCGTTTCGCTCTAATTGCTCGATAATTGCTCTATCAACGGCATCTATGAGCACACTATGCCATAAACTGCCTCTGCAGTAGGCATATTTGGCACCACACACCCCTCGGTCTTCCCTATCGTTGCAGTCATGCCTCGCTCTGCAGTGCGGAACGCCGCCGCGGTTGGACTAGCCACCGGAGCCTATGGGTTTTCCTTCGGCGCCTTGTCCACCGTCTCAGGTCTGTCGTTGATCCAGACGATCGTGCTCTCCGCAGTCATGTTCACCGGGGCTAGCCAATTCGCCTTCGTCGCGGTGCTCGCCGGTGGAGGCACGGGTGCGGCCGCGGTGGCTACGGCGACCGTGCTCGGCTCCCGCAACGCCTTCTACGGTCTGCGGCTGATGGAGACCTTGGAGGCCACCTGGTGGCGCCCGTTCGCCGCCCACCTGACCATCGACGAGTCCTCGGCGATGGCCTTCGCCGCCACCGACAAGCGCGCGGCGCGGACCGCGTTCTGGGCCACCGGCGTAGCTGTCTTCGTGTCCTGGAACGTCGCGACGATCGTCGGGTCGCTCATCCATTTCCTCGGTAACCCGACCACCTTCGGCCTCGACCCGGCGGCGCCGGCAGCGTTCGTCGCCCTCCTCTTCCCTCAATTGAGGACGCGCCCATCCCGGGCGGTCGCTGCCGTTGCGGCCCTGGTGGCCCTGGCCGCCGTGTCGTTCGTCCCCTCCGGTACTCCGGACCTTCTTGCTGCCGGTGTCGCCGCAGTGGCCGGGTGCGCCGTGCACCGGGCCACTGCGGAGGAGTCACGCTCCTGATGTGGCCGGTCGTCATCGCTGGGTCGATCAGCTGCTACGCCTTGAAACTGCTCGGTTTCAGTGTTCCCAGACAAATACTGGATAGCGAGCGAGCCAGGAATGTCGCCGCCCTGCTCCCCGTCGCGTTGCTCGCAGCCCTGGCACTTACCCAGAGCCTGTCCACCGGTCACCATCTCACGCTCGACGCCAGAGCCGGGGGCCTGGTAGCTGCCGTCGCCTGCACAGCCAAGAGAGCCCCGTTCCTCATCACGGTGGCCGTCGCTGTGGCCGTCACCGCCGGGCTGCGGGCCTGGACCTAGTGCTCCAGCGCGCGTTCACCGCCGAGGACCGGGTCCGTACAGAAGGATCCGAACACTGCCTGGCGCATCCACCGCATCCGTGAACACGCCTAACTAGGGGCGTCGCGATCCCGAAAGAGTTGACCGGCGTCGAGCCACCGCGGCCGGTGATGTCACCTGCAAGCCGTGCACCTGCTGGACTACGACACCGCTCGGCCTGGGTGGCAGACTCAGAGGTCGAGCATTGCGTGGCCCGCAACACCACAGGCCAAGCAGAGACGGTGTGCAGTGAAGTATCAGCCGAAAAATGGAGGCAACATGGATTCGGGTCAAAGCAAGACTTACGCGTCAGAGTCGGCCTCCGAGAAGGACCTCGAAGCGGCGGCTGGGCTCGGACCCAGGATCGCCGATCGGATCGCCCGTTTGGGAACCGAGACCGCTTTTGCAGTATCGGCCGAGGCAGCAGCTTTTGCTGCCCAGGGCAATCACGTGTACCCGTTCCACCTGGGTGACCTGAACATCCCGACTCCGAGCAACATCGTGGAGGCGTCGTTCAAAGCGATCAAGGACGGCAAGACCGGATATTGTCCGAACGCAGGCATCCCATCGCTTCGCGCCGCCTTGGCTGCCGACCTAAACGCCTCACACGGCCTCAGCTACAGCGCGGAGAATGTCGCCGTTCAGCCGGGAGGCAAGCCCGTCATCGGCAAGTTCATGATGGCCCTCATGAACCCGGGCAACGAGGTGCTCTACCCGAACCCGGGTTACCCCATCTACGAGTCGCAGATCGAATTCCAAGGCGGCGTCGCCGTGCCCTACGGCTACCACGAGGGCGCGGACGGCTTCGACATCGACATGGACGCCCTCGAGGCTGCCGTTACTCCCCGCACACGCATCCTCGTCCTGAACGAACCTCAGAATCCCCTGAGCGCCGACTGCTCGGCGGCAGAGCGCGAGCACCTCGCCGATCTCGTCTTGCGACACGACCTCATGGTGCTCTGCGACGAGGCCTACTTCGACATCCGTTACTCGGGCACCAGCAACTCGCTTGTCTCGCTGCCCGGCATGGCCGAGCGCAGCGTCATCCTCTACACCTTCTCCAAGAAGTTCGCCATGACCGGCTGGCGTCTCGGCGCTGCCATTGGGCCGCGGGAGATCATCGAGGTGATCGCCAAGCTCAACACCAACGACGAGTCCTGCTCGACCCACTTCATCCAGTACGGCGGTGTCGAGGGCCTCACGGGCGACCAGAGCGGTCCCCGTCACATCGTCTCGGTCCTGAAGGAGCGCCGCGACGCGGCCGTTAGGCTTTTGAACGAGATGCCCGGCGTCCGGTGCTACATGCCGGACTCCGCCTTCTACCTGTTTCCGAACGTCACCGGAGCCATGCGGAACAAAGGGTTCACCGACGTCGAGGACTTCCGGCGCGCGGTGCTCCATGAGACCGGTGTGTCCGCGTGTTCTCGAGTTCACTTCGGCCGCCCGCAGCCCGGCGAAACTGAGCAGTACCTGCGCCTCGCCTACTCGGGCATCGACGTCGAGCAGATCGTAGAGGGACTCGAGCGCTTGAAGGCCTATCTCGCGGGGTACCCGAAGTGATGTCCCGGCGTGCGGTCTACGTGCCCGCGGCGGAGACGACGCCACCGGGCGACGGCCTGCTCGCGAAGGAGGACCTCGCAGCCTTCGAGACCTTCGACATGCTCTATCGCTCCCTGTGCGCGTTGCTCTACAACTACGTGCCGACCTCGGGCCACCCCGGCGGTTCGATCTCGTCGGGACGTTGCGTGGCCGGCATTCTGTTCGACGGCCTCGATTACGACCTCGCCGCTCCCGACCGCCAAGACGCCGACGTCATGTCGTACGCGGCCGGCCACAAGGCGATGGGCCTGTACGCGATGTGGGCGCTGCGCGACGAGGTCGGGCGACTCGCCGCGCCCGAGCTGCTGCCCGCGGACGAGCGTGATCGCCTGCGTCTTGAGGACCTGCTCGGCTTCCGCCGCAACCCCAAGACCGCGATGCACCTGTTCGCGGCGTTCCACGCGCGGGCCTTGGACGGTCACCCGACACCGGCGACGCCCTTCGTGCGCCTTGCCACCGGCGCCTCGGGAGTGGGCCTCGCCAGTTCCATCGGTCTCGCGATTGCGGCGCGCGACCACTTCGGCGCGAACTGCCCTCGCGTCCACATCGCAGAAGGCGAGGGCGGCCTCACGCCGGGGCGCGTCAGCGAGGCTCTGGCCGCTGCCGGCACGGCATCGCTCGGCAACGTCATAGTCCATCTCGACTTCAACCAGGCCTCGATCGACAGCGATCACGTCTGCCGCGACGGCGACGTGCCCGGCGACTATGTCCAGTGGGAACCCGGCGAGCTTTTCTACCTGCACGACTGGAATGTCGTGCGGGTCGCGGACGGCCACGACCTCCAGCAGATCGTGGCTGCTCAGCGCCACGCCCTGACAATCGACAACGGTCAGCCCACGGCTGTGATCTACCGCACGCGCAAGGGTTGGAAGTACGGCGTCGAAGGCCGGGCTTCGCACGGTGCCGGGCACAAGCTCTGCTCTCCCGGCTTCCATCAGACAGTGGGCGAACTGGTCGACGAGGCACAGGCGACGCTGCCGACCTGTGACCTCGCCAACCCTCGCTGCGCCGGGCCTGGCGGCGACCAAGTCCGCGAGGAATGCTTCTGGGAGGCGCTGCAGATCGTGCGTCGCCGCCTCGAGGAGGACCCGCTCGTGCTTGAGATCCTGGCCACGAGGCTCACGGCCGCGCGCGAACGTCTGGAACGGCACGGCCGCACACCGCGTCAGGCGGCGCCGCGCGTCGAGGCCGTCTATGAGCTCGCTGCCCGGGCGGCAACCGATACCCCCAACGAACTCGTCCTCGAGCCGGGTGTGACGACGACACTGCGCGAGGTTCTCGGACGTTCGTTGCAGCACTTCAACAAAGCCTCGGGCGGCTCTTTGCTCACTGCATCGGCCGACCTGCTCGGCTCGACCAGCGTGGCCACGATCGCGGCAGGCTTTGCCCCCGGGTACTGGAACGCCCGATCGAACCCCGAGGCACGGCTGTTGTCGATCGGCGGGATCTGCGAGGACGCCATGGCCGGTGTGCTCTCGGGTATCGCTGCCTACGGCGAGGCCATCGGCGTCGGCTCGTCCTATGGGGCCTTCATGGCACCTCTCGGTCACATCGCTGCCCGACTGCACGCCATCGGCGCGCAAGCGCGGCTGACTTCCAGCGGCGAGCCGTACAGGTCGCTGATCCTGATCTGCGGCCATGCCGGACTGGCGACCGGCGAGGACGGCCCGACCCACGCCGACCCGCAGGCACTGCAGCTCCTCCAGGAGAACTTCCCAACCGGCGCAGCAGTCACCCTCACGCCCTGGGAGCCACAAGAGATCTGGCCTCTCTTGGCGACGGTTCTCGCGCGACGGACGGTGCTCATCGCGCCGTTCGTCACCAGGCCCGAGGTGAAGGTCCTCGACCGCAACGCACTCGGACTCGCGCCACCCGAGGACGCGACGACCGGCGTCTACTTACTGCGCAGCCCGCGTGGGACCGGCGACGTGACGATCGTGCTTCAGGAGAGCGCCGTGACCTACGCCTTCGTGACCGAGACGCTGCCCCTGCTTGAGAGGGACGGGATCGACGTCCGGGTGTACTACGTGGCCAGCGCTGAACTCTTCGACGCGCTGCCGCTCGAGCGTCGCCACGCCCTCTTCCCCGAGGCGCACGCGCTCGAGGCCGTCGGCATCACCGGCTTCACGCTGCCTACGCTTTACCGCTGGGTACGCTCCGACGCCGGCCGAGAGGCGACTCTCCACCCCTACCGCTTTGGCCAGTACCTCGGCAGCGGCCGGGCCCAGGCAGTGCTGGCGGAGGCCGGGCTTGACGGCGCCAGCCAGTTCGCCGCGATCAAGCAGTACTTGGACAGAAAGGTGCGCGCACGGACCTGACCAACGCTGCCAGGTGCCTGGCCGCGAGAGCGAGCCTAGCGGATGTGCCTGCCGAGGAACGTGAGATCAGCCGGACTGAGCCGCTCCGAGGCGTTTGTGGCCTGGTGCCAATAGGGGTATTGGAGCGGTTGAGCGCTCACGTCGTCGAGCCGTGCGATCTCGTCAGCAGTTAGGACCAGGTCGGACGCGGCCAGGTTGTCGCGCAGCTGCTCCTCGGTCCGCGCACCTATTACCACCGACGTGACGGCGGGCTTCGCCATGAGGTAGGCAAGGGCGACTTGAGCCGCTGACACGCCTTTGGCCGACGCGATCTCAACGAGCACTTCAATGGTGTCATAGAGCTTCTTCTCGTCGTGGATCGGTGGTTCGTGCCAGTCTGTTCTCAAGTGCCTGCTGCCTTCGGGGGCCCCAGGGCCGCTCCTGCGATACTTGCCTGACAACAAACCACCTGCAATCGGGCTCCACACGAGGATGCCAAGTCCCTGGTCGATCGAGAGAGGCACCAATTCCGATTCCGCATCGCGGGCCTGCAGCGAGTAGTAGATCTGCTGCGAGACGAACTTGGCGAATCCGTTCCTCTCCGAAACGGCCAATGCCTTCATCAGGTGCCAGGCGGAGTAGTTGGAGGCACCGATGTAGCGGACCTTCCCGGATCTGACAAGGGAGTCGAATGCGCTCAGCGTCTCCTCCAAGGGGGTCTGGCCATCCCACTCGTGCGCCTGGTAGAGGTCGATATGGTCGGTGCGCAGGCGGCGCAGGCTCGCCTCCGCCGCCCTGATGATGTGATGGCGCGACAGTCCCGCATCGTTGGGTCCTTCTCCCATGGGAAACCGCACCTTTGTCGCCACGAGAACCTCATCACGATCCTTGCCGAGCGCCTCTCCAAGGATCTCCTCCGACACGCCGTTCGAGTACACGTCGGCAGTGTCGATCAAATTGACGCCCGCGTCGCGACAGAGACCGATCTGGCGGCGAGCCCCCTCCACATCGATGTTCCCCACTGGACTGTCCCAGCCAGTTCCGGCGAAACCCATCGTGCCGAGGGTGATCTTTGAGATTCTCAAACCCGAACTGCCCAGCTGACGATATTCCATGTCGCGGAGACTACTGCCCTACGAAAGAAAAACAACCCGCCTCCGGACACACAAGAACGGGACCCGCGGTGGGACACGAGTGTCGACTCGGGTCAGCCCCGGCACGCCGGCGAACGATCGTAGGATGAAACAATTGGGGTGAGACCCCCTGCCGGGGCTCTTCATCAGCCGCCTAGAGCGCATCACGTGCTTGAGACGGGTGTAGTTCTCGAGACCGAGCAAGGAGAGGTCGGTCCCGTCGCCCGAGTGTTTGAAACCCGCATTCGGCATCTCTGCAGGATTGATCAGGTGGCGCTTGATCCAGACCGTTCCGAAGTCCAGCGCCCGTGGGAGGCGCGTTGCTCTTTGGTGGTTGGCTGTCCAGATGCTCGCGCCAGGCCCGAACTCCACGTCGTTGGCAAGGCGTGTTGCCGACTGCGCGTCTGGGAACTCCTGAACAGTGATCACGGGAACGAACAGCTCCGTCTGAATCAACTGGTCGTCTTGGCGAAGGCCGGTGATTATGGTCGGTTCGAAGTAACAGCCCTGTCTGCCTGGTGCCCGCTTGCCGCCTGTGAGCACTCCCGCGTGTGCGGGCGTCGAGGCCACCAGGCCCTCCACACGCTGAAGCTGTACCACGTTGTTCAGCGGCCCGTATTCGACCCCGGGTTCATCGGGCGGTCAGAAAACCGGTCCTCTCGACCCGCTTGACGAGCAAGTCGAGGAAGGTCTCATATCCACCGGTCTTGACCCTTTCTCAGCGCCTAACGGAACGGTTCACCCCCTTCACGGTGACCGGAATGGCAGTCGCCATCGTCTTGACGGTCGCGATCCCGGTGCTTCAAGCAGACCGCGTGAATATCGGGATCAGCTGAAGCCTTAATATGGGCGTTAGCTAGGCTCAGAAGTTGCTGACCGCAGGATGCCGCCGCCACTCGGGCGGCGAAGTCGTCGAGTGAGGAGCAGAGGCGTGGACCTTGAACTGTTAGCGCGGGTGAGCAATGCCAAGGGCATCCCTGGCTTTGAAGACGAGATCCAAGACTTGGTGACGGAGATCTTCACTGAGTTCTGCGACGAGACCCACCGGGACCGCCTCGGCAACGTTATAGGGCTCAAACGTGCCGCTCAGACACCGACGGGAAAGAGCCGACCATTGCGGGTCGTTCTTGCTGCCCACAGTGACGAAATCGGCATGATGGTCAAACACATCAGCTCGGAGGGCTACATAAGGTGCCAACCATTGGGCGGTCTACATGCCCCATCGATCATGTCCCAGCCGGTCTTGATCTTCGGCAGGGAACCGGTTCGGGGTGTGGTAGTGCCGAATCATTCCATGCCTGACCAGGTGCCTGCGTTGGAAGACATGTTTATCGACGTCGGCAGGCCAGTCGAGGAAGTGCTCAGGCTCGTAGAGGTCGGCGATCCCGTGACCTTCACCCAGGAGTTCACGCGGCTGAACGACAAAGTCGTCATGGGTCGGAATTTCGACGACCGGATCGGCACGTACTGCCTGCTTGAGGTGATGCGGCGCCTCGGTCCGACAATGGTCGATGTCTACGCCGTGAGCACTGTGCAGGAGGAGATGGGAGTGAGAGGCATGCCCGTGGCCGCTTACGCCATAGAGGCCGACGTCGGCGTCGCGCTCGATGGGAGCATCTGTCGGGGACCCTACCCGAATCCGAACGACCCGACCTGCTACATGGGCAAGGGAACCGGTGTTTACATGATGGACAAGCGGACGATAGGTGACAGGCATCTCGTGCGCCTGCTGCTCGATCTCGCCGAGAAACATCAGATCCCTGTGCAAAGGAATATCGGGGGAGGCACTGATGCGTCGGCGATACAGCAGACAAGACTGGGCGCCCTGTCTACAACCGTTGGTGCGCCGGTGCCCTACATGCACTCCACGGTCTCGTTGTGCAACGTCGACGACATCGAAGCAACAGTGTCCTTGTTGAGCGTCTTTCTCGATCACGCCCATGAGCTGTCGGTCGGTGAGCGATGAGGATCACTGCAGTCACCGCCACCCCTGTCCGGCTACCTGTACCGAGCGCCCCTTACGCCACGGACGGGGCGGGCACCAGGGTTCACTGGGAAGGAAAGCGAAGCCGGATCACGCCTAAACGGCCCACGCCCATGCTCGAGTACAACGTGGTTCGCATCGAGACCGACACCGGCCTGGTGGGAGTCGGCGAAGCCCAGGCGGACATAGGTTTTTTCGGGGAGACGGTCGAGGAGGTCGGCTCCAGCGTCGAGGACTATCTCGGTCCGCAACTGCTCGGCAAGGATCCCTTCGAGAGGGAGTACCTGCTGGGGCTGATCGACTACCGGGGCAATTCCTGCGCGCGGGCCGGGCTGGACATGGCGCTTCACGATCTGATCGGCAAGGTACTCGGAGTTCCCGTCGGCACGCTGATCGGCGGACTGCACAAGGTACGCGTGGCTGTCGCCATCGAGATCGCCGGTGGACCGCCGGACGAAATGGCGAGGGAGTGCCTCGCCTTCATGGAAAAGGGGGTCCGTGCTTTCAAGCCGAAGATCGGCGGCGATCCCGACAAGGACGCGGACCGCTTGCGGGCCATCAGGGAGGCGGTGGGGCCGGAGGTCTCCTTGCGCGCAGATGCCAACCAGGGTTACAACCCCAAGGAGGCGATCCGCCTGTGCCGTCTCGCCGAGCGTGCCGGAGTCGGCCTAGAGCTCCTGGAACAGCCCGTTCCCGCCTGGGACCTGGACGGCATGGCCTTCGTGAGACGTGCTGTCGACACGCCTATTGAGGCTGATGAAAGCTGCTACAGCGTCCAAGATGCCATGCAGATCGTCAGACACGAGGCTGCAGATGTCCTGAACATCAAACTTGGTAAGGCAGGCGGTCTCTACGGTGCCAAGAAGATCGCCGCGATCGCAGAGGTCGCAGGTCTGAGATGTGTGCTCGGTACGGCTTTCGGTCTGGGACTGGAGGTGGCAGCGAAGCTTCAGCTCGCGTCCTCGACGATGGCTGTGGTCGATGCCGTTGAGTTCACCGAACTCGGCCTGCACCCGAACCTGCTTGCCTCGCCGCACGACAAGCTGCTCAGCCTGCCGGTCACCGATGGGACCCTCCCGGTCCCTGACGGCCCGGGCCTAGGCGTCCTGCTGGATGAGCAGGTGCTCGCGCAGTACCGTCTCTGACGCCGACCGAGGCCTGTGGGCACCGCGCCCGCCGGTCCGTCATGTAGTCGGCCGCGCTACCGGCTGGGCGAAGCCGCCATGTTCATCGCCGGCGTCCGCCTTGGTCCGCGAGCCGGCACATACGACGGCGCTCATTGGAGTCAGATCCCCATCAACCAGTCCGGGCGCGAAGACCCGACGAGTTGCAACAGCCCGCTTTCGCGCATCGTCGCTTCCACATCGTCCAGTTCCAGCGGGGCGGCGGACGTGAGGACCTCGACGCCGTCGTCGGTGACCAGCACGGTGTCCTCCACCCGGACATACATCTCGACCTCGGGCACCCACATCTGCGGATCCACGGCAAAGACGGAGCCCGCCACGAGAGGAGCACTCACGTAGTTCCCGACGTCGTGCACGGCCATCCCCACGGTGTGCGAAAGGTGGCCCGGGAAAGCCAAGGTTCTCAGTGCCGCTTCCCGGTAGTAGGGCTCCGGGAAAGCGGCCTCGTCGATGCGGGGCCGCATCGCTTCGGCGCTCTCCGCGAGGATCTGCGCCGGTTCGGCTCCAGGTCTGATGCGGGCCAGCAACTCCTTGTGGTACTCCACCATGAAGCCGTAGAGCAGTCTCTGCAGGGGCGAGTAGGTCCCGCTCACCGGCCACATGCGCCCGATGTCGCTCGTGTAGTAGGCGACGTCGGGGGCGAAGTCCATGAGCACCATCTGGCCGTCCTCGAGGGCGTCGCCGAGACGGCCGTAGTGGCCGAACCAGATGTTGTGCCCGCTCGCGATGATCGCCCGATACCCTTCCCCCCGGGCACCACCGAGACCGAAACAGAACGCCGCGAGGGCGGCGAGTTTGTACTCGGTGACACCGGGGGCGCTCGATCGCATGGCTTCGGCCGTGGCCAGTCCGGAGAGCCGGCCCGCCCTGCGCAACAGGTCCGCTTCGCGCTCGGACTTGATGAGGCGCAGCCCGTCGAGCACGGGCGTCAGGTCCCGCACCTGCAAGGTGGGAAAGCGCCTTTTCAACAGATCGGCGAGATGCCCCTCCCTGTTCTGCGGCTCCGCCCACCCGTCCGCGGCCAAAAGCCCCCTCGCTCTCAAGAGCTGGTCACGTGTGCCGCCCTGCTCGGCAGGTGCGAAGGGCGTGTAGCACTCGAATGTGCCCCTTTTCAACACAAATCGCTGCAGATCGAGGCTCATCGTCTCGCTTGAGGCGACGGCGTCGACACCCGTCATCGCCACCGCCTTCTCGGCGTCCTCGGCCGCCAGTCGCGGCCCGTCGTGTATCTCCATGGCGTCGCGATGGGGCAGGTAGACCGTCGATCGACCGGTCACGCCGTCCAGTAGGAGGTAGGAGTGCGGCACCTCTATTCCGCACAGGTAGTAGAACTCGTTCGTCTGGCGGAACAGGCTGACGCCACCGGCGGCACCCGCCCCCTGCAACAGAGCGATACCGTCACCGATCTGGGCAAGGACCCGTTGGCGGCGCTCGGCGAACTCCGCCGGTGAGAAGTTCGCCTGGAACAGGCCCGGCACCGGCTCGAACTGGCTTGTCATTGTCGCCTCCAAATGAAGTTCTCGGGAACGGATTGTCTCAAGGTCGGCCTGCACACTCGAGTTGCGGTCGTGGCAAGGTGAACGGGCTACGCGGGGGACGGGCTGAGCGGCGGCTGCGATAGCTTGTTGCGGGGGTCGTCTGGTTTCGTGCTCCGTGGGATCGAGTTGATCAGCCTTATTGTGTAAGGGTCCTTGGGAGATTCGAGCACCTCTGCGACTGGACCCTGTTCGACAATGTGACCTCGGTAGCAGACATACACGCGATCGACGACCTGCCTAACGACGGCAAGGTCGTGGGTGATGAACAGATAGCTGAGCCCGAGCCGGTCCTTGAGCTCGCAGAAGAGGTTGAGCACCTGGGCTTGCACGGACACGTCCAGCGCAGAGACCGGTTCGTCACAGACGATGAGCCGAGGCTCGACCGCGAGGGCCCTGGCGATGGCCACTCGTTGCCGCTCTCCACCGGACAGGGTCGCAGGCAGGCGCCCGATGTACGTCTCCGGAAGCCCAACCAAACCGAACAGTTCTTTGATGCGATCCGGGATCCGCGAACGATCGAAGTCGTTGACCGACAACGTTTCCTTGATAGCCGAGCCGACGGGTTGATAAGGGTCAAGGGAGGAATAGGGGTCTTGAAAGACGATCTGGACCTCGCGGTGCAAGGTACCAAGGGCGCGCTTGGAACTGTCGACTCCCCCGATTTCGATGGTCCCTGACGTGGGGATCTCGAGACCGACCAGGCAGCGGGCAAGTGTCGTCTTGCCTGACCCGGACTCTCCGACGAGCCCGACGCTCTCGTTGACCCCGATGTCAAGAGAGACACCTCCCAAAGCCTCGTTCGGCCTTTCCCCGCGCGGGTTGAACACCTTGCGGAGATCCCGCACCCGCAGCAGCGGCCTGTCGAGGCTCACCGGACCGACGGGGGGCGAAGCGGTCGCAAGAACTGCGTGTTCGCCCGAGAGCTCGCGGCGGATGGCGGCAAGACGGACGCAGGCCGATCGCCTTGCCGGCCCGACGTCCACGAGGTGCAGCGCCTGCTCCGAGAGGCACTCTGGAGCCGCCCATTGGCAGCGTGGAGAGAACGGGCACACGCCTTTCACGTCGTCCGGCGCGGGTACCGAGCCCTCGATCACCGGTAGCGGGGAAATACGGTAGTCAACAGGCGGATCAGAGGTCAGCAACCCGAGCGAGTAGGGATGAAGCGGCTCAGCTTCCAGCTCCACAGCCGGTGCCGTCTCCAGAACCGAGCCCGCGTAGAGCACATAGATGCGCGAGCAGACCGAGAAAGCGACACGGAGATCGTGGGTTATGAGTATCAAGCCCATGCCCCTTGCCCGCTGCACAGAAGCCAGCAGTTCAAGTATCTCCGCCTGGGTGGTCACGTCCAGTGCGGTCGACGGTTCGTCTGCTATGAGAAGGGATGGATCGCGCGCCAGCGCCGAGGCAAGGGCAACACGCTGGCGCATGCCACCGGACAGCTCGAACGGGTACTGGTCGGCGACGTCCGGATTGGTGATCCCCACTTCCGCGAGCCGCGCCACGGCGTCGGGGTGCAATCTCCCCTTCCGGCTGCGGCGGCTGTAGCCACCGGGAAGGCCCTCCGATATGTGCTCTCCGCAGCGGAGCAACGGGTTCAGCATGGTGAACGGGTCCTGGTACAAGATGGTCATGCCGGGGCCCCGCAACGACTCCATGCGGCGCGGCGTAAGCGCCATCACGTCCTCACCCCTGAAACGGATGACCCCGTCGGCGTGTACGTCGCGCGGCAACAAGCGGGCCACGGCTTTGGCGAATATCGACTTGCCGCTCCCCGACTCGCCCACGATGCCCACCGTTTCACCAGCCGACAACTTCAGCTCGACTCCGGACAGGATCGTGCGACGCCGGCCATGACGGTCGTGGTACTCGACGCGCAGGTTCTCCACGTCGAGGAGCGGAGTATCGGCCGTCATCGTTACCGACCTGACGCCACTCGGGACTGCCATTCGTAGAGCCAGTCGCCGATGAGGTTCACGGACACCGCCAAAATGACGATAGCGAGGCCCGGTGCCAAAGACGCGAAGGGATTCTCGAAGAGGATCTGCTGGCCGGCCGTGAGCATGAGTCCCCAGTCCGGGGTTCCCGGCGGAGCGCCGAGACCAAGGAAGGAAAGCCCCGCAAGCGCCACCAAGGCGCCTGCGAAGTCGACGGCGCAGTCCGCGAGAAGGATGGTGATCACGTTGCGGGCAATGTGTCGGTACATGATGGCGAACCGTGAGATGCCCACGACCCTTGCCGCCTCGACGTAGGCAAGCGATCGCTGGGCCAGGGTCGCCCCGCGGACGAGGCGGATGTCGCCTTGCACGTTGAGGACCGAGAGCACGAGCACCGCCACCCAGTACCCTCCCTGTACGACTGTGACGAGCACGATGGTCAACAGCAATCCAGGCAGGGCGATCATGAAGTCGACCACGCGCATGGTGACCATGTCCGTCAGTCCCCCCAGGTAGCCGGCCGCGATGCCGACGAGCCCGGAAACTATGAGCCCGCTCAAGGCGATTATGAACGGCCCGATAAGCGCCGAGTACGCCCCGATGACCAGCCTCGCATAGACGTCGCGTCCGAGTTCGTCGGTGCCCAGCCAGTGCCGCGCCGTCGGCGTCGCACCAAGGTTGAAAGGGTCGGCCGTGTTCGCTGTCCTCGTGAGGAAGTGGGGGCCGACGAAAGCCGCCAGGATGACCACCAACACGAAGCCGAAGCAGAGCATTATCCCTATGGGCACGCGTTTCTTGCGCCGCGTGACCATCGGGGCGACGACCGCTATCGCGGTCATTTGATGCCCCTGAAGGTGACTCGCGGATCGATCGACACGTAGCACAGGTCGACGGCAACGTTGACGAGCACGACCCATATAGCGATGAGGAGCACAAGCCCCTGAATGACCGGGATGTCCGTGTTCTCGATGGACGTCACGAGTAGCCCACCGAGACCGGGAATACCGAAGACGTCCTCCACGAACACCGTTGCGGTCAAGGCCGAGACGATGATCAGCCCCGATGCCGTCAACAACGGGATGAGAGCGTTGCGCAGCACGTAGCCGCGGTAGATCCTGTGACGCGAGATTCCCCGCGCGCGGGCGAAGGCGACGTAGTCGGCTTCACGCTGTTCGAGCATCGAGGCGCGGGTGATCTTCGTCACGAATCCGAGTGGCCCTATGCACATGACAATGCCCGGCAGGATCATGTGGAACGCCTCGTCGACGAATCCCGAGCCCAGGCCCCCG
>Ga0187856_1000895_pt1 | contig 25181 bp, 30 predicted proteins | sample June2016WEW_8_40_FD_132443 | JGI IMG/M metagenome (GOLD analysis project Ga0187856, IMG submission 132443) | Peatland microbial communities from SPRUCE experiment site at the Marcell Experimental Forest, Minnesota, USA - June2016WEW_8_40 | ecosystem: Environmental > Terrestrial > Soil > Wetlands... | reverse complement strand
GTGGAGTTCCGCCGCCACGCGCGCTTTTCGAAGGGCCATGTAAAACGCCACGCTGTTTTCAGCCGGAACGCCCTCGTCATCATTCGTGTGAAAAAGAAAAGTTGGCGGCGTTTGAGCGCTGACCTGCTTTTCATTGGAGAGATACTCGGCCAAATGCGGATCGGGATTATTACCCAGCAGGTTCTTGCAAGAACCCTCGTGCTTGAACCATTCGCTACAGGTAATCACCGGATAAGCCAGGATGGCAAAGTCGGGGCGTGAGTTCGCGCGTTCGATGGCATCGGTGGCGGAAGGGTTTCCGGCGTCGAAGTGTGTTGCCGCCGTAGAAGCCAGGTGCCCGCCGGCGGAAAAACCCCAGATGCCGATGCGGTCCGGGGCGATCCCCAATTCCTGCGCGTGTGAGCGCGCGTAGCGCAAGGCGCGCTGCGCATCCTCCATCATGGCGGGATGATGGTAACGCGGCGCGAGGCGGTACTTGAGGATGAAGGCATCGATTCCCAATGAATTCAGCCATTCCGCCACTTGGCGCCCTTCGTGGTCCATGGCCAGCACGGCATAGCCACCTCCCGGGCACACGACCACGGCGCTGCGGGCCAGCTGGCTCGGAGGGAGAACGTAAAGCGTCAGCGATGGCCGATCAGCATCTTGGTTGCCCACCGCTCCCGGCGCCCCACCCGGCCAAAGAAGCACAACCTCGTGCTCCGCTACGCCTATCTGTCCCAAGCCTACGTGAGCCGAAATCAAAGCAACTGACATTAGCGCACACCACACCATGACGCGTGTTCTTGTCACCTTAACCTCCGGAACCAGGAATCCAGTCTTCTTGTGAACTCAGCGACTCCCACCACGCCGTGCTTTGCTACTTCCTTTCAGCCTGCTATGATGAGGCTTGCAGGGCAAGGCGAAAAAAACGATGCTGGGCAGTCCCAGATTCGATTTCCTGGGCGGTCTATTCTCACTGGTTTTCGTCGCCATGATGCTTTTTGGCGGCTCGCCGACTTTCCCTCCTGCGCCAGCTCCCCCGCAAGGAAACACGCAACCCGCGGACCAAAAGCCGGATTCGCTGCCCGAATCCACACCGGCTGGGACCAGGAATATACCTCAAAAACCTGGAACAAAGTCTACTGAAAACGTCCCGCCACCGGCGCCCGGCGAGGCTGCAACGCAAACCGTAGTCCACACCGTGAAGCGCGGGGAAAGCCTCCCCTCGCTGGCGCGCCATTACCTGCCACAAACAACTTACTTGACCACGGCGCATTTGGAGGCAGCAATCAGACAGGCGAACCTCGGCAAGATAGGAAAGTACCTTCGGCCCGGCGCCGAAGTGACCATCCCCGGAATTCTCATAGCGCCGCTCGCAGAGCAGCCGGTTCCCGTCGCCAAGGATTTCGAGATGCGTGGTATTTACCTCACCGGCTACATGGCTGGCAGTGAGCAGGGTTTGCAGTTGATTCGGCGTTGGCGGGAAGCCGGTGGCAATGCCGTCGCCTTCGACGTAAAGGACATGGACGGCTTAGTTAACGTACCTTTCGAGCACGAACTGGCGCCTAAGCGGAAGTACATTCCCATCCGGAGTCTTCCCAAGTTCGCCCGCTTCCTCCATTCCCTGGGTTTGCACGCGATCGCGCGCATTGCGCTCTTCCGTGACGAATATCTTGCACAAAACCATCCTGCCCTGGCGGTGCAATCTCACCGCACCGGTCAGCCGTGGAAAGAAAACGGGAAACTGGTTTGGACTGACCCTTCACGACCGGAAGTTCAAAACTATAACTTGGCGCTGGCCCGAGCGGTGGCGACCTCCGGGGTGGACGAAATCCAGTTCGATTATGTGCGCTTCCCCGCAGAAGGCGATCAAAAGGATGCCCAATTCGCATTCCAGTCTTCGCATCCGGACTGGGAACGTTCCGACGTCATCAGTGATTTTCTCTCCCGCGCCTACGACGAACTCCGCCCGCTTGGGGTCCTGGTCTCAGTGGATGTCTTCGGAGTGATGGCTTGGCAACGCCCGGCTGACTTGGAGCACACCGGCCAGGACATCACCGCCATGGCGCAGTTCTGCGACGTGCTTTCCCCCATGGTTTATCCCTCACACTTCTTCGGCATGGACGGATACGCGAGGCCGGGCGATGCACCCGAGCACTTTATCGGAGAGTCCATGCAGCGCTTCGGCGAGATTACCGCGGAAACTGAGGTTGTTTTGCGGCCCTGGCTTCAGGCCTTTGCCTGGCGCACCAAAACGTATTCGGATGCCTATATTCGAACCCAAGTCAGCGTGGCCAGGGAACAAGGCGGGGTGGGGTTCCTTTTTTGGAATGCGCGCAACGATTACTCCAAGCTATTCCCCGCCATGGCGGAAATGCGCGCCGCGCCCGGCCGCTTCTTCCGTGGTGACGAGATTCAGGCTTCGCACCCCAAGTCTTCACCAAGCCTCACCCCCTCCAACCCCTCTGGCACAAAGTAGCGCAGGGCGGCGGGGCTGCAATCAAAATCGGGTCTCTGTGTCCTCTGTGCCTGCCGGGCTTTAACACAGAGGACACGGAGCCTCTCAGTGACCTCTGTGTTAAGTCTTTCCCGGCCACGGAGGACACGGAGAAAAACCTTCGCGGCGCGCGAAGAAGTTCGTCACTAATGGCCCAGAGCGCTGGAACGGGGTGCAGCCGCTGTTGACATATGTCGCCTCGCGGCTAGGATAGAAGCAGATGCGAAAAGGCATTGAGGTCGCATTGGGCAACCCCTGACCTCGAGACCGCTGAAAGGGAGTTCCGCCGGGAACTCGCCCTCGAGTCGCGAGGGGACCTGGCATTCTTCAAAACCTGACCAACGGCAAAGGCATTTCAGGATTCAGTTTATGAAGGTCAAACCCATCGGCATTATTCATTCCCCCTTTCAACAGGCAACAGGCACACCGATACAGCCCCGCGCTGCGGAAGACGCAGAGGGCACTGTGGAGGTTTTCGAGGAGTTCGTTCCCGGCCTCAAAGACCTCGAAGGGTTCGAACGCATCTGGCTTCTCTATTGGTTCGACCGGGCGATCTTCGAGAAGTGCGAGTTAGTTGTCAAGCCGTACCTTGATGACACTCCACGCGGAATATTCGCCACCCGTGCGCCGGCTCGTCCGAACCCAATCGGTCTGTCGGCGGTACGTCTGCTCGAGGTGCGCGGCAATCTGCTCAGGGTTCGCGACATTGATATCCTGAATGGAACGCCTCTCCTCGACATCAAGCCCTATTTCCCGCAGTTTGACTGCTTCGAGGTGGCAAGATCAGGTTGGCTCAAAGGCGCCACCCTTGGAAGAGCAAAGGCTGACAATCGCTTCGAGAAAAAGGGGAAGTAACAGACCATAGTCTCGCCCACGTTCTTGGCCTCCGGCTGAGGTGGTCCACAGGATGTGGCGCTCCCCGGGGGCGTTCAGGCTCGTCTATCCCTTGTAAAGGTCTGCTGCTCCCGGAGCGGCTGAAAATGCCTGGACTGAAAACTGGAAGCATTGAACCCAGCTTCGGTGAGGCGTATATTGCTACTCAGCCTGAAATCGAAATGGGGACTAGTTGCGACGAGCAAATAGCCTCATGAAGATTGCGTGTTTTCTTCATCCTTTGGCAGCCACGGAGGATGCAAGAATAATCGGAAAGGAACTGATCATGTTGAAGTCTCTGAACTTTTCGAGAGTTGCTGTCGCAATCGCGGCTCCCTTCTTCCTGGGTTCGCTCCTTATCATGGGCATAAAGACCCGGCTAGTCTTCGCCGCACCAGCCGAACCTATACCGGGCGCCTCGCAGGGCAAGCCGGCGGAGCCATCTCCAATCCCTGCCGCCGATCTCATCAACGCTCAGGACTTGGTCAAAATCCTCCAATCACCCAAAGGCGAAAGGCCGCTCCTCATTTATGTAGGCTTTCGATTTCCTTACACCCAGGCTCATCTCCCCGGTTCTGAATACTATGGTCCGGCCGCCAACGAAGCAGTGGTGCAGCAGTTGCGCAAGCGAGTGGAAGGGCTCGCCCGAAGCAGATTCATCGTTATTTATTGTGGATGCTGCCCCTGGAGCCATTGCCCGAACGTAAAGCCGGCTTACGCAGCCCTGCACAACCTGGGTTTCACAAAGCTGAAAGTGCTTTACATTCCCGACAATTTGGGGACGGACTGGGTGAATAGAGGTTATCCGGTTGAAAAGGGCGCATAAGGAATACTTCTGGATGATGGTAACCAGCACCCTCGCCTTCTGCGCCGCCTTGCTTTTGGGCGGTCTCTCGCGGGCGATATTTGTCGCGCTCTCTATAGCAAGTGTTTGGTTGTTCTTGAAAACGCTTAATCGGCGGCTTTTTTCGGTATTTCCCAAGCACGGAGATCTTCCTCACGATAATATTCCCAAACGGCTGTGGCGTGTTTTTGTAGAAGTCGTCCTGCAATATCGAGTGGTGCGCGACCGGCCAATTGTCGGCATACTCCACGCCGCAGTCGTGTGGGGATTTCTCGCCTTCGCCTGGGTAAGCGCACAACACCTCCTCCTTGGCTTGCGCGGACTGGCAAAAGCGACAGGGACGCGGAGCTGGTATGGCACGTTTGTCGCTGTATGGGCCTTTGCTGTGCTTGTGGCCATGATTGGCCTGTCATTTCGACGATTTGTATTAAGACCGAAACCCCTGGGAAAACTCTCCGCAACCTCCGGGATTGTGGCCTTCCTTATCTCCGCACTAATGGCAACGTATCTTTTGGGCTGGAGAGTGTTTCCAGTCGGAAGCACCGCTTGGACGGTGAACTGGTGGCTACATACGATTGCGTTTTTTTCGTTACTCGATGTAATCACGATATCGAAGCACCTGCATCTGCTGCTTGCCCCGATCACGATATTCCTGCGTTCGGAGACAACCAGCACCATGCGGGCGCTGCGGGAAGAAGGCGACGACCTGGGAATTATTCACTTCCCGGACTTTGGCCGAAAGGACGTTCTCGACCTCGATGCTTGCGTCGAGTGTGGCCGCTGCACCCAGTTCTGTCCAGCTAACCTGGTGGGAGGATCGCTCAGTCCTAAGGAAATCATCCTCGACCTGCAAAAAGGCCTTCTCTGCGGCGGAGATGTTGCCGCAGGGACTGCCACGGAGAAAGCACAGGGCAAGGTTTTCGTTTCGGAGGAAGACCTCTTCCAATGTTTAGCCTGTGGCGCCTGCGAGTACGCATGTCCGGTGGGCATCGAGCATGTAGGAAGGAAAATCCTTGACCTCCGGCGTGGGCTCGTAAGCGAGGGTCGCATTACCAACGGCAAAGTGATCCAACTATTTACAACTATGGAACGTGCTCCGCACAATCCCTGGGGTATAGCTCACGACACACGACAAAAACTCATCGAGTCGAAGCAGTTTCCGATTTTCGATGGCCACCAGGAATGGCTCTTCTGGCTTGGCTGCGGATTGAGTTTCGATCAGCACGGCCAGGCGGTCGCTCTGGCCATGAAACGGATTCTTGACGCGGCCGCTGTCTCATGGGGCGTGCTTCCCCGTGAAACCTGTTGCGGTGAACCGGCGCGACGCGCGGGCAACGAATACCTTTTCCTGCAACTTTCCGAAAAGCTTATTGAGATATTCTCTAATGCGCAGGTGAAAAATATCCTATCGTGTTGTCCGCACTGCACGACGATGTTGGATAAGGACTACCGGCAAATCGCCGCTTACGCGAAACTCCAAATCAGGGTAGTGCACCATACGGAACTCATGGCGGGACTGATCCCGCAGATCCCCATCGAACCCTCTGCTGTGTCGGCAACCTACCATGACCCTTGCTACCTTGCTAGGGGCCGCGGCATCACCGCTGCGCCTCGCAAAATCCTTCGCTCCTGCGGAGTTTCGCTCACGGAAGCACCGCACCATGGCCAAAACACGCGATGCTGCGGAGCGGGCGGCGCACAGCTTTTTATAACTGACGACCAACGGGATCAGCCGAAACAACGGGTGAATGAACTTCGATTCGCCGAGCTCGCCGAAACCAGGGCATCCGCAGTGGTGGTGGCTTGCCCCTACTGTCCCATCATGCTTCGCGACGCTGCCAACCACGCCCAGCGCGACGACCTCGAGATACTCGACCTGGCGGAAATCGTCGCCAGGAGCCTCCGGCCAAAGTCGCATCGCGGGGCTAAGGAAGAATGACAAACCCCAAGGCGTGGCCGCGTCTGCTGACCCCGATGAAGGTGGTCACTGATTCTGACGCGATGCCGGGCGGGGGATGGGGGTCCCCATCTACCACCTACGACATACCATTTACGTCCTTTGTTTTCAGCAACATTCCCGCTTTCTGCTAGTATCCCCTTTGTTTTCAGAGACATTCCCGCTCAGGCCGCAGTCTTCCAAGCCCGGTCCTTTGTTTTCAACAAGATTCCCGCGTCGGTCGTTCATTTTCAAAAACTATCTTTCTCTTTCTCTGCCGACAACGGACTTGCTGTCCACCTGAGTAAAGGAAGTTCTCCGGGCTTTTGGGCCCGCTTTGGACACTCTAGAGAGTGGATTGGGGGATTAGGGTGGCATTGCAGCATAGCGTTCCCAGGAGGCCATGACCGCCTGCACGGCTTCAAATTGCTATTCTAGCCTACCTTGTTCCGCTTGTCAAGGGACAGCGTGTCCGCCTCGGTCTCTCGGAGGAAGTAGGAGTAGAGCCGGCTCTTGGTGCCTTGGTGTCTTGGTGGTTCAATTGGCTTTTACCACCAAGTCACAAAGACACCAAGAAAGCTCTGGGCGGCAGGTAGTCGCGGGTGGTTGTACCCTTCCTGATCGCTGTAGTATTATCCTCGACACCGGGCAGCTACTTAGACTTGCCAAGGAACCCGATGCGCGCCTGCCCCCAATGCCAGAGAACGTATCCAGACGACACTGATTTCTGTCCGCGCGATGGCGCTCACCTCACCGCCCAAGCCACGGAAACCGAAGCGCAGCTTGCCGGTCAACTCTCCCGCCGTTTTCGCATTGTCCGCCGCCTGGGCGCGGGCGCCATGGGTACGGTCTTCCTCGCCGAACAAATCGCGGTCGGCAACCGCCCGGTGGCGCTCAAAGTCCTGAACCGCAAGCTGCTCGATGACCCCGAATTCCTGCTGCGCTTTCAGAATGAAGCGGCTTCCACGGGGCGCATTCATCACGCGAACGTCGTCACCATTTACGAATCCGGCCAAGCTGATGACGGCACGCCCTACATCGCCATGGAGTTTCTGGAAGGCGAATCTCTCTGCCAGGCCCTCACGTGGCGGGGCGCGCTTCCCTTGCCTGAGGTTACGGAAATTCTCCAGCAAACGGCGCGAGGACTGAACGCCGCGCACAAGCTGGGCATCATCCATCGCGACCTCAAACCCGATAACATTTTTCTGACCTATCCCGACGACGTAGGGGCAACCCTGGTGGTTGCCCCAGGGCAGGCACAAGGCCCGCCCCTACCGCCCGTTGTGGTGAAAATCGTCGATTTCGGCATTGCCAAGCTGCGCGAGTCCGGCGCCCATACGCTCGGCGGGTTTTCGTTCTTTCGCATTAATAGAGATGTGGACGTTTATCGTGCTTCGAGCCGCGGAGTAAGGCAAACTGTGCCTAACTCCGCGCTCTACTCCAAATGCCAGCGGAAAGTGAATAGCGACTCTTGGTCGACTCGTGGCTCTAGGCGAGAGATTAGCTCGTCGAGAAGAGTGTCCTTTTGCCGGTCAATATCCCGGCTTGCCTGATCATACGACCGCCACGCGTCTTCGCGCTTTTTTCCCAGAGCCCGAACGTCACGATGGAGTTGAATTTTTTGCGCTAGGGGTGGGGCAAGCCGGGCCGCCTTCCTGGCTTCGTTAAGCGCGCTGTCGAACTCCTCAAGCTCGGCCTTGAGTGAGGCACGGCGGTCCTCAGCCCACATGTCGAGCTTGTCCATCTCGTTGTCTAGCCAGCGGCCGTTCTGGTCGTCCCATTTTTGGGTTTGCTCCTCCCGAAGGCGCGCGGACGCCTCGTTCAGCGATTCCGCAATCGCAGGGGGAATCCGGCATTGTTCTCTTTGAACGGCAGGCAGCTCAAGAAGGTGCCGGCATAGTTCTTGGTCTAGGGTCTCACCCGCGTTCGTTACGCCAGAGAACAAAAGAACGTCCTCTGTTTCTGGGGCACTCAGAGTTAGAGTTAGACGGGTGCACGTGAGCCAACCTCTTTGTCCGACCATGCGGTCCAAAACGGCGATATTCTTTCCACTGCCAGTATAGTTGATGGAAACTTCTGCGGGCGGCGGGGTGAGGGCTTTGCTCAAGAGCAGAATCCGTTGTGCGAGGGGGTGACCAACGCGGTAGGTGTTGGCGTTTTCGACGTCCTTGTCCATGCGGAATGGCCCAAGATGAACGTTTTCGCCTGGGAACGGGTTCTTGCGGAGGTAAAACCTGTACCCGCACGGGTCGAAATCCGCGTACTCACGAAGGACGTGTCGTGTGAGGTGCCAGAGCTGTTCATTGAAGCGGTTGAGGACCTTGCAGCTGTCGATGCGAACTCTCTCCACAACTTCGTGGTCGAAGTTCTTAAGGAGTTCCTCACGGGCAGCGCACTGGCCAGCAGCTATTTCACCTTCCAACTCATGTTGGAGCTCGTCGAATTCGGATTCAATTTGTTGAGGTGTACGACACTTCTGGTATATAGCGGCGATTCGCCTCTCGAAGTCTACGCCCGATTCGATAGCACCTAGTACCTCATCGCTTGCGCCAAACAATCCGCTGAAGAGGCGGAATTTCTCATCGAGCAGCTTGTAAACGCGTTGGTCGGCGGCGTTCGTCTTGTTCAGGAAGTTGACCACAACCACATCAAATTTCTGCCCGTAGCGGTGGCAGCGGCCGATCCTTTGCTCGATGCGCTGGGGATTCCAGGGCAAGTCGTAATTGACCACAAGGTTGCAAAACTGGAGATTGATCCCCTCCGCAGCGGCTTCTGTGGCGATTAAAATGGATGCGTGGTCGCGGAAATTCTCGACCAGCGCGGCGCGCATGTCGGCAGTCGGCGAGCCAGTAATCCTGTCCGTGTCCTCGTGCTTCGCGAGCCAATGCTGATATGTAGTCTTGGAGATGGGATCGTTATTCGTCCCGTTGAAGAGCATCACCTTACCGGCAAATTCGGTCTGCTCGAGTACACGGAAGAGGTACTCTTGTGTTCGCCGCGACTCGGTGAAGATAACGGCCTTTTGTTGCAGGGTCGGACCCCCCTCGCTGTTTTGGGGGTTGGCAGCCTGAGTAAAACCGCGTCGGAGGGCGGTGATCAGGACCTCGCCTTTCGAGTTCTTGATGATCGATTTGGCAAACGCGTGAAGGTTCCTGAGTCGAGAAATTTCCTCCCTCAGCTCCTGCAACTGTTCAGGAGTAAGGCGTGCGCGTTCCGGTTCGCTGGCACCGCCTTCATCCTCCGCTGCCTCCCACTCATCCGTCAGTTCGTCGATTGCCTCCCAGTCTGCGAGTACCGCTTCCGGCGGTGAATCCACGGCGACTGCCGAAGCCACCGCGGCCTCCAGCTTTTGCGCCAAACCGTCCAGCGTGACAGAGATGGCGTAGGTAGACGATGCCAGCAGCTTGCGGAGGATTAGCGTGACGAGTTGCCGTTGGCTTGCCGGAAGGGCGTAAAGGACCGGTCTTTGGAGATAGTCTGAAACCAAATCGTACAGCCTTCGTTCTTCTGCCGTCGGGACGAATTCCTGCACTGACGCCTTGCGAGCGGTGTACTGCACATATTTCAAAACCTGGTCGCGAAGCGTGCGCTTGCAGAGGGGGGTTAGGCGCTCTTTCAGCTCTCGGAAATTTCTGGAGCTATCGAGACGTGTGAAGCGAGCTTTAAAGCTCTGTAAATCTCCGAAGACGTATTCGTCAATGATACTAACAAGGCCATAGAGCTCCAGCAGGGTGTTCTGAAGGGGTGAGGCGGTGAGAAGCACTTTCGGGAAAGGAGCTAGGGCATGCTTGATGGCAACGGCAATCTTGCTGGAGTTCCTATACACATTACGGAGCCGATGTGCCTCGTCCATGACCACCAAATCCCAAGCCGTCTGCTGGAGATAAGGCGCTTTGGCTCTGGCAAACTGGTAGGAGCACAGAATAACGGCATCCTGTTGGAAAGGGTTGAGGTTGCCATCACGAACCGACTTGTTAAAGCTCTGTGTCTCGAGGATGGCAGAGGGCAAATAAAACTTGTCAGCCAGCTCCTGCCCCCACTGTTTACGCAAGTTCGCCGGCACAATCACCAGCAGGCGACGCTTTCGCTCGGCCCACCTCTGAGAGAGTAACAATCCGGCCTCGATAGTTTTCCCAAGCCCGACTTCATCCGCGAGAATCGCTCCCTTCGAAATGGGGCTGCGGAACGCGAAGAGGGCCGCTTCCACTTGGTGTGGATTTAGATCGACCTGTGCGTCTGCAAGAACCGGTACGAGCTTCTCGATACTGTCCGACGCACAGCGTTTCGTGAGTTCATATGCGAAATACTTAGCTTGGAAGTCTGTGAGTCTCATGCATCCTTCAATTCCGGACAGCCAGCACGCCTTGGGAAGGGGATTTTACTCCGGTGAGAATATAAGAGCTATTGGCTTTTCAACGGCTTTTCAACGGCTCCTGCCGTCCGCCCTCGGAGGCTACATCGCGGGAGGCATGTACATGGACTTGCAGGTATGCACCGGAGGTCCGTCAACTGACGGATAAACTCGCCGCTACAGCTCCTTTCAGCTTACAAGGCCAGCCTGCCATTTTCACTGGTCCTTAGGGGTGACCCGCGCCGCTATTCAACCTGATGCCGCGCCCCGCAGGCGTGCTTTAGCCCCGTCCGCCATTTCCAGCAGTCCTCGAAAGTCCAAGCTACAAGCCACTTCCAGCATTCCAATGCCCCTTCCTAAATATGCCTCCGCCACCTCATCCAAAGCCCCGTGAATGTCCCTATAGAGCTTCTCAATATCATCAACCCCGATTTGTGCAGGCTTCTTGTTCTGGGTCACGTGATCGAGATTCAGATGCGCAATTTCCTCGTCGCGAGTCCTTTTGATTCTCTCCCATTCCTTTTCTATCTCACCCAACCGTTGGCGAAACTTCGGAAGGATGTCGTTGCGAACAGGTTGGGGACTCGCATGCCGCAAGCATGCTTCGTTGTTTTTGATCCGCTTTTCAATGGTGCGCAGATTCAGCGTGTCTCCCCGTTTATCGAGAAGGCGACTCAGCGAGAGAATTGACGCGTCACGAAAACTATTGAGGCTGAATGTGAAAAAGACCGGGGACATTCCGAAGACGTCAGGCTTCTGATCCAACGCTTCACCTAATTGTACACGCGTGCAGAAATATACATAGCCGGTCCTAAGTTCCTTTGCCGCTTGGTCAAACATCGTCTGAAATTGAGATGTCTTTTCGTCACTCATTCCCGCCCTCCTATCTGGGCTCGATTACCTAAGGTCGCATGTTCTCACTCCGGCCACTCCCGCGGGCTGGCGCGGACCCAGTTGTTGGGTGTCTGCGATTTCGCGAAGCGACTTGTGGGAGCTGACGGCTCATTCGAATCGCGGGCGGCGAATACATTGCCTTTGATGTATGCGCCCCACGAACACGGGCAACATCTCTGTTGCCGCGTCCCATCCGCGGCCTGTTCTGGCTTCTTAACGGTCGCCGACATAAAATGCGATGTCGGCGTCACCCGCGAAGTAGGCAAGTTGCACAAAAAATCTCCTGCGGGGAGACATCATACACCTGCATTGCGGCACATGCACGGATATGGGGGTCCGCTCTTTCCTTTTGTAACCAAGTAGGATATACTAATTAAATAAAGGCGGAATGCTCCGCCGGGAAGGGGACTTCAGTGGATGCGGGGCGGGATTTAATGCCAGCAGAGGTGTGGCGATATGCGAGGGGGGCTAGATCAAGCCATACAGAAACAAATTGAGTCGATGCTGCCCGGTCTCACCAGTTTACGCAGTCAAATACTGGGGCTGACGCCAGATCTTGTGTCGATAGCTTTCGAGCCGGATAGCAGTATTCCAGTTGCCGCACCCTGTTTGGTTGATGCGCTGCACGTCGCCTCCGAGGCGCGTTACGCGTTGTACGAAGCTTTCGCGCATTTGGATTGGTACCGAAGGCATGACCCGAGGGGTCCCAACGAGCCAGCGGCTATCTTCTTCGGCCGCTTTTACACGACAGCAGCGGCATCCTGTCTATACGCTGCCGCCGAAGACGTGGCGAACGCAATCATTGGGATGTTCGAAATTGATCGCCAGAAGGTCGATCGCGAAAGTGGGAAACGAACTAGCCTTCACTCGAAAGTTGGAGCGTACCTTTTGAAATACATGCAGACGGAAGAAATATCGAGAGCGGTCGTTGCACTGGGCCAATCCGACGCGTGGGCGAAGACGATGAGATGGAGAAACAATTGGGTTCATTGCCAATCTCTGGTGCAGGGACTTGGGATCGTTTACACCAGAAAGAAGAGATGGAATACCTTTGGTGGGGTACGTGGAGGCGAGGGCTTCGTCCTCGACGTTGGGGGCGGGGACGAGCCGGAGTATTCCATCGACGATGTGGTCGGGTTCGTCAGGGCTGCTTTCTCGGATTTCGTTCGTACATTCGACTTGGTAGCGACCTGCTACTTGAGGATTTTGTCGAAGGCAGGGATGACTCATCGATCCGAGCCTTAACGGGCGGGTGGCGCATTCATTTGCATGTACGCGCCGATTGACGATGCTGCGCCCCGGATAGCGGGGAGGCCTTTGGGCGGGCCAGGGGTCGCCGACATGAAGGGCAATGTCGGCGCCACCCGCGCTCTCCCTCCGCGGTATCGCGCTCGTTCCGGCCCCTCCGAGGAAGATCGCCTCCAGAAGCGTCTCGCCAGAGGCGCGAAGATGCTCCACGGGGATGCTGCCACTCGCTAAGGCTGGCGCGCCGACGCACGCCCAGTTGTTACGGGTCTGTGCCAGCCCCATCATTCCCCCCTATCCTATCTGACCAGTCCAAATTTCCAATCCATATGTGCGCAGAGTCCCCTAAGGCCAGGGAATAGGCTCGCGTTATTCACTCCGCACAAGTCTAGTTGCTGTCTCAACTTGCCAAATGATCCAGCTTTGAAGGTAAACTTCACAAGTTGGTCCTTATACGTTTCGTCTTCTTCCAAGGCGACGAAGCGCTTCGTGGACGGGTCGCATCTGTGGGCCGTAAACCACCCTCCTTGGGCAACTATTGTGGGAGTGATGTGCTTCGGTCTGAAAGTGATTGTTGTCGGAGCATCGAACGGGGTGACCTTGGACTCGTCCCCGAGGATGTTTCCTTGAGGGGAGAAGAAGAACCAGAAAACACCGTCGTTACCGTCGTGCGGCTCCTCTCGAACGGCAAACCAGAGCGCCGCCAGCAGGTTCTCGGTCCAGTCTAGGAGTCGAGTGGCCATTCCATTGTGCTGTGCTAATGCAAGCCAATCCCAGTCTGATTCGGGTTGTATTTCAAGATAGGGCCTGCTCCGGATCTTAAACTCGGACAGCATCTGCTGCTCGACGTCGAATATCGCTGGGTTGACATCTCCTCTCGCGAGCCTTGGCAGCAACGGAAGGTCTTCCCTCTGGCCACGAAACAACCATCCTCCCTCATGAAGGGACGCTTCGTCCGCAAACTTCATCAGGTCAGACAACGCCTCTATCTCCCCACTAGATTTAGTAGCCACGCGCGACCCTCCCTTCCTACCAAAGGCCCGCCCACCCAGCCAGCCGGGTTTGGTACGTCGCTTTGCGACTCAACCGCCCCGATCAGTCCGGACCCAAACACGGGACGCGCGGTTGCTACCAGGACGAGTTAATTTTCAAACTCTTCGGCTCTTCGATGGTTCCCGAGTATGCAAGCCCCAGAGTTCAAGAACAACTCCGTCCTACCAAAGCAAGCGTAGCACAGGGCCCGCACTCCGGCCCTGCGGCTTTTCCACCGGGACGTGGTTTTGGCGTCGCGGCCATGATGTTTGAGGAACGAGGTTTCGGGCGCGGCGCAAAAGAAATCGGTGTTCCTTTGTTTGGGAAGCGGCCAAAACTCGCGCCGCTGGAAGAGCCGCAGGGCCGGAGTGCGGGCCCTGCGCTACCACGCGGGCTCATGCCTGATGCCCTTCGCACCTCAAGACTTGTTCATGAGGGCTTTTTCCACCGCTTCCGGGTTTCTATCAATCACTGTCAAGTAGGCGCGCAGGGCGCTTTCTGGACCCCTGCGCCCTTGCGCGTGAAGATTCACACCGCGTCCCAGGGGTTGAGAAGAACGACGCCGAGACCGGCAAAGTCTTTTACGTTGCGCGTCACGAGGGTAAGGCCGTGTTCAAGGGCCGTGGCGGCGATGACGGCATCCACATCCTTTATCGCGATGCCCCGTTGTTTTGCGGTCGCGGCCAAATGCCCCCACCGCTCGGCTATGGATTCGGTGACAGGGAGAATCCGACCGGCGTACCAGGAACGCACATCGACCTCGAGCCAGATTTGCAGCGCGTTCCGCTTCTGGCTGACCGGAAGCATGTCGATGCCCTTGCATATTTCGCCGAGGGTCATGACGCTCAGGAAGAGGCTCTCTTTCCCGGCGCTCCGGAGAAAAGTCGTCACGCGCGCATCCGGGGTTTCGCGGGTCAGCTCAGACGGGACGTTGGTGTCAACCAGGTATCCCTTCACAGGTTGATGTCCCGGCCGGTATCCCTGTCGCACTCAAAATCCAGATTGAGGCCGCGCAGCGGAGCGAAGAGTTCAACCATATCCTTGGCGGGCGGCGCCGGATGCGCGGCCGGAAGATGGACAGCCTCTTCGAGCAGACTGGCGGCATAGGACTCGACCGCACGGCCCTGCGCGGCAGCCTCGCGTGCGAGCGCAGCCTTAACCTCGGGTGTGATATCAACGGTGATCGTCATCGGTGCTCCTTTCCGGCCATCCCCACCGTACCGCGCCGCACGCCCGTCCGTCAAGCGGGTAGATACAAGCCGCGTCAGCGCTGTCCTGACGGCGCATGCATTTGCACGTATGCCCGGATTAACGATGCTGCGCCCTGGATACCGGGGAGGCCTTTGGGCGGGCCAGGTGGCGCCGACATAAAATGCAATGTCGGCGCCACCCGCGATGCTGTTTAGGTTCTTGTTTCCAGGAGGACGCCTACCGCGAACGGCTAGCGCGTTCCTGTTGTCGAAGCTTGGCGACGAGTTCGGCGAAGGGGCCGGTTTGCGCGTGGCGGCGGAAATATTCGATTTGCTGTTCGGGGGTCTGGTCTTTGATTTCCTGGTAGATTTCGGCCTGGACCTTCCACTTAAAGGCCAAGCAGTCGAAAGATTTTTCAGTCGTCTCGCTCATCCAACCTTACCTCTCGGGGCGTAATGATGGCCAGGGAGCCATACCCCAGCGACTCATTCACCTGATTATATCCCCTAATTTTCTCCAGACGCACGATATGTTTGAAGTTCCAAGACACGATGGCGTCCGCCCGGACGACCGTCGCGGCCGCCACATGCGCCGCATCATTGAGCCATTGCGGGCCGACCACGCCAGCGTGAACGTAGGCGTCGCGAAGGGCGAGGATTTCCGTCGTTAGGGGCACGAACTCCAAGCACTCCGGGGGGATATCGCTCAGAATTGCCTTTACCTCCGAGGGGGCAGCCTCGAGCTCGCGTAGCGTAATTTCGCTGATGAGGAGCGTGAGCTCTCGACGCCGTGCCCAGTGGATCAGCCGGAGAGAGTCGTCCTCGAATTCTATGTCTCTACACCCGCCGAGTACGGAGGAGTCAGTGTAAACGCGGAGCAATTTCACGCTATGGCCTCGAAGCCTGATTGTACCTCATTCTTGCCAAGCGCTGCGCCGCGCTGTGCTACCACGCGGGCTCATGCCTGATACCCTTGGCATCTCACGACTTGTTCATGAGGGCTTTTTCCACCGCTTCGGGGTTTCTAGCAATAACCGTCAAGTAGGCGTGCACCGCGCTTTCCGGACGCTTGCGCCCTTGCTCCCATTCTTGCAGCGAGTGCGGGCTGACAAGAGCAGTGATAGGCGACGAGTGACCAGTGACAAGCTGCCGGGCTAAAGCCGGCCGCTACGAAAAGCGTGTCAGGCGCACGCCGGTGGCCACGATTTTCGAAAACCTCGAGGCGGGCGACAGCCTCGACGACATTCTGTGCTGGTTCGACGGGCTTAATCGCGAACAAGTAAAGGCCGTGATTGACTTCGCCGCCCGCAGTTTGGAGACTCCGGCCCGCACCCGCTGATGCTCATTCTTCTCGACCAAGCACGTGCCGACCTAGAGGTTGGCGCTACTTCTCGACCAAGGCACACCCGTTCCCCTTCGCTCATTCCTCCGGAAAAGAGCAACGCCAAATATGACCATGTAGTGGGTCAATTTGATGCTGTAGCGGCGAGTTTACCTCGCCAAATGGCGGCGTAAAGCCGCCTCTACATGAAATTGACCCACTAACTGTGACCAGATTGACTTGTCAGCGTGTGATTTATAAGTTACAATAGAAACGTGATCGAGATTCGCCATTACGTCAGCCGCACGGGAAAAGATGTCTTTGACGAGTGGCTGTCGGAACTGGCAGATGCCCGCGCACAGGCGAAGATTGCCAGCCGAATTAACCGGCTCGCCGCAGGGAACTTTGGCGACTGCAAGCCATTGTGAGAGGGTGTGTGCGAGCTGCGGATCGATTGGGGGACCGGGTTACCGGGTCTATTACGCGATGCTGGGAAGGGTATGCGTATTGCTTCTCTGCGGCGGCGACAAACGAAAACAGTCGTCCGACATTGACCGGGCGCTGGAGTACCTCAAAGATTATAAAGAAAGGAGCGAGACCTCATGAAACGTAAAGCCAGCGTCTCCCACGACGAGGCCATAGTACGGCGGCTCCGCAAGGACTCGGATTTTGCCGCCGAGTACCTCAAAGCGGCATTGGAAGATGAGGACGAACCCCGCGTTCTGCTCATTGCCTTGCGCCACCTTGCCCAAGCCCGGGGCATCGCCAAAGTTGCTAAGGCCGCCGGCATCGAGCGCGAGAGTCTTTACCGGGCATTGTCAGTCCACGGCAACCCTCGTCTGTCCACGTTGGTTGCCGTCATCAAGGCAATTGGGCTCAGACTCACCGTCGAAACCGCCCCATAATTCGCGCTGCAATCTTCTGTCCGGATGTGGGCCAACCTCCCCTACAGCCTGTGCGCGCGTGCAATGAGGGCAGCCGCGGGTGGCGCATACATTGCCTTTTATGTATGCGCCCCAAGAACACGGGCAACATCTCCGTCACCGCGCCCAATCCGCGGCCTGTTCTGGCTTCCTAACGGTGGCACAGGCACTCCTGCCTGTGTGCTCTGCCTAGGAAGATTCAGCCTTGGACACAGGCAAGAGTGCCTGTGCTACCCTTGGCATCTCACGACTTGTTTATGAGGGCTTTTTCTACCGCTTCCGGGTTTCTATCAATCACCGTCAAGTAGGCGCGCACCGCGCTTTCTGGACGCCTGCGCCCCTGCTCCCATTCCTGGAGCGAGCGCGGCCTCAAGGCATAGCGCCGTGAGAATTCCGCCTGCGACAGGCCCAGCTTGGACCGGATCGCCCTCACATCCACATCCTCAGGGACCTCGACGTATCGCATGGGAAGAGCCGCCCTCCCCTCAACGTGATCGACAACTTCCTTCACGGCGGCAATCAGACGCTTACCCATTTTGGAGTGCTTGTTCTTTATCATTGGACACCCTTCAAACGATTTACCAGCTCCTTGCCCATTTTTTCATTATACGGCATTGACGGACAATGGCCAAGCAAGCGTAGCGAAGGCCGCCGTCTATGAGATCTGCGGCTCTTCCTAAAGAAAAACCGCGGACCCCAAGAGCGGGGGTCCGCGCTACGCTTACTTGTCTGACGGTGCATTTTGGCCGTGTGCATTTTGGCCGTTGACAAACCCAACGGGTTGGGACTATTCTCTAGGTGGTATTTTCTCCCCGTCGGACCAGCCGCAAGGCCTCCGGCGGGGTTCTGTTTTTTGGGGTGAGCGTGCCGGTTGAACCCTCGGTAAAACGCACCGTCGCCTTCGTCGACGGCCAAAAACCCGCAGGGGCGCATGGGGAGGCACGCAAGAAAGGATGTAGCGCAAGGCTCGCTCTCCAGCCCCTTCGCTCCGCTCAGGGCAGGCTTTGCGGCACTTCCACCGCGACGCGCATGGGGCGGCGCGGATAAGGGAGTGTTTTCAGATTGCCTGGTTTCGTGCGCAGCCAGCCGGGATTCAGATTATCTTGTTGGCGGCGCGGCAAGAAGCCACACCGCTCGAAAAGCCGCAGGGCCGGAGGGCGGGCCCTGCGCTACCAGCTCTACTCGGTGAAAGGGGGAGCCTTGGGCGCCCGCCTCAAAGCGTTGGGGCCGCCGCCGCCCGCAAAATCGGCGCGATTGTTGGTCACGCAGCGGAGCAACGGCCGGAGTCTTCGCAAATCCTCCTCGGCCTTTCCCAGCTCGTTCGCGGCTGTGGGTTCCACGTAAATAGCGAAACCGCCTCCCGAGTCAACATCGTAGGCGCCATAGTCCTGAAAGGCCCTGGCAATGACGTAACCCTGAGGGCTGAGGTCGAGCGATTTCAGATCCACCTCGGGCGGAAGGGCTACCAGTTGCCCGAGGGGAATGTGTCCCAGGTAAGTGCCCTGGGCTTTTCCGTCCACGGTGGTGGCAGGCCAAACGGGTTCGCAACACTTCTGCTTCGAGCGGGGAATGCAGAACGAGAGGGCATGATGAATCCCGGTGGCAAGTTCGCCTTTTCGAATCAACCCCCCGATGGCGCTTCCTCCGTAGGCACGCGAGCCGCCCGTGCCCACGCCAGGCCCGCGTAAATCATTCTTGACCATCGTGAAGGCGGCGATCTTATGAGGTCCAATTCTCTTGGCGCGCCACATCTCCACGACGTAGCGGTGGGTCTCGTCGAGGATGTTGAGATGGGCATCCGTCAGCGGTTCCGCCTGGTAAGTGGGCAAGGCTGGCGTGGCTTCAATCGGGACTCGCATTCCCGCCACGGGGTTGTTGCGGTGAATGGAAGGATCAAGGCCGTAGGGAGGGAGGCCGTTGGTGGGATCGAGGGCCATATCCGTCCAAGGGTCTTCAGGCTTGGCCACGTAAATCGGCTGGCTCCAGTAAAGAGCGCTGATGCCGGTAGAGACGGAGGGGTCCGTCAGATCAACTGTGCAGGGGTCGTTGGGGCCAGAAAACGTGGCGGTGGTGGCAAGCGGCATGTTCCACGGCGAGTCTGCTGAGAAGGGCCAGAGCACAGGGTCGCGCGAGGTGGGGAAGGAAAACGCGCTGGCGCTCCGTTGGCCCGCCTCATACGCCAACCCGCCGGCAAGAACCAGGCTGACGCAAACGTTCAGTAATCCACTGGATGGACGCTTCATGGTCAGAGCCTCCTTCTGATTACGAGGTAAGAGCTGCCAGCCAGGTAGCGCGGACCTGACCTTCGTGGTCGGTGCTCGCTGCCTACTGCACTCTGCCTACTGCCGTCCCCCAGATAGGTCCGCGGTTCGTTCCAGAATCCCCACCCCAGAGCTTGCTCCTGCTTGGGCTGATATGCCGGATGCGATCACTGCCGCGTTTTCTATTGAGCCAGCAAGCTCAAACTTCATTCTACGCCGCCGGGTGGCCCAGAGCGAAGCTCTGTGGGTTGGCAATCTGCGCCGCCTGGCAGGCGCTCTACTAACTGCCCAGGATCGCGTCAAAGTCCCGTCCGCCGGCCGGCCCCGAAGGGGCCCAAGGTCATTAGTCCCGCAGTCGCGGGATGAAACCCACGGGAAGCGTCGTCCGTGGATGTTCGACCCCTACGGCAACGATTTCGGGGCGGCGGATGATTAGATCAGTTATGCGAACACGCGCCTCTCCGAGGGTTGTTGTGCCATAGAATGGTCTAATTAACTAAGGCACACTCGCTCGAGCTTCCCCCCTCGCTTCTCTTTTACATCATCCCTATTATCTCCGTCATGATTGCGGTTATCCCCTTGACTTTCTGTAGCGTGTGTGCCATATTTTAATGGACTAATTCTGGCACACTCTGCCGCGGAGGCCCGCCATGATTCCTCTCCAGTTGTTCAAGCAACGCATCCAAAGTCCATCCGGCTCCTTACCCATTGCCGAAAACGATGAAATCACCCGTAAACTCGCCATGCTGATCGAGGGCGAATGCGGCTCGCAAGGCATTGACCATGCCGCCGCCAAATTCGGCTTTAGCCGTCAACGTTACTTCCAGCTGCGCACCCTTTTTCTGCAAAAAGGCGGCCCTGCCCTCCTCCGCGCCAAACGCGGCCCCAAATCCTATTATCGACGCACCCAGGAACTCGTCTGCCAAGTCATCCGTCACCGCTTCCTGGATCCGGAAGCCAGCACCGAAGTCATCGCGCAAAAACTCCGACAGTGTAACTTCCGCATCAGTAAACGCACCGTCGACCGCGTCATTGCGCAGTTCGGACTGCAAAAAAAAACTCTATCAGTTCCACCCCCAACGTCCCCCCGTGGAGCTGGAAACCTTTCGAACCGTCCGCCAAGATCGCCGCGAAAAGCTCGACCACCTCAGCGTCGAACGCGGCGTCCGCCAACTCCTGGCCGATAAGGTCTCCGGTAATCTGGTCGGCCTCTGGCTGCTCGTACCCGAATACTTGCGCTTGGGTACCTGGGATCTGCTCAGCGGCTGGGCCGGACCCTCCCCTTCCGACCTCTCCGCCCGCCTGGCCTTGCAACTCGCTCATGAAACCGCCCTGGGAGTCGTGCACCTCCGTACCACCCGCACCCTGACCCAAAAAGGCTTCGAACTCCTCAATGGTCTGCCCTTTGTCGCTTCCGATCAAAGTGTCCACGATCTACTTCAGGCCCCTACCGTGGGGGATGCGCAAGAGCTGCAACTCGCCCTCGGTTGCCTGCGTCGTGCCCGCGGCCACTTCCAAGGCCGCCTCCTGGCGCTAGACCCGCACCGCTTGCCTAGCACCAGCAAACGGCAGATGCCGCGTTAGCGTGATAACACCACCCTCCGCCCCTACAGGGTCTCCACCACCTTCTTCTGCCTCGACGCCGAAACCCATCAGCCAATCTGCTTCTGTCTCACCTCCTCGGCCATGACGGTCACGCAGATCACGCCTCCCCTGCTTCACCTCGCCGCCCGCATCTTGAACCCCTGGGCAGAATCCAAACCCCTGGTCCTCGCCGATACGGAACACTATACGGAGGAACTTTTTCAGTCCCTGTCGGTGCATACCCCTTTCGATCTCTTGGTTCCTATGCGCAACACCCAACAGCTAACGGCTTCGCTCCAAGCCATCCCGCCGCAAGAGTTTCATCCACGCTGGGCGGGATGGGCCACCACGCATCGTCCTTTCCACTTCCAGCAACACCCCGAAACCACCTACTGCCAACTCGTGCAGCGCTCCGGAGAAATTCCCCAAAATTTCCACTATAAAGCCTTTCTGGCTACACGCTACCGTGACGAGGTTCTCGACTTGGCCATCAACTACCCTCAACGCTGGCATGTCGAGGAATTCTTCAATGCCTATCAGTCCTTGGGCTGGAAACGTGCCGGTACCCTGAACCTCAACATCCGCTTTGGTCAAATGTCCATGGCCCTCATCGCCCAAACCGCCTGTGACCAGCTTCGCCAGCGCCTCGGAGATCCCTTCGCCTCCTGGGATGCTCCCCACTTCGCCTCAGCCATCTTTCAGGGAATCGATGGCGATATTCGGGTTCGCGACAACACCATCGTCGTCACTCTCTACAACGCACCCAATCCTGACCTCCTAAAAAAACACTATGAGAACTTGCCCGGGATCCTCGAGCGCCAAAACGTTGATCCCCGCATTCCTTGGCTCTGCAACTTCAAGCTGGACTTCCACTTTCGATAGTGCAAGTCTAATCATCTGCCGCCCCGAAATCGTTGCCAGGGGTGATCGCGCTTTGCGGGACCCCACCCACCAAGCCACCCGCTTTCCGCGGGGCGTTTGACTCTCTGCCTCTCGGCGTCTCTGCGTTGAACTCCACGGTCGAGTGAGGGACTTACCGCTACTTCACCTTCGTCGCTGTCACTTCAATTTCATAACGCCGATTGGTTACGACATCGTCCATGCTGGCGACAAGTGTGGGCTTGCCGGGTGTCACGATGGACTCAACTTCGGTCCTCTCCGTCCGAAACACGGGGTTGAAGGTGGGGGCCGTCTCTGTCTGTGGTGCAAGACTGGAGAATTCCACAAGGATAGCAAGTGCTATGCTATCCTCTCGTTCACGAGGGCGGCAGTCGATGTTCATGCCGACGTTTTGGTACTGAAATTGCTTTTCGGCGGATTGGTACGGCACCCTGTTTCCAACTCGAATTTTGGCCCAATCGCCATCTTCAACCACCATCATGTAGTTTCGAGAATTCAATCGCTTCCCGGCCTCGATCTCTCGCACGTTAAGTTCGATACGGTATGCCACCACGGGTTTCTGCTCTGTCGTGGCCGCCTCTTTGCCTTTTTCTTGCTGAGCCGATGCTGAGTTCGGAATCAGCGGCAGGCAGAAAGCCATTACCGCGATTGCCAATCTTATTGATATGGCCCTTCTCATAAGTTCCTCCTCACTTTCCCTTTTCGGGTTGAGAGTCATCGAGCGGCTCTATTTGCAGGGCGGCAACAATGATTCTCGGGATTTCTAAGCTGCCAACGCTATTCTCATCTGTTCCTGGAATTGAATCAGGCTTGGCTGTTTTGTTGAAGTAAGCCAGCAAAAGCTTCTCTTGCTCGGTGAGTGGCAAGGGAGTGGGAAATTGCTCCGGCCGTGAGCGGCGCGTCGCAACCCTGCGGACCTCCCGTGCAGGTCTGCGAGGGCTCAGCAACAGTCGCTGTCGAGAGACCATGGGTGACGCAGGCTGCGTTGCGGTCGGCTGGGGCAGCGAGGCGCTGGGTGTGGGTTGTCGAAGTTGAGGGGGGGCGAAATGCAGCGTCAAAGCGATAACAGCCACTATTCCTGCGCATACCGCCACGGCCCAACCCAACCAGCGAAGCCGCGCCGCGCGCTCTTGGGTCCGAACCCCCGCCAGGATTCGCATCTCGAGCCCTGAGCGTGGCTCTTCGCCTCGATATTGCTTCAGCGAGGCCTCGAGCAATTCGTCCACGAATGGGTTTGGTTCGTCATCGTGCATGTTTAGGCTCCAACAGGGCCGCGAGTTTCGCCCGCAAGATTTCGCGTGCCCGCAGCAATCGGGTCCGGACTGACCCTTCCGGGATTCCCAGCACCTGCGAGATTTCCGCCGACGTGAGCTCTTCTGTCGTCGAGAGAATCAACGCCTCGCGGAAATCCCGGGGAAGTGAACTGACAAGCCGCTCCAGCAGCGACATCATCTGACGGCTGGCGGCGATTTCATCCGCCGGTGCGCCGTCTGCCCGCAGTTTGCTCACAACCTCAGCCGCCTCCTCGAGCGCGACCTCGGCCGGCATTCTCTTTCGGTCCAGCGCCACCCGCCACGCAACGGTCGCCAGCCATGCTCGCCGGTCGCGTATCTCCGCCCAGCGTTTGCGGTGTCGCAGGAAACGCAGAAAGGTCTCTTGCGCAACGTCTTCCGCATCGTGATGGTTCCGCAACACCGAATACGCGATTTTGTAGACGAGCCGGGCCTGTTCCCGAACTGTAGCCTCGAGCTCGCCCCCGCTGGCATCGGTTGTCGAAACGGACTCGCTCAAAATCACCTGCCCGGCATCGATCATCGCGGCCCTCTTATGGAAAGACGGCATTATCCACCAAAGCGTTCAGATAAATTTGCGGGAATGCCAGCCAAACGGATTTGAAATTCTCTGCCCTCATGAGGTAGTCGAGGGTCGACAGTCGAAAGTCGAAAAGGGCGATACCGCAAAATTGTGTGCGACAACCTGCACGGAGTTTGGCGGTAAGAATCTAAGGCGCTGTCATGGAATATACTTGGCAGACCAAAGAATGGCATGTTGCAGCGCTGGGGATAGAAAGCGTACCATACTCTCAAATCCTGTATTACAGGGGCCAGCATGGGGCTCTACGAAGAAGCTATAAACCGCCTGATACGGTTGGCTTGGTATTCCTGTCTTCGAGAATGTCTAACCTCATGCTGGGATGTTTTTTCCGTTTCTTATGCTCATTGAATACAAAACCCTGCTTTTCATACCACGAAACTGACATTTCGTAGGCATCCACAGTGATGAATCGACATCCTACATTCAACTCCTCATTCATCCTAAAGGCGATGCCAAGACAATAGATCATCAAAGCATCTCCTACTCCCTGACGCTGATAATCTTTGTGTACGGCAATCCTGCCAATCTTCAAAGCCGGAAAATGAACGATTTTCTTGTGGAAAGGCAGCCAACTCTCTTTTTCTCTTGTTTCTAGGATAATCGAATCTGCCAGGAGTGTTACGAATGCAATAATCTCTCCACGGTATTTAGCCAAGCGGGTGTGAGAGAGGTAGTGCTTTTGATAATTGAAGCAGTCTGTTCTTACGAAATCGTTCAGATCATCGTCAGAACAGTCAAACCTGGAGATGTCGTGTTGGGGATCGGCTCGAACCAGCTCGAGATCATCTAGAGTGATAGGCATACACTTCTAGCGTCTGAGCCCTCTATTTGTCTTTCTCGGCTTTCTTGCTTTGAAGGGCAGCGGTCTTTAGGAAAGCGATGCGCTCTTTCGTGACAACAACACTTTCGGCCCTACGCAGAAGCGCCTCTGCATCCTTTCCCTTCAAAATCGGAGTAGCTTCTATAGGGCGTGCCATGATACTTCTCCTCTGTCCATCGTGACCGCGATAAAACAGCAAGTAATTCTCAGAGTAAGCCAAACCCGTTGGGTTCGTCAACGTAAATTCTGGTTCGCCGAGTTGGACCGCTTCACCGATGTGCCATTTCATGGAAGACGGTCGCCATCAACCGCGCATGCCCAAGGCAGGAGACTTGTTCACGATTGCCGGTTGCTGATTGCCGATTGTCGATTGGAAAAGCGATGTGGCGAATTGCCCCGCTGTCGATCGACAATCGGCAATCGAAAATTGGCAATACCAGCCATCCTCGGCCGAACGAAGATCGCAGAGATACTTCGAAAGCAGAGAAGAAGTCTGAGCCTGGTGCTACAGCGTGGCCAGTAAAGCCGCCAGCAATGCTGCCCGCCGGGGCAGCTCGGGGATGAGAATGTGCTCGTGGCGCGCGTGGGCGCCATCGCCGACCGCGCCCAGACCGTCGAGCGTTGGGACGCCCAGCGCCGCCGTGAAATTGCCG
>Ga0187856_1000890_pt1 | contig 25248 bp, 18 predicted proteins | sample June2016WEW_8_40_FD_132443 | JGI IMG/M metagenome (GOLD analysis project Ga0187856, IMG submission 132443) | Peatland microbial communities from SPRUCE experiment site at the Marcell Experimental Forest, Minnesota, USA - June2016WEW_8_40 | ecosystem: Environmental > Terrestrial > Soil > Wetlands... | reverse complement strand
TTTGCTGCGCACCGGCATGCTGCGACCGGTCTACCACGGAGAAAATGGACTCCGGACGCTGCGCGAGTTGGCGCGCAGTTATCAGACCATCAGCAAAGATTTGACACGCGTGATGAATCGGCTTAAGGCACTGTATCGAGGCTGGGGCATTCCCTGTGCCGGCACCCAGGTCTATGCCCCGCGCTATCGGGAGGAATGGTTGAGCAAGATTCCGCAAACCGGAGTGCGCCGCCGCGCGGAGCTGCTCTATCAACAGTGGCATGCTGCTCCTGCTCATTGTCGGAGAACTCGGCTGCATTATAGGGGCAGTTTTTCCCCTTCAATATGTGAACGGATTATCGGGGAACACAATCGCAGGTAGCTTTGTGCCTGCGCTGAATTCGCCGAAATGCAGCAGCCACATGCCAACTCCCGAAGCTCCCTGCATAAAGCCGGTTTGCGCGACGCGGAGGTCCGGCTCGGTACGATGTTCGGCCTGGACCCAGCGGGCGCCATGAGAGTCCATCGTCGCGTCGGAGAGCAAGCGGGCCGTGCCTTTGCGCGCGAGCTCCAAATACTGCCGGTCGTGTGTGAGAAGATACATGTCCAGAAAGAATTCCGCCTGGGCCGTAGTGCCGCAACACGCGCTGATGTTGTCCCACTCGCCGGGAGTGACTGCTTTGTTGGGAACGTCGTTCTGGATCAGGGCGCTGGCCGAGCGCTTCATCCAGGTCATCCATTGCGGATCGTTGGTGATCTGATACAGGCGATAGAACAGCCGCGCCGTTCCAGCAGGCCCGTGGCACCAGCTCAGGTAATAGAGGTTTTTGTTCTCGTCGTCGTGATAAATCATGCAGATGTCGCCTTGTTTATCCGCAATTGAAATCAAGTAGTTTGCGCCGGCTTTGGCGGCGTCGAGAAACTGTTGCTGGCGCGTTTCCCGGTAGAGGGTAGCGAAAAAATATGCTATGCCGGCGGTGCCGTGGGCAAAGTTCGGCATTTCACGCGGAAATTTATCGTCCATCATCCACTTGGTCTTGCCGTCGCCTTGAGGTTGGCCAATTTCGAGCAGATGTTGCCCAGCGGCGATGGCAGTGGCGCGGGCCCCTGGGGCCTGTAGATTCTTGTCCGCCCAAAGCAGGAATAACCCGGTGCCAGCCGCACCGGCGATGATGTCGTTGCCTTGGTCCCACTCCACCCCCTTACCAGAGGGCTTGGCACGATCCATGATCCATTGCGCACACTGTAACGCGCCCTTACGATATTTCTCGTCTCGCGTGACCAGATACATTTCGCCCAAAGTAAAGCCGGTTCCTGCTAGTCCTTCGTACAGACCGGTAGGATCTTCCTTTTTCGCAGAGGCAAGCAGTGGGTCGGCGCCGCGCTTTGCGAAATCGAGGTAATCCGCTTTTTTCGTATAGCGATAGCTCTCGAGGAAGAAAAGGATCGGCCCCGGCGTCCCCGCATACAGTGATGTGTTCACCGACTTCGGATCGTTAGAATCAGCGGGCCAGACCACGCCGGTATCGGTCTTGATTGCAGTTGACTGGATCCATCTGGCCGCTGCTTGGGCGGTAGTCATGCTGCTTGGCGCAGATGACTGCTGTGCCGCTGCCATCGTCGCATAGACGACGATCGCAACCATTGCGACGAATTGTCTCTTCATATGAGCCTCCGAGGTGATCCACGCTCGACAAAGCTAAGTCTTAAATCAAGTCTTTTCACAGCTATCAACAGAGAGCATGTTACTTCCCTTATCGTGATTCGATGAGGAACTCCCAGGGCTGAGGCTAAAGCCCGCATTCTTATCGGTCCTGGTCGGCACGGCTGAAGCCGTGCCCTACCCAAAACATTTATGAGACCAGTTTTAGCGAAATTCCACGACACTAACACCAATATGTTCTAGATGATGGAGCATGTGCGCCATGTAGTCCTTCAAAATGAAGCCAACTGTTAGGGGAGAAGAATCGCCCACGTAGCAGGTGCGCGACCACCCTGCCTCAGGTACGCTGCGCCCGGCTTGCAACAGTTGCTGGTTCACTGCCGTCCAAAGACTGATCAAGTCATGCCAGTCGCGCTCCTGGTAGGAGTGTATCCCCACCCAGTAATCGCCATCGTATCCTGGAAAATGGAGCGAGTCTTCGAGGACGCCGCGAACGATCCGCTGATGATTATTCATTGCCGAATCAATAAGGTGCCCGAGTTCCTGCTTAGGAGACCATTTGTTGGGAGCTGGACGGCGGGCTGCAACTTCTGTACTGATCTCTCTGAGGCAGCTCGGAACCACCTTTAACATGGCATCAAGTGTCTTGAGTTCACGCATGTTGTTCTCTCCACGAAAGTAGCCAAACACCAGACTAGCGCTTGCCCTCGGTGCAACCTCGCCTAGACACGCTGCAGCGGCTCGGAATGCAGCGTTTGCTTCAGCACAAATAACACGGGGCAGTATGACCGAATCTGAAGCGGATCAAGCGACTTTAGACCCACATAGATTCAATTCGCATCTGTTCCCATTTAATTCCATTTTCGGAACAAAACCCGCCGAGCACAACCGCGTAAACAAAGTTGCTTGACCCGACTTACCTTGCAAAGTTAGGAAATAGGAGAAAGTCTCCGAATCTTGAGGGAATCGCGGGAATGCGAATCTGAACATCAGACCACTCGCGTGTCCTTACGGAAATAATGGTCATCGGCGCTCTGCTTTCGTGTCTCGCACGGGAAGTTAGATCGCGATGGGGTTTCGGGCCTGAGAATGTTGCCGTGCTGCAGCGGCGAGGAAAGGATCACGGACGTCCTCATCGAGACATAGGGCACGAAAGAGTCGAGTAGTTCCTCAAGATCGCCGACGCTCCCGACAGCCACTTTGAGGACAAAGCATTCGGCGCCACTGACACGGTGGCATTCCATGATCTCGGGTCTCTGCTGGGCGAAGGTGGCAAATCTTTTCACCATGTCGCCGACAACATTCACCCCGACAAAAGCGACCACCGGCAGTCCAACTTTGGCCGGATCAATCTCAGCGTGATAGCCCTTGATAATGCCGCATTCCTCCAGCCGGCGGACCCGTTCTATCACTGTTGGGGTGGAAAGATGCACCCGGCGCGCCAATTCGGCGTAGGGAATGCGGGCATCCTGCTGGAGTTCAGCGACGATCTTCCAGCCAATTTCGTCCAGTTGCCGATCCAGGTGTGACATATCGTGTTCTCGAAGTTTCGAATTTTCAAGTGCCGCAGGCCTGGGATGACCTGTCCATTAACGGAGTTTTGCAGAACATTTTGCGAAGATGCCAAATTCCAGTACAAGACCGGGACGTCTGCTTGTCTCCGGCAGAAGCGTACGGCATTCGATGTCCGGCGCGGTGATTTGGCGACTGCAAGAAAGGCGAGCGGTTGTGCCGTCGCATGTGCCACCTCCGGAGCGCAACACTGATTTCGACTGATCCCGCAGCAACCGCGATCGCTTTCCTATAAACATATGTGTATATGTTAAAAGAAACTTCACTGTCAAGAAGAATCGACCAGAAGCTCGGTAAGGCCGGCGCTTACCCCTCTAACTAATTGATTATAGTTACCTTATGTGATTAATGGAGGTTGAGTGAAGCTCTTCGAATACTGCTCCAGCAACATAATTGTATATATTTATCACGCGGAGATGGTAAAATCATGCGCTTGGAGCTTCAACTGCGGAGAACTGAATGATCCGGTGGTTTATCGACAAATCCAGCAAGATCCCGCTTTACCTGCAAATGAAGGATTTGATTCAGTACTACATTTCCACCGGGGCGCTCCGCGAAACTCAGCAACTCCCGACCGTCAGCGAGCTTGCGAAACAGGTCGGAATCACCTTTGAGACCGTCCGCAAAGCGTACAAGGAACTGGAGCGCGACGGCTTAATTGAGTCAACTCGCGGCCGGGGAACCTTCGTCAGTGGCCACGATCGTAAGAGGACCCCTGCGGTTTCCCACAGGACTACGGAACCAGAACTGGCTCAATCCCTGAAGTTGACCCTGAAGCAGTTGTTGGAGCGGGGGAACGACGCCTCCAAACTCACCCGCTTGTTTCAGAATGCCTTGCGCGAGGCGATCGCCGAACAGCCCCGGCGGATGATCATCTTTACCGAGTGCAACGAACTTCAGGTCCGTACCATCTCCAAGACTCTTGCGGAGGCTCTTTGCGTGGAGATCAAGCCCGTCCTAATCGACAAGCTCCAGGACGAGGTCCGGCAAGCGTCGCAGCTTGCGATTGAGCCTTCCGCTGTTGTCACCACCGGGTTCCATCTCAAAGAAGTCCGGCAGTTGTTGAGCGACACTCGGATCCCGGTCGATTTCGTAATCACTCGCATGTCTCCGCAGACACGGCGCACGCTGGATGCCTTTGACAAGAGCGCGCGCTTCGGCTTCGTCTGCCGTGACGCGGAATCGGTCCCTCTCTATAAAGACCTGTTGAAGTCGGAACTCGACCTGCGTTCCGATCTGGCCAGTTGTACGCTTGCCGACCCCCGAGCCCTGCGGTCACTGCTCGGTTCCCTGGATGTGCTTCTGGTCTCCCCGCCGGTTTATGAGCAGATCAAGAAGATCGCTCCTACGAAGCTCAAGATATTCAACGTTTTCGACTGGGTTGACCCGCTGTCGCTCCAGGGAATTCGGGACCGATTGAGTCCGGCGGATGCCAGCCTCCCGCACCGAGGTACCCTCCATTCATGAATGGACCTGTGTCTCGCCGGAACGTAAGAACGCGGTGTTGTCGGGTTGCGCGTCGCAGTGATTGCGGCAGTGGAAAGTGTGAGTTCGAATCTGGCAAAGAGCGCGTGACGAGTTCAGCAGCGGTTTGGCCGGCCTGAATCAGATTGGACCCGCGATTTCCCTGGACTCCAGCACAAGTTAGACCGTGATTCACGGTCGGTCTCAATTCAAGCGGCCATAGTGTACTGGTGATGCAGCCCACCGAGTCGCGGCGTTCGCGTCCCTTTTGGAATCGCGTGACAAACCCTCTTCGCTTCTGACCATGTTTTCCTATCGGATCCCTACTCGATGAGCTTCAAAGCGGCTTTGCGGATAATCTGAAAGGCTGTTTCCGGGCCCCTGGCCGGCGGGTCGGTGTCGGTGTTAAAAGCCGCCGCCACCGCTTTGCCGTTTTCCGGATTGAAATAGAAGAATGCCAAGAAGCCCGCCTGGCTGCCGGTGTGGCCGATCAACCCGGTTCGTCCTTGCCGGACCACGAAGAACGAGAGACCTATCGATTCCGAATCAGCCGGAGTTGTTCCTGTGGCGCTGGCGGAGTACAGCGGCTTCCACATTTCTTCCAGGGTCGAATGCTTTAGAACGGTATCGTAGCGCCGCTCGGTTGCGGGATCGCCGTACGTCGCATTGGACAGAAAGGCAAGGTAGGTCGCCAGATCGTCCAATGGAGCATTCCATCCCCCGTTCGGTATCGTGATTCCCGGATCGAAGTCCGCTCCGTTGTCTCGGACAGACTCGGTTCCATTCTCCGCGCGTATTAACGTGTAATTGTGCGATCTGTCTGCCGACAAATAGTAGGGAGTAACCCCAAAATAGCTTCGCGTGAGATTCAGTGGGGCGAAGATATTTTTCTGGATGGCTGTCTCCCACGGATCGCCGGTAAGCTTCTCGATAATCCGAGCCAGATAAATGAACGCCGGATTGGAGTAGCTGAAGCGAGAACCGGGTTTGAACGATATTTCCTGGTAAGGCATCATGGCCACAAGCTGTTCCCAGGTGGTGGGTTCGAACGGTTCCCACGGCTTACCTTGTTTGTACGGCCAGGTGGGACTCTGGAAACCCGCCGAATGCGAGAGAAGCATTCGGATTGTAATGCCGTCCATTGAGCTATAGGGATTATGTATCTGCCGGAGCTCGGGGATGTATTGCGTGACGCTATCGTCGAGTGTAAGCCGGCCCCGGTCGCGGAGCTGCATAATGGCAATCGCGGTGAGCGTTTTCGTGATCGAGCCATAGTGGAAGATAGACCGCTCGGTCACAGGCTGACCCGTCGCGCGATCGGCAAGGCCATGTTCATGACGCGCGACGACGCGGCCATCGCGCATGATAAGAACGCTCGCGCCCACAACTTTGTCGTGGTCCACCGAAGTATCGAATAGCTGCGTAAACGCCGACCATTCCGGGGGTGAGGCCGGGCCGCCAGAAGGGCCCGGGTGCTGCGCCGACAAGGGTATTACCATGGCCAGACTAGCCACGACAATCAGGGCACAAGTATTGCCGAGTTTATAAGGATTCTGAAGCATGCGTCCTCCAAACGGATTACGGGTCGAATGCGAACCCGACCGTAAACGATAAGCGGGGCTGCTAGGTGAACTTTGGCATACTCATCCGCAAACCTCGGAGATTAAACGCGCCATGTTACCACCTATGATCTTATCAACGGCATCCGCTGCATAGCCGCGCTTCCGCAAACCGTCCGCGAGCACCATTAGCCGGTCCGCGCCATTGAGCTCGCGCACGCGCGCATGAGTGGGAATTCGTTCCGCTCCCGGAAGTCCCGCATTGCGCTTTGCCCACTCCTGCATCCCCGTCAGCTCTTCTTCAAGGTTTGGAACACCCAGCATTGGGCCATCGCTGGCGTATGCCACATGCTCAATGCCACCGATCTTCGTTGCATGATCGATGTGGTCGATGACATCGTTCACCGACGATGCCGGATTCCGAGTGAGCCATATGGACATGCTATAGACCCCGAAGACACCACCCTTCTTCGTCAGAGCTCGGATCAGATCGTCGGGCTTGTTGCGAGGAGTGTCGTAGAGCGCCCGACATCCGGCGTGTGTGACCGCGCATGGTTTGGTGGACAATGCGATCGCCTGCTGTGTCGTGTTATCGCTGCAATGCGAAAGATCAATGATCATGGCCAGCTCATTCATCGTGGCAACGACGGCTTTTCCGAGGCGGCTAAGTCCGGCGTCATGCTCCTCAAAGCTGCTGTCTCCGACGCCGTTGCGGTCATTGTGGGCGAGTTGCAGCACGCGGAGGCCGAGTTCATGGAATTCACGCAATTTTTGCAGATTGGTATCGGAATAAGAATGCGAGGGCACACCGAGAATGGTCGCACTTTGACAAGCGAGAATGACGCCGAATTTCCCTTGCTCTTGTGCGCGTTGAAGGTCGGCGCCGGTGCGCACGCACGCCAATAGCGAATCGGGGCGCGCGAAGGCGGATTGCCAGCGCTTGAGCTCTTCGATGGCGCCAGGTGGCGTCCGCTCGATCGTGAGATCCACGATGGCCGCAGTCATGCCTCCCGCGCGCGCTGCCGCGACATCGAACGCAGGATCGGCGGGGGTAAGGCAATCGATCACAGGACGATTTGCCGGCGTTGATCCCGCGAGACCGGCCAGTGGTGCCTTCGATAAGGCGCCGTGCAAGGGCATTGCGCCGGCCACAGTTGCGGAGGCGGCCAGTTGGGCAAGAAATGTGCGGCGTGTCGACAGCGTGGGAGTCGATTTCATAGATGTTCCTCAATATGTGTGGATTGGGTTGCGGGCCGCAGGGCGCGCCCATTGCGGCGTTCTTCACGGTGTCCTTCCAGAAGGGCCATGTGGCCGTTCACGGCGACTGCCTTGATACCTACGGGATATTGGAACGGGTCGTCGAATGTCGCACGGTCGCACACGGTCGCAGGATCGAAGACCACGAAATCCGCAGCCAGCTTCGGCGCGAGCCGGCCGCGATCGGCCAACTTAAGCCGCGAGGCGGGAAAGCCGGTCATTTTATAAATTGCCTGCGGCAATGTAAGCACGGGCTTCTCGCGCACATAGCGGCCCAGGGCGCGCGGGAAGGTGCCCAGCGAGCGTGGGTGCGGGCGGTCGGTTTGCCCCGGCCTGTCTATGGCAACCGCGCTGCCATCGCTGCATACCATACCGAGCGGATGAGGGAGGATGCGCTCAAGATTTTCCTCTTTCATTACGAAGGCCACCGTGCTGATATCGCCGCGACTGTGCTTGAGCAACTCCACAGTCACATCGTAAGGATCACGCCCGAGCGACTTCGCGTAGCTGCCGAGTCGCTGCCCAACGGCAAGCCGGTCGGCATTGTCGGAGACGGACGCGATCGAAACATCGTCCCAGCCGCCGAGGAGATCGATCTTCGCGAGTACCGCGGCGCGAAGTTTTTCCGAGAGAGACGGATCGCTCAAACGCCTCAAAAAAGCGTCGGTGCCGCCGTCCTCGCTCCATTTCGGGAAAAGGTTGGCGAGGATGGTTTGAAACGCGATGTAGGGATAGCGGTCGAAAGCCACGTCCAGATCGGAATGTTTGGCCGCATCGGTCCTTCCGAACACCGCATCGATCTTGTTCCAGTTACGCGGCCCTTCGGTTTTGAGGTGTGAGATTTGAAGCGGGCATCCGGCCCCGCGCCCGATGGCAACGGCCTCATCGATCGCTTCCAGAACATGGTCGTCCTCATTCCGCATATGGGTTGCGTAGGGCAATCCACGCCCCGCGAGAGGGCGGCAAAGCGCAGTGAGTTCGTCTTGGGAAGCGAAGCCGCCTGGTATATATTCAAGCCCGGTCGATGCGCCGCATGCGCCCGACTCGAGCGCCGACTCCACCAGCGCGGTCATGGCATGGATCTCCGCCGGGGTCGCCGGACGATCGTCATCTCCGATGACGGCATGCCTTATGGTGCCCAGCCCCACCAGGCTGGCGACATTGACCGTGCTGGGCAGCGCGTCAATCGCTTGCAATTCCTCGCGCATGTTTGCAAAGGCGGGGACGTGCGGATCCGGACGGTCCCCCGCCCGTAAAGGCGCTCGGGAAAAACCATCCTGCCCGATCACGACGGTGGTGACGCCTTGCCGGATGACCGACTCGGCGAGCGGATCTTCAAACAGGGTGTCGTCGGCATGGGAATGGATGTCGATGAAACCAGGAGCGCCCACCATGCCTCGCGCATCGATTTCAACGCGGCCAGTTTCGGCGATTCGCGGTGCAATCGCAGCAATCAGACCGTTCAAAATGGCCATATCCATCTCGCGGCCCGCGGTTCCCATTCCGTCGAATACAACGCCGTGGCGGACCACAATGTCATAGGGGCCGCCGCTCGGGTAGCCCGAAAGCTGGCTTCCCCCGCAACGAGAGCGATGCCAGACCAGCGACACCGAGGAAGCTGCGTCGCGTAACTGAGCGAGGTCTGTACACGGGCGGTTCGACCTGAGGTGGTTTTGGCATCATAGCGCCGTTCTCCCCAAGATACGTGTATCAATCACTGTGTGTATTCATCATTGAATGTACGCCGTTACCGGAGCAGGACACTGCCGGTTCGACCACTTCGAAGCATGCTCGCCCCGTCGCTGAGATCGTTGGCAAACCACGCCCCCGTGAGAAGAGGTGGTGAATGGTCACTTCCCAGTCTTCAGGTACACGATGGCGCGTTCGAGTATTTCATCCCGCCCTTCGCGGACCCCTTTTATCGTTGGATCCACCCTTATGTCCGGTTGAATGCCAACACGCTGAAGCTGTCGTCCGTCAGCGTGGCGCACACCCTGACCGGTGAAAGATACGGTGATATCTCCGGGCAAGACGGTCACCGTCACGTCTCCATTCGCCCCAGTTGTCGGACTGCCGATAAATTTGGCGTGCGCCGTCGCCTCCAGGAATAAACAGGTGTGCTCCGATTGACTAATCGCGTCCTCATTGATCAGGACAACGACCTTGCCATGATATTTCCAGTTCGAATCTGGCTTGGCATATTGGGTAAAAGCGAGACGAGAGTCTCCGGTCGGATCTGGACTCTTCGGGGCGGGAGCGTCGAACAAAGCGGCAGCAGTCGTCTTTTCGGCAAAGCGCGCGCCGAGCGTCTCGAAGACCCCGTTGGGATATCCGCGCATATCGAAGATAAGCCCCGATGTGTTCTTGATCGCCTCAAAAGCCTCATCGACCTGCCTTGGCTCCAAGCGTGTCAGGTCAATGTAGCCAAGTCCTTCCGGAAGGACCTGGAAGACCGGTGTGTCCTTCTTTGGCCTGGCCAACCGAACGCCCAAAGCGCGCGCGACGGAGATTTCCTTGATTTGCCCTGCCCCATCTCTGATCTTCAATGTCGCAGGCTTGTCTTTGGGGCCAGCCAATACAAATGCCTCGACCTTCTTGCGCAGTCCTTGCGGCGTGGAAGCGGCAAATAACTCGCCCAGCCGCTGCCTCCTTGCCTGAATCTCCTCGCCATCGACTGCAAGAATCACGTCCCCGATCGCTAGTCCAGAGGATGCGCGCACGTTCTCATCATCGATGCGAATGACAACTGTTTCCCCTTCGATCGATCTCAACGCTACAGGTGGACGTCCTGTGCCGAGATAGTCATCCAAGACAGAGCTGTACGCGCCACCGTGTGAGTCGTCGATGCGCGCAACAAGTTTTGCCGTGGTAATGGCGTACTCGGTTTCGTTGCGGTCCGCTTCAAATTGAGGAATGAATTCCGTGAGCGTCTCTTCCCACGGGTGATCGTAAAGAGAACGATAAGGATGGAAGTAGAACATTACATTCCACAAGCGGAAGAGCGACAGCAACCGGTACTCACGCGAAGGATATTTCATCTCTGGGTAGCGGTTTTCCAGTTTGTTGACGATCATGACGGCGGCCTGGCGGGGTCCGCTCGCTGACGCGCTCGGCCCTTCCTTCGCCACGCGCATAGCGGCCTGTAGGGCCAGATTGCTATCTCCCAAGAAATCGGCGGATTCCGGCACTACTACGTCTGGATGGGACCCTACGCTGCCATCCCAATTCACAACTTCGCTGGTCCGTATCGTTACCGTGATGTTTTCGGGCAAGCTGTAGGAAAAACTTCCCACTCCAAGCTCCTGACCTGCCTCGCTCTCCTGCACAATCGTGGCCAGCCCCGCCGACTGCAATCCGCCCAAAATGTCTTGAAAGTCGCCCGAGCCCGCGTTCCGAATAAACACGAACCGATGACTCTGGCCTTTGGGGGCGCTGCCGTGGATTGTCTGGCCGTCTCGAGTCACGAATGTTGCGCTGTAATCCTCATACCCTCCCCTTTGCGTCGGATATCCGAAATACATCCGCGTGCGGGAAGACGTGGCAATCACATCCCGGTCGAGCAACCCTGGGATCGCTCTTCGAAATGCCATGGAATACCAAAACGTCGAACTTTCGTCCGCGCTCTTGTCCTGGTTGCGAACATCCAGAATGATGGTTTTGGCTTTGCTCGCTTCCTCGAATACCTTGACAAGATCGTCCCCTTTGCCGAACGAGCCCAAAAAATGCGCGTAGTCGGTAGCGGAAATCAGAGCTGTCTCCGCGTCCACCCATTTGACGTACGGTTTCGGATGTTCGACAGCCGCGTCAACGCCGGGTTTCTGAGCAGGGGATTCCTTCACCGTGTGGGTGTTCGGATCGTGCAGAAGAGACAGCATACCGTCGACAACTTGGCGGTAATCTGCCGTGGAGTTCGCGGACTCCACCTTGGGGATGGCCTGTACCAGCGCCGCATCCCAATCAAGGTCACGCTCCGCGACATATGGGTGAAAGTACTTGACAGCACCCCAGAGCTTCGCCAATCCGGCCAGCCGTTCGATGCGCACAGTTTCCGGCGGCTGCGCACAGCTCAATACCGGGAAGCCGCAGAGCGCGGCGAGAACAGCGATTTTCAGCAAAACCTTGTGCATTGCTCCTCCTCGACCCCAATGAAGAAAACCGGTGGGACGCACCGGTCTTCCCCGGAATATCCGAATTTCTTGCTCATCCCCGGAGATGGTCGGAAGCTCACGTAGCGCAAGCTGGATCCACCGGCGAATGCCTGCCGCAGTGGGCTTTGTTCGCGCTGTTGCAGAGCCCTCGACGCCCGGCAAAAACCCTGAACTTAGGCAGCCTGGTTCTCGCATGAATGTCTTCCCTCACCTCAAGCGATCTTGAAGGCCGGAGACGCTCCTTCAATAAAGGCCACCCTTCCCTTCTCGGCCATTGCCACGAGTCAACCGCGACCCGCTCTTATGATTTCCCTATTCATATATATATATCTATATATGGTTCATATTTGTAGCAGTTCTTGGCATCTCATGTCAACAACCGACGCAGCCCGGTAGTGGGCTGTTTTCAAAACAGCCCACTACCCGCAGCCCTGTCAAGGCAGACGCATCTTGATTCGCGAACAGCGAGGCAAGGTATCGGTTATCTCAACCGGCTGATTGAGCAAACTGACTGGCCAGGGCGGGCGGTCCCATGCGAGAACTGTGCGGCCGGCTGATTGTCTAGCGTAGCGTCCTAGCGGTCCCAGCGATCACAGCTTCGGCCAGATTCGCAATGACCACCAAAGGGCCGGGCGCCCGGCTCTCCACAAGCTTCAATCGACAGCTGTAAACAATCACGCGGTCACGGTCCTAGTCGGCTGGCTTGATGCTAACGGCGCCATAAAGCTCGGCACTGTTGTAGAGCACTCCATTCTTCATCACTAGCCGGCAGCGGCGAATGTCGCTGATATGTTCAGCCGGATTGCCCTCCACCAGCACGAAATCGGCCCGCTTCCCCGGTGCGATCGAGCCCAGCTCGTTCTCCTGCTTCAGCAGCCGGGCGGCATTGAAAGTTGCGATCTGTAATGCCTTGGGGGCCGGGATTCCGGCCCTGACCTCGAGCTCCAATTCGCGATGCAACATGATCCCAGGGGTCGCGTCCGTTCCAGCGAGAATGGGAATGCCGGCATCGTACATTCGCTTGGTCATTCGCAACATGGCTTCGTACGAATCTTTATACAATTGGTCGTTCTGCTCCGTCACCGGAAGTCCACCTGCGTAGGCGGAACGCTGAACTTGTGCGGGCAACCGGTCGGCCACGGGCGCGAGATCGGGAGAAACCTCTCCCGGGCGCCCCGTGAACATTCCCTCAAAGGTAGCCAACGTTACATCCACGGTCGTGTGGTGCTTTAGGAGCAGTGCAATGAAATCGTTGACCTCTTTCGACTGTAGGTCGAGCTTCGCAGCATTGGCTCCCACGGCCGTAAAGCGCTCGGGAGTGCGCGTATCTTTCACTTGCGATGCCAGGAAGTTGAGGAAGATGAAGTTGATGTGCTGCACCTCGTCGGCGCCGTCTTCCACGAACTGGCTCGCAATCATGCCATTGGGAACATGGCCGCTGACCCGCAGCCCGCGCGCATGAGCGGTCTTAATAATCACGGGAACAAGTTCAGGTTTAATTGAGCTATAGATCTTGATCTGAATGTATCCCAGGTCGGCATAGCGGTTCACTGCTGCCTGTGCTTCCTCGGCCGTGTCCGCATTCAGGCCAATTGGGGCCTGAAGTGGACCACGTCCATCCATAAATCCTGCTTTCCAGACCCGCGGTCCAATAGCAGCGCCACTGTCCCATTGGTCCTGGATATGCTTCAGCTCTTCGATATCGTTGCCCATATCGCGGATGCCGGTTACGCCGCTGGCAATGTTCAAGAACCCATCGTCCGTAGGCTGGGCATGAGCGTGCATGTCAAAAAGACCAGGCAGCAATGTCTTGCCAGTCCCGTCGATGCGCTGGGCGTCTTTCGGAACCGCAATGGCCGCGGATGGACCGACTGCAGTTATGCGTTCGCCTTTTATGACTACTGTCTGGTCCTCCCGAATCGTGGCCTGCTCGGAATCGAAAAGCCGGACATGCTCCACCGCAACTGGATGGTCCGGGTGGTGGGCCAATTCACGCGCCAGGCGCGCATTCCGAGCGTCTTGAGCCGTGCGCTCAAGGGCATTGAGCTGATCGTTCGCACCCTCCCAGCCTTCTCGTAGGATTGCAAGCCACTTACCCGGAGACGCAAAAAAATGCTGATCGTCATCGAGCCAGACCGTTCTCGGCCCGAAGGAAAGTCCTGTGATCGCAAATTGGGTTACGTGCAATTTCCGCCCGTGATCTTCGATGGTCAGGTCCGTCAGCCGTTCCAATCGCGCCTCGCCCACGGGGAACAGTTTCACCGGACCTCCCTTCGCCTTTAGGAGCGCGCCCACCAGCAACGCCGACTCGCCTGCCGGTCCGTTGTTGCTGATGTAGAAGCCCGGCACGGGAGCTTGCCCGTTCTCGGAAGTGCTTTTCCAATGGGCGATGCCATTTTCAACCGCGAAGTGTTCCTCCACGGGAGCCTTAAAGTAGTCATTGCCTGTCACGTCCGTGCGCAATGGCAATCCATCCGCCGCAACGATGTAGTGGGCTGCGATCTTGGGACCGCGGCCGCGGTCGTTGTGCTCGAACGTGCAGTCGATGTGACCACCCGGACTGGAGGTATCCACTTCACTTCCCGATGTCCTACCGTTACTTAGGACTGTGTAGCGAAGTGTTTGGGGCGTGACACCTTCAGCAGCCCACGAGTAAGAGACGGCAAACAAAAGAAGAGCGGACAACGATGCAAGATAAGGTCTAAACATAATTTCCACTGTACCACTGATCGGGAGGCAGATGGACTGATTGATGTTGGCCATCTCATGCTGGAACGCGGCGGTTCGCCTCGAAGCAACCATATATGTACAGATGTATTAACACAGACAATCCAGACAGATATAATGTTCTTGTCGCGATCCAGTTATGCGATTTGAGTAGGGCGATACCAAGAATCGGCAAACCTTCGCAAACATGATGTTCGCTTTGAAACTGCTGTTCTCGACTTCGACGATCCCTATGCCAATGCAAGGACAGAAATCAAAAAAGGTATTCTCGCCCGTGAGCGCTCCCCTCCAAACCCCGTTTGACAGTGTCGAGAATGCCCAGCAATACGTGCGACTCTTGGTGGAGGCAATCGCCGAAGCCAAGAGCGAAATCGAAGCCGACCTCGGTGCGGCCGCACAGGCCAGGTCGCAGCGCCGGGTACAGGCTCTGCAAATCGTGCAATTCAAGTTAGACAAGCTGGAACAACACCTGAAGACCAGTAGCCGGCTGCTCAACGACTTGCGCAGCTTGCGACGGCTTCTGTTGGACGAACGGCCCGAACCCACCACGGCCAGTTCCTACCAGGATTCGCAGGAATAGATTCCGGCCCTGATTCGAGCGGGGGCTTTTCTTGTACTGATACTACTTGCCGCAGTTGCGGGTGCGCAGCAGTTTAACGCAACTGCGCCGGACTCCGACTTCCTGGTCTTTCGCAGGTTTTACAACCTGGGACGAAGGCCCCAGTACTAAGACAAAAAGTTCAGTTGAGAGGCGAAGAACGAGCCGCCGTGGCCGAAGTTTGTAGGTTTTTAGCGCGGAAGCCACTTGTGGAGATCGAACTTTTGGCAACTGCCGCTTGGATAAAGGCAAATGAACACCCCGGCTCTCTTGACGCGATAGCGGATCGTTTGCAGGTGCTCAAACCTTACGTGTCTCGTCCTGAAGCGATGCGAACGTCAGGAGAAATCGAACAGATCATTCCCCAGAGACGACATGTACCTGCATGAAAAGACCCGGCTGTCATCGCATACTTGAAGCTGACGGCTTCCGTTGTTCCGAAACCCAGCCCCGTGCAAGGTGCTTGTGCCCTCCAACAACCGGAGCACCTGACTCAATCTCGCGATCTCTTCCTTTACTTCTTGAATGATGTTCTCGATAGGCCGCAAAGTTTCTTCTCCGCTATTTGCAATTAGCAAAGGCAAAGAATAACACGTCACGCCAGCCAGTCAGCACAACACCTAAAGCCGGCGCGGCGCCGGGATTGCTGTTTTCAAGCTGACAACTCAGGCGGACAGCCACAATTCCATTTGCTTTGGCAGCAAGTGCTCGCGTGCATACTTGAGGAGGAACGATCGGGCGAACTCGTTGGACAATCGGGAATCGTCGTCGGCCCTCACAATCACGCACGTTTGGAAACACAATGAGGTATCGGAAAGCGGCTTTACTACTACACCCTCAGCGCAAGAGCCAAGGGCCGTAGGTTTGGTGAGGATGGCCACGCCAACATGCTCAGATACCAAGTGAACCGCCTGTTGAGCCGTAATGATGTCGTGCGCGTGTTTCGGACCTATTCCCGCATGTCGTGCGGCGTCCATGATTGCGTCGTGAAGGACGGGGTGAACTCGGCGCGCGAAGAGAATCCATTCATCGCTTGCCAAATCTTCGAGCGCAATGTGTTCCTTTTGAGCAGCCGCGTGAGTTTGTGGGAGAACTGCATAGAGCGGCGTCAGCGCAAATGGCACGGCTGTTATCTTAGAGTTCTCCGGCGGCGCCGTTACCAGCGCCAGATTCAGTTCTCCGGCCATGACACTTCGAACCAAGTCAAGTGAGAACTGACTGATCAGTCGAATGCGGAGCTTGGGGTACAGGGGGAGATGAATTGCAAGAAGGGCCGAAACCCAGGCTTGATCGGCGAAGAGCGAGTGTCCAATCAGCAACACGGGGTCTCCTCCATCATGGGCGACACGAGCAAGATGAAAAGCCCGCTCCATGTGCGAGAGTAAAGACCGAGCCTCTTCGACGAAGATACGTCCCGAGTCAGTGATCTCCACAACTTTCTTGTTATCGCGATTGAACAGGTGAAGTCTATGCAGTTCTTCGATCTCAGTGATCTGCTTGCTGAGCGTGGATTGGGCGATGTGCAATCGGTCGGCGGCCCGCGTAAAGCTCAATTCCTCGGCTAAGACAATGACTGCGTGCAGGTGGCGCATTTCAACGTTGGGGAACACCGCTCCAAACCCCTTTCGCCAAACGGCAGAAATCAGTAATTGCCCTACATCTAGTAAAGGAACCAACGGGGAAGAAAAAGTATCAAAAAAGTATTTTTATTTCTGCGCGGCGCTGGCCAGACCCGATGGGCCGCAATTCCGGCGGTGTGACAGCATGGTCTCCGGTTGGGGGGAGAGAAAGGTGCACCGGGCCTTGACACCGCCTCATATCGGATGTCACGCTCTGGTAATCTCTGGCCTTAGCAGTAATCGTTAATGAGAGGTGAGGCCTGTCCGATGTCCAGCCGCGAATTGGGCCCTGAATGGGTTCTTTCCGCTTTCCTTCAGAATGCTGAAGCGCCGGGCCAGGATGACATCAGCGAATTGGCAATCGTTGCGTGCCGTTTGTGGCCGCGGATTCAGGCACACGCGCGCAAAGAGCTGACAAACAAAACGTCCGATGACACGATGGTTTTGGCCACGGGTGTGTGGGAGTCGGTACTGCTGTCCGTCGCGAAAACCATGCGTCGGTCAAATGGAAAAGGCCGGCCAATACTGAACCTGGAGGCCTATCTTTTCGGAGCCTTTCACCATCGCTTCAATCGCGCCCTGAGGCGGGAACGCAGAAGGCGAGAGATGGTGGAATATCTTCCGCTGGGCCGCGATCTTGAGCGGCTGCGACATGCCCATGATTCGAAGGCGGTGGCGGATCTGGATCGTTCGATTCAGGTCAAGCAAACCATCGAGAACATGGATGACTGGACACGTACGGTGTCGATGGCACGGCTGGCTGGTTATTCCTGGAAGGAAATCGCAGAATATCTGCGTCTGACCGAGCCGCAAGCTAAACTTCGATTCCGTTATGCACTCGGGCGGCTCCGCGCCCGATTTGGCAGTGCGGCGTGAGGTTCGAGCGGGGTCTAGGCCCAGCGCACGGCTCGCGGTAAACTTGGCCGTTGGTTTTGAAGCAAGGTTGACGAGAGGCAAATTCTGATCGAACAAGGCTATTCCGTCGAAGAAGAGAAGCGCATCCTGGATGTGCTGGCGCGGGGTTTGTCGCGCGAGTTTCCAAACCCAGAGCGAGTAGGGTGCCCCGACTCGTCCATCCTCAGGGGCATTGCTTCCCACAAATTGCCGCTGTCGCAAGCGGCGCCTTGGTTCGACCACCTCAGTGCTTGCAGCCCGTGCTTCCAGGATTTCAACAGGTTCCGGAGAGAAGCGGCAGGCCAGCGGCGGCGTATTCAAGTCTGGCTGGCTGCTGCCGCGGTTCTGCTTTTCGCGTTCGGCGGATTGTTGTGGGTGCGAAGTCGACCATCGGGGCAAACCGCAGCAGTTGTGGTTCTCGATCTGCGTGGCCGTGCGGCAGTGCGCGGAGAAAACCCGCCCGAGTCTAGTCAGCCGCCATTGGAGGTTCCTCGTAATGCAAGGAGTCTGAACTTGGAGTTGCCAATCGGAAGCAACGAGGGGGCATACGATGTAGCGCTGCTCAATCCGAGCGGCGCTGAGCTTTTCCGTACAAGTGCAACGGCTAAACTCAAAGATCACATTGTGATGCTGAAGGCTGACGTCGATCTCGTCGGCGTCCCTCCGGGTTCGTATTTCCTCGGCTTGCGCCAACCAGGCGTGGAATGGATGCGATTTCCTATTCGCGTGCTTTGAAGCCACAACCAGGCAACGGTCAGAATCTCTGGTGGAGAACGCCGTCATGATTCACGACGAGCACGATTTTCACAAAAAAAGTTCTTGGGAATTCGCAGTATAATATTTGTAATTGTAAACCGCTCTTCGTCCGCGGAGGTCTGCGATGTACATTCTTGTTCCCTGGAAGCCAGTCGTTCTCGTGTGGGGATTGCTGAGCGGGATGATATTTGTTGGTTTCGTTGCGTCGTCGCTGCTTCAAGGAAAGGACCCCTTCGCGCCAGGTGCGACTATCACGCAGCCCGCAGCCGTGAAAATGGGCGGTGCGCAATCTGGGCAACAACCTAAGCAGTCCCGCAAGGCGGCTCGGACTCCGAGTCAGTAAGACCTCGGAGATCTGTTCCTGCTGATTTGTTTGGTTAGCCTTTTTGATCACGTGCTCGCGTGGTTTGCCTTGCCCAATATTTTCTCCAGCTTTTGCTTCAGCATGACCTCGGCGGGAGAACGTCCTTGGCGTCCGAGCCATGAGAGAAAGTCTTTCATTTTGACTTCGTGCTTTACGGGCGGCTGATGGACAACAACAGTCACCGTTGTGAATCCCTGACCGATCTCTCCTACCCAGTTGTCCTTCTGCAAGGCCGCAAGAGCGGTAGCGATCGCTTCATAGAGTGTCTCCGCGGTGAGCTCTATGGAGTGCTCAACGTCTCGAATATCTTTTACCGCAACGGTGCACGTTCGCAGGACCACGAACGAGAGCGTATCATAATTCGCTTTTTGTTCGCCACAGCCTATTGCAGGTCGGTCGGGCGCGTTCGTTCCCGCTTATCGGGAGCCATCCAATGTCGCGTCTCGGTTGGTTAGGCGGCGCTGCATCCGGTAGTACGGCGTGGTTGTCGTTCTTTGTGGGAGAATGATTACTAACTTGCAAGCAAAAGCCCATATTAGGGGAAGACCGCCCCAAGTGGTGGTAGATGCCACGTACCGCCGAACAGAACGAGCTGGTCGCGAGCCTAGCGCGTAGAAGCGAACGGCTCGCGGGTATTTATGATGCCGGTCTTTGTGTTTTGTACCAGGAGGACAATCCCGGTCGCCTCCCACTGGTTGCTCATTCCATGCGCGAGTTGATAGAGAAATGCCCGACTCTGACGGGCCGACAGCCTGCGACGCAAGGCGACACTATGCGAAATAGGATTCAGCCGGTCAGGCAGGCTTATCTTCGATTGAAGAGCCAAGGTTTCACTGAAGCGTCTCCGCTCGACGCGGTTGAAGGTGCGGTGCGTGAAGCGTTGGGAAGGCTTGACAGGTTCTTGGAGTGGGTGGAAGAAAACCGCCCGCAAGTTGCGAAGAGAACTGCGCAGATGCTGAGCGATTTATCGGGACCGGGGCCAGCGGTTCCTATCGATATTTTCAATGACATTGTAGCCCGATGGCTGGCGGCAGACGAGTATTTTAAGGACGTTGCGCATCACCAGAGAAACAACGTTAATGAAGCCGAATTCGCGACACACATGACATTCATTGAGAATTTTCTGCTTCAGCGCCTGCAGCCGCAGGCTATTGCTGATCAGGATGTCATCGATGCTTTGATCGCGGAGGCTGAGCATGGTCAATGAAGAGACGGTCACAAAAGCACTGGAGTTGGTGGCGAAGGGCGGCGGAAACTACGAGCATTTCTTCGGCAGGCTCACGAGTCCGGACTGGATAGAACCGCTGAAGAAACAGGAGCGATTTTCGCATCCGCCCCCGATGATAGTCGAGGAGACTTCCCTGCGGTTTCCGCCATGGCCGGAAGGCGAGTACCTAGTCCGGATGGCTCCGCTGGCACCCGAGGCAGTATTCGGCGCGATCGACCCCACGGCCTACGAGAGCAACAACGCTTCAGTTCACAACATACTATTGCGGATCGCCGCCGAACTGCCGGTGGCTCTCGCCGCCCAAGTAGCGGATAAAGAAGCGAAATGGGCGTCTCAGCAGGGACGTTTTTTCCATCTGTATGAAGATAAGGTTGTTTCTGTGGTGCTTAAGTTGGCCGCAGAGGGCCGTGGGGATGTGGCGCTGGCGCTCCTCCGTCCCGTGCTGCACGTCGAGGCTGCTCCGCAGCGCGAAGATAGGCCGGTGATCGACGGTCACATGTTGCGCGGGAGCGGAACCCCGCTGAGTCGCATTGATTCTTGGAATATTCAGCGAACGCTACTCCGAGTATCGCAGACTATGGTCGAAGCGGTACCGGAGGGATTCCTGGCGCTGCTTTCCGACAGTCTAAACACGGCGGTCGAAATCTACGTGAACGAGCGCGGAAACGGCGAGGATTACTCACTCATCTGGCGGCCGCGCGTGGACTCGGACCGCTTCGGCGACCTAACAGATACGCTGGTTTCCGCGGTAAGGAATACGGCGGTGCAGATCGTTCGCGCCGGCAGCCATGAGATTGTCGTCCGGGTGTTCAGGAAATATGGATGGCTCATTTTTCGGCGGCTGGAGTATTACGCGCTGTCCCAAGTGGATGACCTACCGGCTGATTTCATCAATGGCGTTGTATCGCAGGATGGATTGTACGATGACCACGGCGCAAATCCCGAATTCAACGATTTCCTCGCCAAAATCGCTTCTGGTCTCCCTAAAGAGACGCGTCACAGGTTACTGGAAATGGTCGACAAGGGGCCGGACCTGAGCAAGTATTCGAAGTTTCTGGGTGCCCAGGGCGATAAGCGCCACGATGCTGAGCGCTGGATAACGGATCAATGGCGGCTTGGTTGGCTTACGGTACTGAAGAGTATTGCCGGGGAAGAACGGGCGAAGCAACTTGACGAGCTCGTAAAGCAGTATGGCCCTTCACGCCCGGCATTCGAAGTCGGCAGCGTGCGGGCGGTGGCGCATATAAGTGATGTAACACTGGAGGAGTTGAAGAAATTTTCCATCCCGGATTTGGTTGGATACTTGAAGAAATGGGCGCCGCCGCCCCGAACGCATCCCGAGGCGCCGAGTCGCGCTGGCATAGGAAGCAAATTGCAGGCCTGGGTTTCCGAAGATCCTTCGCTTTTTGCCGACAACCTTGAGGCATTTCAGTCACTGGATCTACACCCAACCTACCTGCGCTCGATAATTGACGCGCTAATCAGCTTGCTCAAGACTGATCGTAAGTTTGATCCGTATAAGGTTGCGGCCACGATTGATTGGCTACTGGCGAATACCAGCAAGGTGGGAGCGGAGCATTTTGAGTGGGATGAAGATCCCGGTTGGAGCTGGGCGCATATGTCGTCGGCGCGCTTTTTGACCGAGCTTTTTCTGCACGAAAGCAGGCTCGACGTGTCGCGCCATATGGAATTCTGGCCGGCCCTGAAGCTCATTGCGGAGAATCCATCGCCTGCGGAAAAAGACGAGCAAGAATACCGCAAGAGGGCGGATTTCGGCCTGCTGGCCCTGAACAGCACGAGGCCGGTGGGGCTGGAAGCAGTGATGCGGTATGCCCGATGGCTGAAGCTTTCTCACAAAGAGATGAAGGTGGATGCGGCGAGCATGCCCGAAGTGTTCGACCTGCTCGCCGCGCATCTCGATCCTAAAGTGGATAGCTCGGTCGCCGTCCGAGAGATGTACGGCATGCAGTTCGGCCTGTTGTGCTGGTTGGATCAGGCCTGGTGGGAGAAACAGCTTCCAGCAATGTTCCCCGGTGATAAGACTCTCCGGGTCTTGGATCGTTTCGCATGGAATGCCTACCTGCGGTTCAGCCGCGCTTACGCAGCGATGCTGCCAGCGATGCGCTTCAGGTATGAGCGAGCGGTGGGAGCCCTGCAGTTGAACAATACCGATATAAGCGAAGGTGACCGGAGATTTGGGAATCACTTCATGCAGTATTACGCGTCGAACGCTCTCCAAATCGATGATCCCCTGTTCACGTCGTTTTTCGCAAAGGCCAGTCCCGCGCTGAGAGCGCAGACCATCGGCGATGTGGGATGGCATCTCGGGCAGGAAGATGCCGGCGAGCTCGACGTCGGTGTTCAGAAGCGCTTTATAGATTTCTGGGAATACCGCCTCGCACAGGGTATGCAGAATGTAAATGCGTTCAGGGAGGAATTGGGCGCCTTCGGCTGGTGGTTCGCAAGCAAGAAATTCCCCGATGATTGGTCAATTGACCAGCTGATGACGGTCGTGGAGAAGTTCCGTAAGATTCATCCTGATTTTGCAGTGATAAAGCGCTTGGCCGAACTTGCGCCGAAGTATCCCTACGAAGCCGTTCGCTGCCTTGGAATCATATTTGAGGAGGACAAGGACGGTTGGGCGATTCATGGCTGGGACAATGCCCCGCAGGTCATCATCGGCGAAGCCATTAAAGGTGATGAAAAGAGCCGCGGGGAGGCGGATCGCGTGGCGAATATGTTAGTAGCGAGGGGACACCGCAGTTTCAAGGAGTTACTCAAGAAGCCTTAGTTTCTACCTGTTTCCAGCCCGCCCCAGCGTGGCTCCTGCCCGCTCCACTGTCCATAATAAGGCAAGCGAGATTTGTGACTCATGGGGAGGCATTCCGGTATTACAAAGCTTTTGCTACATCGATTGCAGTTTCGAGCTGTGTATCTCGTCCTTCCTTCAAGGCGTCTCGGGACAGTTCCACCGCGAACTTCGGCATTATGCCGTTGTTCTCCAGCATGCGCCCTTGCCATGTGAGGTAAGCGCCGACCGGCAGACCCAGAATGTATCCATGACCAACTTTGTATGCGCTGCCGCTGAGTAGACGACCGGGCGTTTTCGTTCCCACGATGGTTGCCAGATTATTTTCCTCCACGAACGCCGACACCATCTCGCCGGCGCTCGCGGTGTGCTCGTTTACCAACAACACCACTCGACCGTGGAATCGTCGCTGGCCGAGTCCTTCGGTGACCACGAGGATAGATTTTTCTACGAAGGCATATCGGGCCGCTAACCAGATGAGAGTCGCCTTGTGGGACGGAATCCGTCCGAATCGGGTCAGTTCCTCACGTCGGTAACCGCGTTCGCGACGTTTTCGTGTGAGACTATACCCAACTTTAAGTTTTCCCGGTGTCAAATAGCTCATCAGGCGTAGCCCGCCGATTCCTCCGCCAGTATTCCCGCGTAGATCGACAATGAGCCGACTGCATCCGTCGAGTGCGGCGATGCCGCGGTCGATGTCCTTCGCTACGTCGATTCCCACCACTCCGGGGAACATGGCCACTTTGAGAAGGCCGATCTCGTCGGTGATTTTCTCAGCGTGTACCGGGTCTGGCGCGGTGACAGGGTGTTTCTTTGACTTCGGCACGGGCAATTGAAGTCTGAGTCGCTCCTGGCCGCCGTTGAGTTTTTCGACTGTCAAATCAGCCGTCTCTCCGACCGAGAACGTCAAATCCTCTGGAGGCCGAATCTCCCGTCCACCGCGCTCCAGCAATAAATCCCCAGGCCGAATCCCCGTGGAGTACGCAGGACCGCCTTGGTGCACATCCTGAAACATCCAGCGTTCACCCCCGTTGACGGCGATGCGCTGCATGGTTGCATTGATCGCGTGCCGAGCCGGTATGTTTCGCATTCCGGCATGTCGGAAGCCGGTGTGGCTGGTCTTGAGTTCAGCCACTAACCCTTGAACTTCTTTCTCGAATGTCTCCGGCTCGGCGCAGGCAAGAATCTTATCCCGACGGTCTTGAACCAGCGCGCCCCAGTCCACTCCATTCATGGCGGGATCGAAGTGCTTGGTTTCCACCAAGCGGCAGACCTTGTCGAAAATCTTCGTGCGCTCTTCGAGAGTCAAATTCATTGCTGTTTAATCCCAATTGGTGTGGAAGCCTCTCCAACAGCGATGAACGCTGCCCAATAGAATGGACTCACCTGGTCGCCATATTTTGCCAACAAATCTAGCTTAGCGCCTCGAAGCGCTGAACTGGTGTCCTCGCCTTGGCCGAGCCGCTGGTAAAAGCGATCCATCAGCGCACTCGCGAACGTGTCGTCGGCGCTCCACAAGCTCGCGACAACTGATTTCGAACCGGCTACCAAGAACGCTTCCACCAGATTACTGACGCCTTCTTGTCCCTGGAGTTTGCCCACACCTGTGTCGCACGCGGATAGCGTAGTCAGTTCGGCATTCAGTCGCAATCTGATTATCTCCCGTACTTGCAGTAGCCCGTCGTCAGCGGATTTCGGGTCTATCCCCAAGACCAGTGCTGAACGCTCGGGATACTGCGTATCTGCGAACCCGTGAACCGCCAGATGCAGAACGCGAAACTGGTCGAGCGGCTCCTTCTTGAATGCAGTTTCCGTGGCGTCCTTGCCGAGCAAGATTACCGCATCCCGTCCGACAATTTTACCTATTCTCTCGACCTCTTCCCGCGTTTCAGGAAGATCTTGAAGCCGCATACCGGATAGATCCGCCATGCCCCGCACTAGCCGTGAGCGGATCGTATCTGAAGTCGGTATCCTCCGCCCGGCCCCGCCTTGATTCTCGTAGGCAACATCACCGACACCGAGAAAAGGACGCGGTGCCCTTTCGTTCTTGCTCTCTCGCCGCAATACATCAAGAATGGTTCCCGAGGGCAGGTAGCTGATGATGCGGGACTTCAACAGATAGTCGCCCCGGTTATCGCGAAGTGCTTCGAATGGAAGCAGGTTCAACATCCCGTCTGGCGCAATGATGAATCGGGTCGCCGTCTTTGCTTCGGGGATCGGCTCTACGAGTACTCGAAACAGACGTTTCGAGGCTTCGATCCCCGCTCCCTTTGCGCGCACGTCGTCGACAAATTGCTGTACCAGTTTTTCGACTTCCTTGCGCCCAACCGGCAGTGCCTGAACGTGTGCGCCGTGCCGCGTCACCGTGATACAGAAGGAAGTTGGATCATCCAGCACGTACTCCAAGAGCAACTCATCTGGGTGCAGGTCGTTCTCCACATTCGTCAATGTTGCTGGCTGCACAGGAAGGCGTTGGCTTGGAGCATCTTCTCTGGTCCACGCCAGACCCAATCGCCGCTCGTATTCAACCAGATTGTCGAGCAGTTGTCCGCGTTCGACTGGGCTGCTGGTCTGCATCAATCGGACCTGTAGACCTGCAACATCGCCTTCC
>Ga0187856_1000889_pt1 | contig 25281 bp, 17 predicted proteins | sample June2016WEW_8_40_FD_132443 | JGI IMG/M metagenome (GOLD analysis project Ga0187856, IMG submission 132443) | Peatland microbial communities from SPRUCE experiment site at the Marcell Experimental Forest, Minnesota, USA - June2016WEW_8_40 | ecosystem: Environmental > Terrestrial > Soil > Wetlands... | reverse complement strand
TGCGGCTTTCGCCCCCGGAATGACGGGAAACGACACCGCCTGATTATTTCACAGCTTCTCGACTGCGGGCGCCCCCATCGATGAAGCCGGCCGGACGCGAAAGCGGTTGGTCGGGTAGCGAGCAGACGCGGCCGTCCTCACGGCCGGGTCGCACCCGCCTGTGCCCCGAAGGGCGCGGGTCGAGGTTCAATTGTCAAAGAGCAACGCCGGCTTAGGGTACCTCTGATGCCGGCTCAAACGGGCGAGGCTATGTCATCTCTCTGAGGCCTCTCAAAATGACTGCCCGGACTCTTAAGATTTTCCTATTTTTCCCGCGTCCTGTCAAAGTGACAAGGAGGGGTGACAACCAGAAGTGACAAGGAGGCATGACAACCAGAAGTGACAAAAAGCACCTGGGGCGGTTTTCCCAAGAAAATGACGATACGCGGCGGGGAGCCGTCAAGCAGTATTTCCTGGAAGAGCGTTTTTCTTCGGGTGTGCATCGATACAGTCTTTCTCACGGAAAGCCTGAAATAGTTGTTGTAATCTTACGGCATTTCTTGGATAATTGAGGACAATGACATGGCAGCCGGAATGGCTGGCACGCTGATCCGGTGAATGAGAATGTACAGGATGAAATAACGTACCTACCCTCCACATTATAGGATGCCCCTAGCGCTCCACACGTCCCTAGCGCCCACGCGCACGGGGGTGGTCATGGGATCGGCAGTCGGAATAGTCGGATGAGAATGTGAACTTCGAAGTCCTCGGTGATATCCTGTGGATTGAGACTATTTGCTCGGGTCGCGCTATTCGTGAATTGCGTAGGCTTAATCGCATCTATGGGAAAACGACCTGGAGAAAACGGAAGGGAATTGCTAAATTAGACTAGCGGACGGAACTGAAAAGCTTGCGGAACTCCACTGGTACGAAGGACACGGCAAGGGAAGAAAAGAAATGAAAATCAAGAAATATTTGGGGTGATCAATGACGAAACATAAGTTTTTGCTTTGCGTCCACAATGAGGGGTATGAAGCATCCCTGGAGATAAGGAAGTTGTATGAAAAGCTTCCAGACAAGGAGGCTGAGCGCCACGATCAAGTCAGAATTATTGACGAGTCCGGAGAAGATTATCTCTATCCGTCAACTTTCTTCGCTCCTGTCAGGCTTTCAATACTCACCAGGAACAAGCTCCTTGAAAAAGCAGCCTAAGAGTAGAGGGGCAGAGCTATTTCCCCGTTCCCTTCTCGGCACGGAGCACGCAGGGGAAAGTTGTCAATCCGGACCGGCTGTTTCACATGGCGGGGGAAAAGGCAGGAAGCTCCGTCACTACGCAATGGGGGTAGGTCTATTTTCAGGAGAAAGGGAGCGGCTGGGGATAGATGCGCAGGACCGACCGCGACCATCATGAAGTTGACAAAATGACTACGACCCCTTGGCGGTCCCTCTAATGGGTGACCCCAAGTCCCCCCATTTAGGAACGTTGAGACACAACGTCCATAAACTGCTCCCTTTTATGAGAATACGGATTGGCGCAATCGCGGTCTTCCTGTTCTTCTGCCTTTGCAGCGTCTCCCACCTTTTCCCGCAGTCCCGGTCCCCGGCAGAACAGAGGGAGGAGCTCGTAGCGTTTCTCGCGGGACAGGGTATTACCAACGCAAAGGTGCTCGCCGCCATGGGAAAGGTCCCCCGCGAGATCTTTGTCGAGGCGCCTTACGTCAGTAGCGCCTACGAGAACACGGCCCTCCCCATCGGCGACGGCCAGACGATCAGTCAGCCCCTCACGGTCGCCCTCATGACCCAAGCCATCGGCCTCAAAGGGGGTGAGCGGGTGCTGGAAGTGGGAACCGGCTCCGGCTACCAGGCAGCAGTTCTTGCAGAAATCGCTCGCGATGTCTACACGGTCGAGATCAAGGAATGCCTTGCAAAGAAGGCCAAGGACCGTCTCGACCGCCTCGGGTACGGCAACGTGCACGTCCTGGTCGCCGACGGCTACCGGGGCTTGCCCGAGCACGCACCCTTCGACGCCATCGTGGTCACCGCCTCGGCCGGAAAAATTCCCGAGCCACTCCTCGACCAGCTCTCCGAGGGCGGCAGGCTGATCATGCCCGTGGGATCCGACCCTTACAGCCAGGACCTCACCCTGGTCGAGAAGAAGGGTGGAAAGTTCCGTACCTCCCTGCTCGGCGAGGTAGCCTTTGTGAGGATGACCGGAGAGGCTGAGGCCGTGAGATGAGGGATGGGGTAGCCGGGACAGGTGAAGCAGGACCGACTGACGAGGGACCGGAGGGCGATTGAGAGAAGCCCCGTGATTCCTCACATAGCTTCGTGAAAGAGAACCGATGAAGGTTTTTGTTGCATTGCGCCATTATCAATCGGGAATACGAAGTCTCTGCACATTCTCTTGACATTTTGCAGGGTTCTTCATATCATGGGATAATAAAGCGCGCTGTTTTTGTCCGGAAACAAGGGAGCGCGTAAATCAAGCCACTCCTCATCGCGTCCGAGAAGCCGGACGGCGTGCTTGCCATCGACGTATGGGAATCGCCGGAGAAGCTTCAGGCATTCGCAGGGGTACTGATGCCCATTATACTGGGTCTGGGGATCGCTCAGCTTGAGCCGCAGGTTTTCCCGACGATTGCGGCTATTGCCGGTAGCGCACCGGCCCCGCCGGCGCGGGAGCTCCGGCGGGGCCTTCACACCCAGCCGGTAGTCCCTAATAATTGGTATCTTTTTCCGCGGCGCCAACACAGTGAGCCGAATTATCCGGGCTGAACAGCAGGACATGCTACAATGAAAGACCCGACCCCATATGCCTTCCTTGTTGATTCTCTTTGATTTCACTAATCGTAAAGGAGTAGAATAGGGTAAGCAGGGGTGGCTGTCGCAGATGGTGAGGCGGCAGACGACCGGAGATCGAAAGCCTTAAGATAGTAGAGGCATAGATGGTAAATGTGGATATTCTGAAAGAAGCCACAGAGCGGCTGGTTTCCCGTTTTCACCCGCAACGGATCATCCTCTTCGGATCACAGGCCTGCCATACAGCCGACGAGAGAAGCGATGTAGACCTTCTGATCATATCTCGTTTTGAAGGCGACCGTCGTCAATTGATGGTGGCCATGGACAGGGCGCTGAGGGGTCTGCCGATTGCCAGAGATATAGTAATTCTCACCCCTGAGGAATATGAGCGCGACAAAGAGATTCCCGGTACGATAGCCCGGCCCGCTTCAAGAGAAGGCAGGGTGCTGTATGAAGCCGCCTGATTCGTCAATACTCGAAAAAGTGAGGGAATGGATCACCTATGCCGAAGAAGACAAAGGTAGCGATATTATAGGGCTTTTATAAGATTCCTGTCCTCAGTCAAGGGCTGACCCCGTGACAGTCCTTGCCAACGTCAAATCATTGAACACAAAAGACCGCCTTGGATACCGCACTTTCTCTCGAAAAGGAAACCGTGTATCCTGAACAAATAGTCAAGAAAATCATGGCGCTAAGGCTCAAATAGCTGGCTATTCGATGCTTCATGGTCATCACCTTTGACTTATTCTACTCTCCCCTCATGTGCGGGAGGGCCGGGCGGATCACGATAGATCACCAAGGTTTGGTGAAACCGGGGAGAACATTGTCCCCCCCGGTGCAACGGCTGATATTCTCACTTGGCAGGAGCGGGCGCCGGCTCCTCCATCTTCATTTCCTTCTGCATCTCTTTCTTCTTCATCATCTTGCCGCCGGCCATCATGACGGAGGTCGCCATCATCTTGCCATCTTTTTCCATATACTTCACGCTCACTTTGTCGCCGGCCTTCATCTCTCCCTTCATCTTTGCTCCGGAGACGTCGAAGGACATATCACCCTTTTTCCCCTTCACGGTCATCATCTTCATCGCCATATCCATGTTGGTGACCTCGCCTGAGAATTTCATCGTCTGAGGCTTCATCTCTTTCTTCTCCATCATCATCTTCTCAGACGCCGGCTTCTCTGCAGGGGCCTGGGCAAAAACCGCGGTGACGAACGCGGCGCTGATCAATACGGCTAGGGCGATCGTCAATACCTTTTTCATGTGTTACTCCTTTTCCTGATTATGATTATATTGTTGCTTCCTCCATTCCTTTCCCCGTGCACAACCACGCCAATCTTCTGATCAAGACGAACCGACTGCACTAAGGAACCAAATCAATTCAGCGGGCAGCGATGCCCTGCGCAAAAATCGAGAGCCCTCCGGCCGCCGACCCCAGGTTGGTCAAGGTGCCGTCCGGTTGGATTTCGAACATGTCCACACCTCCACCGGCGGGGTCTAAAGCGTAAAGGAACCGACCGTCCGCGGCAATAGCCACGTCGAGCGGTTTGTTACCGGAGCCGGCCGCTCCGTTGAGGAGAACAAGATCGCCTTTTTTATCCGTGAGCTTGTAATTGGAAATGGTCCCGCTGCCCGGATTGTCGGTGAAGACATACCCACGCTCATTTCCGGCTATCCAGCAGGCAGCCGCTTGTCCATTGGCCACCGACGGACTTATCACCTGCAAGGTGTCGTTGTGAAGTATCTTGTAAGATGAAACAGCGTTGCTGCCTGCCTCGACGACGAGTAAGTGTCCCCATTGGTCGAAGATAAACCCGAACGGGGTATTGCCATTCGACGTCGACGTTACCGGATTCATGGAGGGCAATCCTTCATCGTCCAGCGAGAAAACAAGAATCTTGTTGTCGGCCTTGTCCGTCACAACGAGTGTTTCGCCGAAAGGATCAAACCCCACCTCGGCGAACCCGCCCGTGCCAAGCGACCGGGTGGAGTGGTTAAGCGGGACCAACTCACCTTTGTGGCTCAGGTAGAAACCGGTGATGTTGGGCGACGCCCCGGCGTTAAGGACGTAGACGAGGTCATGGAAAATGGTCACGCTCACGGGTAATGCTCCGCCTGAACCAACCTTGTCCACGAAATCCAGTCCGTCCGGCCGAACTTTGAAGACGGAAATCTCATTGCTTCCCGCATTTACCGCCAGCAGCCACCGGTGGTCCTGGCTCAGCGCGAGGGACCCCTGGGAACCCAGTGGATCTAACGCACTGCCAAAACCGGGACCGCCCGTCGCCACTGAACCTGCTTTTGTCAGGATACCGTCCTCATCGCGGGTAAAGACAACCACTTCGTTGCCGGTGGCGTCGTTGGTCATGGTGTACACGGCCCCGGCCGCATCTCCCCACGGCGGGCTTTCTGCGTAGGTGCCAACCGTGAAGATCATCAGGAATGCTCCGGCCAATACCGCTACCCATAGTTTCTTGTTCATTTCACCCCCCCTATCACTTTTGTGAGTTTTCAGGTACAAAGCGCCCATGGATGCTTCCTAAATTTCTTTTTTACCACTCGTCCCTTTTGATGTCCCCACTTGTACTTCCTCTGATCTATGGTTTCTTCATCACCTCCCTTCTCATCGCGTTACTGCATGCACTGCCTGACTCCGTGACAAGCATCAAGAACTCGAGTAAGTTCACTATAGCTCGCTGCCCACGCTCAATTTCATACGGGTATGCATATGGAGTCCGATTGTGCCTCCTTGATTCCCTTCAATCATAAGGATTCTGCGAGGTAAGGGTTCCTATATACCTACCGTCCGTTCTTTTTCACAAGCTCCAGGAGTGTGCGCTGCGCCCCCGGCGAGAGGTCGAGACTACCGATCTCCTCTTGAAGCGCTGCAGAGCTGCCAAAGCCACTCAGATAGCCGTTCACGCGGGCTGCCACGGTTGAGTTCATAAGCGCCTCGTCGGAGGGATAGATGCTCCGGAATTCCCGCATGAACTCGTTATTTCCGCGCAGGCCGTACTTCTGATGGTACGCCTCCGCAACGTAGAACCGGGAAAGCGGCAGGATCTCTGTCTGAACCTTGATTTTCTGCGCGGCCTCGATCCTGTCCCGCGTCTCTTCGGCCACTTTTCTCTGCGCATCGTTGTGATAGAAGACCGCCGCCTTGTATTGGGTCGACCAGGAACGGACGCTCGGATCGTGCCCCTCCCAGAAGTGCTTGAGCAGCTCCTCGTATGAGATCACCGTCGGGTCATAATCTATCTGGATGCTCTCCGAATGGTCTCCCAGGCCATGATACGTAGGATTTGCTTTCGTTCCTCCCGTATAGCCGACCCGCGTGCGAATAACGCCTTTGATGCTCCCAAACTGGGCATCGGGACCCCAGAATCAGCCAAGCGCGAAGGTCGCGGTTTCACTCGTTCCCGGTCGGGAAGCATCTATGGGCGGGGAAACGGCCATCCGATCCGCCGCCGCACACTGCATACCTTTTTTCATGCTCACATCCTTCTCCTTTACAGATTCATACGCGTACAACCCCGATATAAGCCCCAAGAGTACGACGCCCAGTCCTGTCAACAGCGCCGGTTTTCTCACACGTTGCCGTTCTCTATCCTCCACCGCGACCTCCGTTGCGCTCCATTTGTCGATGACTCGACATGATCAAATATAACACCTGACCTTAAAGAGGGTACAAAGGGAATGTAAAGAGTTTGTAAAGACCTGTCTTCACCCCAAGGGTGCGGGCAACGAGAACCATATGCGGACATAACCCTGTGACAATTCAGCACCGACGTGGCCCCCATGCGCCTCGATCAGCTCCTTGACGATGGCGAGACCGATGCCCGCGCCTCCATACTCGCGGGAACGGGACTTCTCACCGCGATAGAACCGTTCGAAGATGAAGGGAAGGTCCTTATCCTCCAGTTCCCCTCGCGTATTCGCGAAGACGAACAGGACCTCTCCCGGCGTCGTCCGCTCGATCGAGATCTTGAGCCTGCCCCCCATAGGCGTATAAAGGCAGGCATTCTGGAGCAGGTTTGTCATGACCTGCGAGAGCTTCTCCGGATCGGCCGACAGCCGGATGTCGCGCTGCAACGGAACCACCTTCACCTCGATACGCTTGGCGTCGAGCCGGTGCTGAAACGAGTCCAGCAACTGTGTGATTGCGCTGTGAGCCTCAATCTCGACCCTGTGAAGGTCCGCCCGCGCTGCGTCGGCTCTGGCCAGCCTCATGATATCCTCGACCAGGTTGGCCAGGCGAAGCGTTTCCTCCTGCAACAATAGAAGGGTCTCCCGGGAAGGAGCCAGGACATTGTCCGCGAGCGCCTCGAGATAACCCTTGATGTTGGTTAGGGGGGTCCTCAGCTCGTGGGCGACGTCGATCACCATCTTCTTCCGTAGTTGCTCGGTGTGTCGCAGGCTGGCCGACATCCGGTTAAAAGCCTCCGAAAGTCTTCCAACCTCATCGCGCGAAACAACCGGTACCTCACCGGTGTAGTCGCCCTCCGCGATCCTTTGCGCAGTGCCGGTCATTTTGGTAAGCGGGCCGAGTAGCCTCCTCATCAGTACCACGCTCAGGGTCAGTGCGAAGACAAAGGCCGCAACGCTCGCCCAGATGAGATACCGATGAACAGCACTGACAAACATCTGATGGCTCTCCGCAGGATCTATGTGATACTTTTCCATCAGGATCATGAAGTAGCCGGCAGCGAGGTAGTCGATGGCGAGCCACACGACGCTGATCACGAAGGCAATGACAAGTACGTTGACGCCGAGAAGCTTCCACAGAAGGCTCTGTCTCAAGGCCTAGTCCCCCTATGAGGCTCCCCGCTCTCTTCGTCAGCAAACCGGTAGCCGGATCCCCTGACCGTCAAGATAAGTGTGGGGTTCGATGGGTCTTTCTCGATCTTCTGTCTGATCTTTCCGATGTGGACATCCACAACGCGGTCGATAACCACTGCTTCCTGTTTCGGATAGAGGCAGGAAAGCAGTTCGTCCCGGGTAAAGACCTTGCCCGGCGCCGCCATCAGTGCATGCAGTATGTTGAATTCGTGGTGGGTCAGCTCAACCCGTTGCCCGTCCAGCGTTACTTTCCGTTTCTCGGGGTCCAGCATAAGACCGCCGTGGCTCAACGCAGGCTTGGCTTCCGTGGATGGCCGGTTTTGTGCCCGTCGCAAAATCGCCTTCACCCGCGCAACCAGTTCCCGAGGGCTGAACGGCTTGACCACGTAGTCGTCTGCGCCGAGGATGAGCCCCGAGACGCGGTCTACCTCTTCGTCCCTGGCGGTCAGGATCAGAATCGGCACGTCCGAAGCCTTCCTCAGCCGCCGGCAGACCTCCCACCCGTCCACCCTGGGAAGCATCAGGTCGAGCACCACGAACATGGGTTTGCGGTCCGCCGCCAGTTCCAGAGCAGTCTCACCATCGTATGCAGCGAGCGTGCGAAACCCTTCCCTTTCGAGATAGAGGGCTATCAGGGAGGCAGTCTTCTTGTCGTCTTCTATGATCAGGATAGGCGCCTGGTCAGATGGAGCAGTCATCCGGTCTCACTCCGCAGTGGTGTCATGCAGAACCGACGACCGGTGCTCGCCGATATGCATGAGCGGCCTGAAATTCTATGCAGCCTACTCAATGTGTGATACCGGATATCGATACAAAAGTCAAGCTCGTCGGCAGTCGCCATAGAATGGGCACGGACTTGCGCGCCCTCACGCGGTGGCGCCGAAAAAGAGAACTTGACCCTGAAAAGTGGATTCGCTTGTCTTAAATTCAAATCATCAAGAAACAATACTGCATCAGAATCGGGTACTGGATCCTAAGAGTGATAAATAATGGCGAGACGAATGAACAAGACAATATACGGCAGGCTGAGAAAACGTCTGAAAGACTTTAGCCTCGCCATTTTCAGAGGATATCCGTATTACAGGCATTCGCTGTGGGTGCGCATTAAGCACTGGGGCAATGCCGTTGTTCTTGCCGCACTGCGGATGAGGCGAATAATCAAGACGATGTGGGTCAGGATGATAAAAGTTTTGAAAAACTTCAGCCGTGCCGGATCACGTGGATATCCGTGTTACAGGCATCCGCTGCCGGTGCGCATTATGCACTGGAGCAATGTTGTTTTTCTTGCCGTACTCCTGATGAGCGGTCTCAATATCCTCAGTGCCCATCCGGCGCTCTACTGGGGCAAGTCGTCTTACCTCGGCGTTCCCCCCTTATTGGAGATACGGGGCCAGGAAAACGATAAAGGAGAAATCACCGGCGTCACCCGCATTTTGGGCCACGACTTCGATACAACGGGATTCCTGGGAGCCTCCGGAGGCCCGGAGGGAGAATTAACCATACGTGAATTCCCGTCCTGGCTTACCATACCCGACTCGCCATGGCTTGCCATGGCGCGGCGATGGCACTTTTTTTTCGCCTGGCTGCTAGTGGTAAACGGCATCGCCTTTGTGACCTACTCCATTGTGAGCAGGCATTTGCATCATGATCTTCTTCCCACCAGGCAGGATTGGCGTTCAATAGGCGGATCGATTATCGATCATCTGCGCTTTCGGCTTCCCACAGGCGAGGCGGCCAAGCACTACAACGTGCTCCAGAAATTCGCCTATCTGGGGGTGATCTTTTTCCTTCTCCCCCTGATGATCCTGATGGGACTGGGTATGTCGCCGGCGCTGGACGCAGTGTACCCCGGCTGGGTGGATATCTTTTTCGGCCGGCAATCCGTAAGGACAATCCATTTCGTTGTCGCCTGGGCGCTGGTGCTGTTCGTGATCGTTCATGTGTTTGAGGTGATCGTGACCGGTTTCTGGAACAACCTTCGCTCGATGATTACAGGATACTACAGGGTAGAATCGGAGGCGGATCATGAGTAATGACGACAGGCTCACCCGGCGTGGTCTCATGGCGCGCCTGCTTGCGGGGGCAAGCGTATTGGTGCTTAACGGCTGCGATAAGCTTTCGGAAACCACCTGGTTCCCCGGCGTGTTGGGTCTAGGTGAGAAGGCCACGCATAAAATTCAGAGACTGGTCGTGCCGCGAAAGGCGATGGCGCAGGAATTCCCGGCAACCGACCTGTCGCCGCAGTTCCGCAGCAACGGCACGGCAATGCCGAATAATCAAACGTACAGGGCATTGGCAGCCAAAGGATTTACGGACTATCGCCTCGAGGTAGGCGGTCTGGTCGAAAGGCCCGTGACTCTAACGCTTGCCGAAATCCGAAGGCTTCCCAGCCGGACCCAGATAACACGGCATGATTGCGTCGAGGGGTGGAGCGCAATAGGCAAGTGGAAGGGGGCACGCCTCAGCGCACTGCTCGAAGTAGTACATCCGAAGCCCGATGCCCGGTATGTGGTTGTCTACTGCGCAGACCCGATGGGAGAAGACGGCGGCTCCCTCTATTACGAGAGCATCGACCTGGAAGACGCTTTTCACCCGCAGACGATACTCGCGTATGAGCTGAACGACGAACCGGTGCCGATCAAGAACGGCGCACCGCTTCGCTTGCGATTGGAGCGGCAGCTTGGCTACAAAATGGCGAAGTATGTCATGCGCCTTGAAATCGTCGAAGATTTTTCCAGGATAGCCGGTGGGAAAGGTGGCTACTGGGAAGACCGGGGATACGAGTGGTATGCCGGCATCTAAGAAGTTCCTATAAGGTGACATCATTTTCGAGATGGCCCTTCTTTATTCTCAATACTTCATACAGTTACCGTTTGTAATATGAAGCATTTAATACGTGCCGCTCTTGAAGAGGAAGTGAGCCAGAACCCATGGCGCAGTATCTCGCGAGTATCGGCAGAGGCGGACGAGCCCTGCCAGTCGGATTACTCCGACTGGCTTGAGTACACTATCGGAAGAATCCGATTGATTCGCCACCACCTCGGGTATATCACCGCACAACCGAGCTTGGTAACCCTCCCTCAGTAGGGACAGCTTTCCTTGAAAAAACAATGACATCGATCCGTTTCGCATCGAGGGCCTTGCACCAGAGCGCCGCTTATTTCCGGGATACCGGCGTGGCACATCCGATGCATTAATGACCCGGTGAAGACAAAATAAAAGGAGGTAAAAGAAATGAAGAAAGTACTGGTATTCGTGTTTGCAGTAGTGATTGCGGTTGCATTTGCCGCAACTGGATTTGCCCAGGCGCCGGCAGCGGCACCTCAGACACCGGCGGCCGCACCCGCTCCTGAGAAGATGGAGAAGCCGGCGATGGAGAAGAAGGTAACGAAGAAGAAGGCGAAGAAGGCGAAGAAAGAGACGAAGATGGAAGCTCCGGCTGCCGCGCCAGCTCCTGCCAAGTAAGAATTCAAGGCTTACGACAAAAAGGGGGAGATTCGTTCTCCCCTTTTTTGTCATGCCGCCGCGCCGTCGATCGCCTGGATCTTCCCTGCGGTTTTTGGTAAGAGCGCTTTAGGGGGTGGCTACTTGTTTGCTGTAGGTTTGTCGACGGTATCGGCGTACGCAACCGCCACGAGGGTAAGAAAGAGTGGCCATGACCTACCGGGTTGCATGTCCTGCGTGTAAGAAATCCTTTCGGCTATCTTTGGAGGAGCTCCATCCAGGCGTAGAGCACCGCTGCACCCACTGCAACACCACGGTTATGCTGGCTAACGGGGATATTCCCAAAGCCGCTCACCTCCTGTAGGCAAAAATCTTAGCTGACATTTCTAAGGTACTCAATAAGTGAGCCCAGATCAGCTATGCCTCGCACCAGAATCTTCTGCATGGCCTTGCTTGAGCAACAGGATTTCAGGGGTTGACGATAATCCTCCGTGGCCTTGTTTCAAAGACTGGACGACGATTCTTCCCTTCTTCAGCAAGTCTCAACGCAATAGGGTGGGACACGAGCCATCGACGATCGGGTAAGCCTTCCGCAACGATTACCGCTCCAAATGCCTTACAGGTGAGCAAGGGTTGAGGCACTCGACTACAGGAAGGAGGTCACGTGAGTTCAAAGCGACTGGTAGGTGGGAACTAATGTACATTATTTGATACAATTATTGGTGTAATGCTGGTGTAATCGTGCCAAGAAAAATACCGAAAAAGGCAGAATCAGGCAGAAGATGTTGACAGGTGCAAGGTGGTGATAGTAGAATAATTTAAAATAGATAGGAAGTTTATAGAACTTGCTGGAAGGGGTATAATCAGTCTTCCTAATCCTCGTGTCGCCTGCTTAAGCCGTGTCACTCCATTGTGCCTTGCTTACTACGAGACGAATCTTCATAATCTCCCCGGCCGGTGATTCGAAGCCTCGCAGGTGTTGTGGTTGTATCTGCTTTTCCGGCCGGAGGAAATTTTGATGCAAGGTGCCGAAATCGAGGGGCCGCCGCCCGGAGGCGTACTCTTTCGTACGTCGAGGACGCGCGGCCCCTCGATACAGGCGCATGGCGCGAAATTAACCCGGCCGTTCTTACACCTTTTACACCTTTGCCCACCTTAGCGCCCCGAGCGCCGACAGGCTGGCGATTGCCCCCAGGAGGCGTCGCTGGTCCGCGAGCAGGTTCTTGAACTCATAGCGGACGCCTATGAGGCCGACGACGTCGTCTCCCGATTTCATGGGCAAAAAGCAGGTCTTCGCATTGGCGAGCGTCTCGGTCCCGGCCCCCGCCATCCGCCCGTTTATCATGCTCCATTCCGCCACGGTCATTTCATGCGGGTCAAGCTCCGTCTCATTCCTGCTCTTTGCCCATACCCGGAGCCTGCCGTCCTGGCCGGTAAAGAGCACGAAAAAAGGCGCGTCTACCACCTTGACGACGTATTTGGTTACAATATGGCTTACGTCGTCGAGCACCGTGGTACGCAGCAAAGGCAGGACGCTTTTCCATTCGTCGGCATTCTGAGCGAATCCGCCTATCAATTGCTCCACGGGCGGGAGCATGAGAAATTCTTTGCTCATCTGCTCTATGAGCGCCACCCGCTGCAGGCGGAGGTTAAGAGCAAAATTCTGCCGCTTCGTTACCTTGACAAGCTGACCGACAACCAGCGAGGTAAGGAAGAAGACAATGGCGTTTATGACATCATTGGCGCGGTGCATCGTGAAAGTGTAGCGGGGCTCGACAAACAAGAAATCGAAGGTGAGCAGGCTCAAGATGGAAGCGAAGAGCGAAAGACCCGTACCGAAGCGCAGGGCTGCGCCGATGGTAACGATAAGATAGATGAAGACAAGGGATGCGGGCTCGACAACTTTCTGGAGGAAGAAGTTTATAAGGGTGATAAGGGCAACCAGCCCGAACGTGATGAGGTAGGACGCCGGATCGAAGCTCACCTTTCTCGGGAGTTTTACGGCTGCCTGTTCCCTCTCTTTCAAGGGGCTGACGAGATGCAGCTCGAATTGGGCCGGGGCGCGGAGCAGTCGATAGACCGGCGAATCCTTGAAGAATTCGCTGAGCCTTGAACGAAGGGGCTTGCCGACAACTATGCGAGTGATGTTATTCTCCCGGGCGAATCTCAGAATTTCCCCCGCGACATCGGTCCCCTGCAGGGTGGCCACTTTTGCGCCCAGCTCTTCGGCGAGGTTAAGCGCCTCCGACAGGTAGAGCTTTTCTCTGTCGGACAATTCCCTGAGAGTTGGAGGAGACACGTAGACGGCATACCATTCCGCGTTGGCAGCCTTCGCGATCGTGTATGCTTTTCTCAGCAATTGTGCCGCATAAGGGCTCGCCGCAACGCAGACCATCACCCGGTCGCCCGCGGGCCATGGACCCGCGATCGCCTTCGCCCTCATATAGTTGAGAAGCTCCGTGCCCATCTTCCTCGCGGCGAGCGTCAGCGTGAGCTCGCGGAGGGCGACAAGATTTCCCCGTTGAAAAAAATTTTCCATGGCCTGGCGGGCCCGGTCGGGGACATAGACCTTCCCCTCTTTCAGCCGCTGGGTCAGCTCCTCAAGGGGGATATCGATCACCTGGACTTCGTCCGCCTCCTCAAGGATGCTGTCAGGCACCGTCTCCTGCACATGGATGCCCGTAATCTGCGCCACCACGTCGACCTGGCTCTCGAAGTGCTGTATGTTGACCGTCGTATACACGTCAACCCCTTTTTCTATCAGGTCCTCCACGTCCTGGTATCTTTTGGGATGGCGGCTGCCGGGGGCGTTCGTATGGGCAAGCTCATCCACAAGCACGACAGCCGGTTTCCTGCGAAGCACCGCGTCTATATCAAATTCCTGCAGCGCCATGCCTTCGTAATCGACGAGCCTCCGGGGAACCATCTCCAATCGCGCGAGGAGAGCGTCCGTTTCAGCCCTGCGGTGGGTCTCCACGATACCCACCACCACGTCTTCTCCCCGTTCTTGCAGCAGATGGGCCTCCTGCAGCATCGCATACGTCTTGCCCACGCCCGGCGCATAGCCGAGGAATATCTTCAGCCTCCCCCTCTTCGCCTCCTCACGGCCGATCTCTTTCAGGAGGGCATCGGGATCGGGCCTCAGCTCCTCTTTCGGGTTTTCTCGTTCTTTCATCTACCCCCGCAGTCTATTCCGGTAATTGCTAGCTATTATACTATTTTTCAATCCCCTCCGCCGGTTTTCATGCGCGATCGGCCGGTCCGTGTGGAAACTGTCTATGCGCCGGACCGTACGGCATCTGCGTTCCTTGACCTTTCAAACCGCTTCAGGGTAAGATGTGAAAGAGATGCGGAAGTAGGGCTTTGCTCAAAATCGTCGATGAACGGAGACAGCATGAGCAGGTTTACATGGGTTATTTTGCCGATCGCCTTGATCTTTTTTGCAGGGGCTGCCGAGGCGAAGGTCTATCTCGATGTATACGGACAATCATACAAGAAAATCAGCATTGCGGCGCCGCCATTCGCAAGCGCTGAAAAACCGAGACCGGAAATAAGCGACCTTCTCGGTCAGGACCTCGACATGTCGGGTTTCTTCATTGTCGCGCCGCGCTCCCTCATGGATAATGCCCTTCTGAGTGAAGGTGTAGACAGGAAGAGCATCAGGTTCGACCAATGGCACGCCCTGGGTGTGGAACTTTTGTGCAAGGCCGTCGTGCAGGAGCAGGGGGATGGCTTTTCCCTGGAGGCGTACCTGTATGACGCGAACGACGGCACCCTCCTCTTTGCGAAGAGATACCGGGCCGCGCCGCCGGAATGGAGGAGGGTCGTTCACCGGCTCGCCGATGAGATCATATTGACGGTGACGGGGGAGAAGGGCATCATGAGCTCGCGAATCCTCTTCGTGGCGGGGGATAGACGCCATAGAGACGTGTACGTGGCCGACCTTGACGGCATGGGGTTGGGGAAGCTTACGGACCAGAAACAGATTATCGTCTCGCCTTCGGTGTCGCCCGACGGAAAATATCTGAGCTTTACCTCTTACAAGGAGGGCAGGCCGAATCTCTACGTCGTCGACCTTGCAACACACAGAGAAGTCTACGTGGACAGGCAGGAAGGGATGAAGGTCGGTTCAAACTGGATAGACAGGAGGACTATCGCCTATGCCCATACCCTTGGAAAGTTCTCGACTATTTACGCCGTCAACGTGGAGACGAAGGAACGGACCTCTCTGCTCCGGAAGGAAGGGATCCTCAGTTCACCGGCCTTCAGCCCCGACGGCAGCAAAATGGTCTTTGTCTCCGACATGTATGGAGGCCCGAATATTTTTATAAAGGATATGGCGTCAGGAGACATAAAGCGTCTGTCCTATTTCGGCAACTATAATACGTCTCCGGCTTTCTCGCCCAAGGGCGATCTCATTGCCTTCGTATCGAAAACCGAGGGCGCCCTCGAAGTGTGCGTGATGAGAACCGACGGGTCCAACGCGCGGGTGCTCAGCGACGGGGGGGTAAATGATTCGCCCCATTTTTCGCCGTGCGGCAGGTATATCCTTTATTCCTCCCAACAGGGAAGAACGGCCTCAATCCGGCTGATGCTGCTCAACGGAGAGAATAAAAGGGAGCTGAAGTTCACCGGCGCCGAGGAGACCCAGCCAAGATTTATGCCTTAAGGCTTTTCTTTGAGGGGAAGGCTCCATGAGCTTTGCTCATGGAGGGGGCGACGCTAGCCCCAATAATTGCTTTTCTTTGAGGGGAAGGCTCCATGAGCTTTGCTCATGGAGGGGGCGACCGGGTACCCGCGCGCGGGTGTCCCAATAATTGAGAGGAGGGGGAGATGAAGCACTATGTAGTTCCCTTATGTCTGGCTGCCATGACCCTGCTTTTTTACGGATGCGCGTCAAAGCAGGCGTCCGTGCCTATTTCCGAGCGAATCCCACCGGGCGTGAGCACGGGCGGGCGACCAACTCCAGCGGAAGGAGCCGTCAGCCAAAAGGGGAAAGAAGGTGTGATTACCGAGGAAGAATTGTCGAGGGCGGAGCAGGAGAGGAGAAGGGCGGCTGCGCAGGAAGCGGTCGCAGCGCATCTTCGGGACATCTACTTCGATTTCGACAGTTACATCATTAGATCTGACGATATGCCCATTTTGAAGAAGATGGCCGAATGGCTTACGGCCAACCAGGCAATAAAGCTGACTATCGAAGGCTATTGCGACGAGAGGGGAACGACCGAGTACAACCTCGCCCTGGGGCAGAAAAGGGCCGAGGCGGCAAAGGACTACTTTGTAAAGTCGGGAGTGAGCGCGAGCAGGATAAGGACGGTCTCCTATGGGAAGGAGGCGCCGGTCGACCCGGGTCATACCGAAGAAGCCTGGGCCAAGAACAGGCGAGCCCATGTTGCAAGCCCATGATTTGATACTTCTTCCTTTTTATGAGGGGGGAGCCTCCATGAGCTTGCTCATGGAGGGGGCGCTGAGCCCCGATAATTGAGCCTGGGCCAAGAACAGGCGAGCCCATGTTGCAAGCCAATAAATGAGGAGGCAAAGCATGAAAGTTTTTCCGCTTCTTTTGATCGCCCTTTTTCTGTTCGGCTGCGCTTCCAGCGGAGAAGTGAGCCGGGTCAAGCAGGACGTGAGCTCCGTCTACACAGAGCAGACGGGCTACATGGAAAAGACCGACGCCCGTCTCTCCCGTCTGGAAAAGGCGGTCGGCTCACCCGATGCGGGCCTCCGAAAACAGGTGGTCGATCTCTCGGTGGCAAGCGAGAACAGGGACGAGAAAATCAAGGTAATCCTCGGCAGGCTCGATGAGCTGGAATCTCAGCTCCGTGCCTACTGGGAAGACGCGAAGGTCCAGCTCAGAGAGCTGAAGAAGGCGAGAGAGGAGACCGCCAACCCAAGCGGCGAAGCAAAGGGCGCCCCTGAAGACCTCTATAAGCAGGGCTTCGATGCCTTTCAGAAAGGGGCATACAGCGATGCGGTGCCCTTGTTTATGCAGTTCGTGCAGCAGAACCCCACTGCGCCGCTCGCCCCCAACGCCTATTATTGGATGGGCGAGAGCCATATGAACCTGAAGATCTATGAGAAGGCGATAGTCCAGTTTCAGGAGGTCATCGACAGGTTCCCGAAAAGCGACAAGGCGGCAAGGGCCATGTTCCGGCAGGCGGAGGCTTTCGCCGCCATCGGCGATAAAAAAAGCTCTACGACCTCTCTGAAAAGAGTCATAGAGCTTTTTCCAAAAACCGAGGAAGCCCGGCTTGCGAACAGGGCGCTACGGAGTGGCGCCTTCCAGTAGCGGCTGCTCCCCCTGCGCCGGCTCTTCCGTTTTGTCGAGGGCGCCCATTTCGTAATTCCTGTACTTCGAGAAGCCGGTGCCCGCGGGGATAATCCTGCCCATGATCACGTTCTCCTTGAGTCCGCGCAGATAGTCTACCCGGCCCTCGATAGCTGCCTGGGTGAGCACCTTGGTGGTATCCTGGAAGCTCGCTGCTGAAATGAAGCTGTCCGTGATCAGAGACGCCTTCGTGATGCCGAGGAAGAGCGATTCCGCTGTCGCAGGAGTGCCTCCCTTTTCCATCACACGCCTGTTTTCCTCCTCGAACACCCACCACTCGACCGGTTCGTCTATGATGAAATTTGTGTCTCCCACCTCTTTTATCCGCACGCGCTTGAGCATCTGCCTCACGATGATCTCGATATGCTTGTCGTTGATCTTCACACCCTGGAGCTGGTAGACTTCCTGTATCTCATCGACCAGATAACGGGCGAGATCCTTTGTGCCAAGGATCCGGAGCACGTCGTGGGGATTGACGGGACCGTCGATAAGCGCTTCTCCGGCCCGCACGTAATCACCCTCGTGCACGATGATATGCTTCCCCCTCTGGATGGTATATTTACGGAATTCGCCGCGTTCCGGCGTCACGATAATCTCCCTCTTTCCTTTCTGAAGCTTGCCGAATGAGACAAGACCGGATATCTCCGTCACGGTCGCGCTTTCCTTTGGCCGGCGCGCCTCAAAGAGCTCCGCAACCCTCGGCAAGCCGCCGGTGATGTCCTTTGTTTTGGTGGTTTCCCTCGGCATCTTCGACACGGTGTCGCCGGCAAAGATTTCATCGCCTTCGTTCACGACAATATGGGCGCCGATGGGCAGGATGTAGCGGCCGGGGCTTTGCGTGCCCGGTATCATTATCGTCCTTGCCTTCTCGTCCTTGATGGAAATGCGAGGCCGCAGATCGGGATCCCGCGACTCGATAATGACCTTGTACGCGAGACCGGTGACTTCGTCGACCCGCTCCTGCATGGTGACGCCTTCACTGATGTCGCCGAACTTCACCTTTCCCGAAACTTCTGAGAGTATAGGTGTGGTCCAGGGGTCCCACTCGGCGAGGGTCTGTCCTTCGCTCACCTTTTGCCCGTCGGCAACCTTGAGCTTGGCCCCGTAGATGATCGGATACTTCTCCCTCTCGTGGCCCGCCTCATTCACCAGGAGGACTTCGCCGTTCCTGTTCATGACTACAGGCTGCCCTTCCTTATTGAGGATCATCTTCACGTTGACGAGCTTCACGTACCCTTCGTTCCTGGCCTCGAGTGTCGACTGCTCGACGCGCCGCGACGCGGCCCCACCGATATGGAACGTCCTCATGGTGAGCTGTGTTCCAGGCTCGCCGATGGACTGGGCCGCGATGATGCCCACGGCCTCGCCGATGCTCACGAGCCGACCGCGTGCGAGGTCCCTGCCGTAGCAGAAGGCGCATACACCCCTTCTCGATCTACAGGAGAGGACTGAGCGGATCCTGACCGTCTCATACCCTGCTTCGTCAATCATCGGCAGGTGCTCTTCCCTGATCTCCTCGTTCCTGTGGACGATGATCCCACCGTCAGGGTCCCGGAGGTCTTCCAGGGAGACCCTTCCGAGGATCCTCGTCCCGAGCTGCTCGATCACCTCGCCACCTTCTATGAGGGACGTCACTTCTATCCCGTCGAAGGTGCCGCAGTCCGTCTCCCCCACGACCACGTCGTGGGCCACGTCGACGAGCCTCCTGGTGAGATAACCCGAATTGGCTGTCTTCAGCGCCGTATCCGCAAGGCCTTTCCGGGCGCCGCTTGTGGAGATAAAGTACTGAAGGACGGTGAGGCCTTCCCTAAAATTGCTCGTGATCGGCGTCTCTATGATCTCGCCGGAAGGTTTCGCCATGAGGCCCCTCATGCCCGCGAGCTGCCTGATCTGCTGCGCGTTGCCTCTTGCGCCTGAATGGGCCATGATGAACATCGGGTTGAGGCTGTTCTGATACTCTATCGTGCCGTCAGGCGCCGTAATCTTTTCCGACCCGAGCTCTCTCATAAGCTCGTCGGCGATCCTTTCGGTCACGTCCGCCCAGATGTCGATGACCTTATTGTATCGCTCGCCATCGGTGATCAAACCTTCCGAATACTGGTTCTGAACGACTTTGACCTCCTCATAGGCCTTGTTAATCAGCTCTTCCTTCCTGGTGGGGATAATCATGTCGTCGATGGAGATGGAGATGCCGCCTATCGTGGCAAAGCGGAAGCCGATGCTTTTGAGCCTGTCGGAGAGGATGACCGTTGCCTTTTCGCCGCCTTGTCTGTAGCATATGTCGACGAGCTGTCCGATGGACTTCTTGTCCATGACCCTGTTTATAACCGAAAAGGGGATCATGTCCGGGATAACCTCGCGCAACTGAATCCTTCCGGGGGTGGTGTCAACCAGCGTGCCGTCCATCCTCACCTTGACCCGCGCGTGAAGGTCGACCTCCCCGGCATCATAGGCGATCCTCGCCTCTTCGGGGTCCGCAAATATCCATCCCTCTCCCATCCTGTACTTGCGGTCTATGGTGAGATAATAAAGTCCAAGCACGATATCCTGAGTCGGCACGATGATCGGTTTGCCGCTCGCGGGGGAGAGTATATTGTTCGTCGACATCATGAGGACGCGCGCTTCCGACTGGGCCTCGATCGATAGAGGCACGTGCACGGCCATCTGGTCCCCGTCGAAGTCGGCGTTATAAGCGGGACAGACGAGAGGGTGCAACTGGATAGCTTTGCCATCGATCAACTGCGGCTCGAAGGCCTGGATGCCGAGCCTATGCAAGGTAGGGGCCCTGTTAAGGAGCACGGGATGCTCCTTGATCACCTCTTCGAGCATGTCCCATACTTCCGGACGCTCCTTCTCCACGAGCTTTTTTGCGTTCTTTATGGTCGTGGCAAAGCCTTTCTTTATGAGTCTGTTATACACAAAGGGCTTAAAAAGCTCCAGGGCCATATATTTAGGAAGGCCGCATTCGTGGAGCCTCAGCTCAGGACCGACCACGATAACCGACCTTCCGGAATAGTCCACCCTCTTCCCGAGGAGGTTCTGGCGGAAACGGCCCTGCTTGCCCCGCAGCATGTCGGAAAGTGACTTAAGCGGCCTTTTGCTCGTTCCTGTCACGATCCGGCCGCGCTTTGAATTATCGAAGAGCGCGTCGACCGCCTCCTGGAGCATCCTTTTTTCGTTTCTGATGATAATCTCCGGCGCATTCAGCTCCATCAGCCGTTTCAAGCGGTTATTCCTGTTGATGACCCTCCGGTACAGGTCGTTGAGATCGGAGGTCGCAAACCTGCCGCCGTCAAGGGGCACCAGAGGGCGAAGCTCGGGTGGGAGGACCGGTATAATATCAAGAATCATCCAATCCGGCTTGACCCCCGATATGCGGAACGCGTCGACAACCTTCAATCTCCTCGCAAGTTTCTTCCTCTTGGCGTCGGACGCGGTTTCTCTCATTTCTTCCCTGATGGCCTTCCCGACCTGCTCCACATCGATTCTCTTGAGGCATTCCCGCATCGCCTCAGCGCCTATGCCGCCTAGGAATTTGTCCCCGAATTTTTCCTTGGCCTCGAGGTACTTTTCCTCGGTGATCAGCTCGCAGAAGTTGTACTGGGAGGGACCGGGCTCGACCACGATATACATCTCGAAGTAAAGCACCCGCTCCACTTCCTTGATGGTCAGCTCCAGCAGTGTGCCGATCTTACTCGGCATGCTTTTCAAAAACCAGATGTGGGCAATAGGGGAAGCGAGGCGAATATGACCCATCCGCTCCCTGCGGACCTTCGATTGTATCACCTCGACCCCGCACTTTTCGCAGATAATGCCACGGTGCTTCATCCTCTTGTATTTGCCGCAAATACATTCATAGTCTTTCACGGGACCGAAAATCCTCGCGCAGAACAGGCCGTCCTTTTCCGGCTTGAAGGTCCGGTAATTGATGGTCTCCGGTTTCTTTACTTCGCCAAATGACCACTTTTCGATGAGCTCCGGCGAAGCTAGGGAAAGCTTCATCGCCGAATAACTTAACGGATCTTTCTGCTTATCGAAAATTTTAAAATAGTCGTCCAAAACGGCCTCCTTATTCTTCTTCTTTAATCAAATCGACATTGATGCACAGGCTTTGCAACTCCTTCACCAACACGTTGAACGATTCAGGGAGACTCGGCTCCAGCACGTCTTCACCTTTGACGATCGACTCGTATGCCTTCACCCTGCCGCTCACGTCGTCCGACTTGATTGTCAGGAATTCCTGAAGGGAATAGGCAGCCCCATATGCCTCTAGCGCCCACACCTCCATCTCGCCCAGCCTCTGACCGCCGAACTGTGCCTTCCCGCCGAGGGGCTGCTGGGTCACCAGCGAATAAGGTCCAATGGAGCGGGCGTGTATCTTGTCATCCACAAGGTGGTGGAGCTTGAGGAGGTACATGTTGCCGATCGTCACCTTGTGGTGGAACGGCTCCCCCGTCCTGCCGTCGTACAGCGTAATCTGCCTGGATTCGGGCAATCCCGCCATCTTGAAGGCCTCACTGATCTCCGCCTCCTTTGCGCCATCGAACACAGGGACTGCAATATGCACACCATCTTTGAGCTGGTTTGCCAGCTCGATCAATTCGTCCTCGCTCAGTTTGTCCAGGAATTCCTGCATGTCCCCATCTCCGAAGATTTCTTTGATGCGACTCCGGACCAGGGACGCGTTATTCGTCTCGATGAGCTTGCCGATTACCTTGCCGAGCTCTTTGGACGCCCAGCCAAGGTGGGTCTCAAGTATCTGGCCCGCGTTCATACGTGACGGCACGCCCAAGGGGTTCAGGACCACGTCGACCGGAGTCCCGTCCTCGGTAAACGGCATATCCTCTTCAGGCAGGATCACGGAGACAATCCCCTTGTTTCCATGCCGTCCCGAAATTTTGTCGCCTACCGCGATCTTCCGCTTCATGGCCACATATACCTTGATCGTCTTCAAGACCCCCGGCGGCAGCTCGTCACCCTTTTTGATCTTGTTTATCTTGTCTTCGTAGTACAGTTTTATCAACTCTACCTGGTTTTCTTTGCTGTCGACGATCTTGGCGAGCCTCGTCTCGAGGTCCTCGTCCTCAAAATCTACCTCCCGCAGCTTGTCCGGGTTGATGGCGTTGATCTTCTCTCGCGTGAAGGCTTCGCCCTTTCTGACAATCGACCTGCCCTTACCATCTCTTATCTCTTTGGGAGCGGTTTTTCCCAGGAGCAAATCCTGGAGTTTAACGCTCGTGGAGTCGAGAATGATCTTGATCTGGTCTTCCTGGTCCTTCAAGATGTTCGATATCTCGATATCCTCGATGAGCCTCGACCGCTCATCCTTGTCAATGCCCCTTCTCGAAAGGACCTTCACGTCGATGACGATCCCCTCAATGCCGTGGGGAATTCTGAGTGAGGTATCCTTTACGTCGCCGGCCTTCTCGCCGAAGATCGCACGGAGCAGTTTCTCCTCCGGTGTAAGCTGGGTTTCCCCCTTTGGCGTCACCTTGCCTACCAGGATGTCCCCGGCCCTTACCATCGCGCCTATGCGGATGATGCCGCTGTCGTCCAGGTCTTTGAGCGCTTCGTCGCCGACATTCGGAATATCGCGGGTGACCTCTTCTTTGCCGAGCTTCGTATCCCTCACCACGCACTCCAGCTCCTCGATATGAATGGAGGTGAAGGCGTCTTCAGCGACGAGCCGCTCGTTAATGAGGACCGAATCCTCGTAGTTGTACCCTCTCCAGGGCATAAAGGCAACGACGACGTTCTTGCCCAGGGCCAGTTCCCCCCTGTCCGTTGAAGGCCCGTCAGCAAGGACCTCCCCTTTCTTGACGTAATCCCCTTTCCCCACGATCACGCGCTGGTTGATGCAGGTATCCTGGTTCGATCGCCTGAACTTCAAGAGGTTGTACACATCGATTTTCGTGACAGGCTCCTCGCCGTCTCTCGTCTCCTCATACTTGAGGATGATCCTGTTTGCGTCGACGTTTTCCACCACCCCGTCGTGCTTGGCGACAATACTGACCCGCGAGTCCCTTCCCACGATACGCTCCATGCCGGTGCCGATCAAGGGTGCCTCTGTCTTGATGAGAGGCACGGCCTGCCGTTGCATGTTCGAACCCATGAGAGCGCGGTTGGCGTCATCGTGCTCCAAAAACGGGATAAGGGATGCGGAAACGCTCACGAGCTGCTTCGGGGAGACGTCCATGAGATCTATGCTCACAGGGTCTATCCAGAAGAAGCCGCCGCCCTTCCTCGCAGAGACCAGGTCCGTCGTGAAACGTCCTTCTTCATCGACCGGTGCATTTGCCTGGGCGATGTAATATGGCTCCTCTTCGAGGGCGCTCATATATTTGATGTTGTTCGTGACGCGCCCGTTGATCACTTCCCTGTAAGGCGTCTCGATGAAACCATATTCGTTGACCCGCGCATAGGTGGAGAGCGACGCGATAAGACCGATGTTCGGCCCTTCCGGCGTCTCGATAGGGCAGACCCTGCCATAGTGGGTCGGGTGAACGTCGCGCACTTCAAAACCCGCCCTCTCGCGCGTAAGGCCGCCGGGACCAAGGGCCGATAACCTCCGCTTGTGGGTGATCTCGCTCAAAGGATTCGTCTGGTCCATGAACTGGGAAAGCTGGCTGCTCGCAAAAAAGTCTTTCACTGCCGTCGCAACCGGCTTCGGATTCACGAGGTCATGGGGCATGAGCGTCTCCATCTCGGGGAAGGTGAGTCTTTCCTTAATGGCCCGCTCCATTCTTACGAGACCCATTCTGAACTGGTTCTCCAGGAGCTCGCCTACCGTCCTTACCCTTCTGTTGCCCAAATGATCGATATCATCGCCCGGACCGCGGGAATCTTTGAGCCGCAAGAGCTGCCTCACCACCTCGATAATGTCCTCCTTCCGCAGCGTCGTCACGTCGAGGGGGATGCCGAGGCCGAGGCGGTGGTTTATCTTGAGCCTTCCCACCTTGGAGAGGTCATAGCGCTCCGGGCTAAAAAACATGTTATGGACAAGGGCTTCGGCAAACTCGTAGGTGGGCGGGTCGCCCGGTCTCAACTTTCTGTAGATCTCGAGAAGCGCTTCCTCCTTGCTGCCCGCCCTGTCGATGAGAAGCGTATCCCTGAGTGAAGAGCTGACGTTGAGATTGTCGATAAAGAGCACTTCGAAGCTCTTTATGCCCCGGCTTACAAGCTTCTCCAGATCGTCTTCGGTGATCTCCTTGTTGATCGGGACGATAATGTCTTTCGTCTCCGGGTCGATAATATCGGCCGCAGCGATCTTCCCGATGACGTCCTGTTCCTCTACCGGGATCTTCGCAATATTCGCCTGTTCCATCTTCTTGATGACGGCCTTGCTGATCTTCTTGTGCTTCTTCACCAGCACCTCGTCAGTGTCGGTATTGACGATGTCGGCAGGGGCCTTCTGGCCGAGGAGAAGCTCGAAGGGGGTTTCCTTGAAAACCCGTCCATCCTTTATGATGACCGTTTCCCTCTCGTAAAAGTAGTCGAGAATCCCCTTCTCCGAATAACCGAGCGCCCGGAGGAGAAGGGTAACGGGGATTTTTTTGCGCTTGTCTATACGTACGTAAAGGAGTTCTTTGTGATCGAATTCGAAATCGAGCCAGGAACCACGGTAAGGGATAATTCTTGCCGTGTAGGCGAAATTGCCGCTGAAAGGCGCCTTTGACTGGTCGCAGTCGAAGTAGACACCCGGTGACCGATGCAACTGGCTGACGATGACCCTTTCAGTCCCGTTCACAATGAATGTCCCTCTCTCCGTCATGAGGGGGAGTTCCCCGAAGTACACGTCCTGTTCCTTTACCGCCTTGATATCTTTTATCTTCGTAGTGGGATCGATGTTGAATACGACGAGCCGTATGGTGACCTTCATGGGGGAGGCAAAAGT